>Ga0164315_10000023_pt1 | contig 75002 bp, 108 predicted proteins | sample GuaBasSedimGuay6_FD_113737 | JGI IMG/M metagenome (GOLD analysis project Ga0164315, IMG submission 113737) | Subseafloor sediment microbial communities from Guaymas Basin, Gulf of California, Mexico - Guay6, Core 4569-2, 0-3 cm | ecosystem: Environmental > Aquatic > Marine > Hydrothermal vents... | reverse complement strand
GGATGATGAAGCGAAGGGGGAGGTAGGCTTCGTCAGCCCTACCGATGAAGACATAGGCTCGTCCCAGAGCTGCGTCGACTGCCACACGAATGGTGTGAAAGAAGCGGTCGATCTCCCGAACATCTTCCGAAGAGTCAGGCAGCGGTGCCACAGACCCGAAGTCATCAATCCGGCTGATCGCCAAGCCGTTCTTCGAGAAGTAGATGCTCACCCCTCGACTGGAGTCATCGGCTATGGTCAGGCCCAACCGGTGGGTAGCTACGTCCCCAAAGCTGTCCGGGAGCTGGGGGAACCGCGCAGTGATCTCGACAGTGTGTCGGCTGGGCACCCCTACATTGAAGTCAGCCGTGGACAGGACCCCATCATTCGACTGGTGTCGAAGTAGGTTGAGGTCCGAGTCGTACACAAAGTACGGGGCAGCTGAAGGCTGGATGGACAGATCCGACGGACCAAGCCCCAGCAACGATGCGAGAGTGGTCTCATCGAAGTTCGCAAGGTCCCACGGAGGTGAGGTCGGGATCGCCATATTGGTGTTATGGTAGGGGAGTGCAGTTCAAAACTCTAGATCCAGACCTGGCCCGCCTTCTAACCAAGGACGATGAGGACATCCTCACATCTCGGGCCGCAAAAAGAAACTTCGCTGTGAGTGTAGCCCCTTGCCCCCAATGTGGGGGAGAGATGCGCCCCAGTCTCAACCCTGTCCATGCGTTTACGCCTGACGAACCTCTGCCCCGAGTCATCGCTGAATGCGAATGCGGCTTCGCCTACGACCCTCATAACGGGATCGTCCTGGGTATGGGTAGGATGGTCGTCCCGCCCTCAGAGAGCTGAACCGCTGGTGCGGTTGACCAGAATGCTTCCAGGCAGGAAGCGCTGCACCCGGTTTCCCGTGTTGATATAGTCCGTGACGATCACCCCTCGGATCTGTCTTGCAGCGTTGTGGTGGATGACCACCAGGATGGGGGCCGTCCTTTCTGTGGACGACTCGGGGTCCGGGGAGTAGGTGGACGTGGCTCCGTTGGCGCGGAGGAGTGCAGTGAAGTCACCCACCTCCAGCTCCGTATCAGGCTCTGTCTTATCGAGGAGGTCCTCGATGAGGCGCACCATATCCGGCTCCGACTTACCCGCATCGTAGGCCCAGTTCAAGCTCACGAAGTGTGGGAAGAGGTGGCGGACCAGGATCTCCTCGTTGATGACCCGGTTGATATCAGCATCCGAGAAGCTCTGGATGTCGTCAACGGTTTGAGATCGGTTGTAGTTGACCTGGATGTTTTGCTTGCTGAGCTGAACCGACTCCTCCGGGCTATCCGAGGACCCGACAATCAAGATGCTCCGACTGAAGGTCGCCCGAAGGATCTCAGCTCTGCTGTAGCTCAGCTCCTCGTTGTCTGTGGTGAGGCGGTACCCATCGGCAGCATGGCCTATCACTTCGAGGTCCACGTCAGACCCGATGTTGTGCTGGTCCCCCGGACGCAGAGACAGTAGCTCCACGTCTGCAAAGTAGAGCTGTGTCTCGTCCTGGTTCTCATTCATCTCGGTCGAGGAGATGCGCTGCACGTAGCGGTGGATTCGATACTGGGTATCCGCCTGGGCGGACCCGGAGAAGGGGGTCTGGTCGGAGACGGTGATCGTGTTCTCATCCACGACACTGGTGATGATATAGCTCGCGGCCTCCACGTGCTTGTTCGTGCGGGGTGCTCCGAACAGGAACAATGTATCCGGAGCCGCGGCCACCAGCGTGCTATCTTCGCTGAGGGTGATCTGAGCATCAGCCTTGAGCTGTAGTCGCCCCGCTGGTCCCGCAGTGGTGAGGGAGGCGATGTCTTCCCCGACCTGTTCATTGATGAAGCTAACCACCTCATCTCGTGTGAGGAGGTCACTGGCGAAGGCGATGGTGATGAAGGGGTTGTCGATCCCCACCTGGATGATAAGGGTCTCTCCGGCCAGTGGAGCTGTGGCTCCCGGTGAGGGCAGGGCTGACGTGCCGAAGATGGGTTGGTAGAGAACCTCAATGACATCTCCGGGGATGAGCTGGGATGTGAGGAAGTTCGTGGTCAGATCTGTGAACGCTGTGGGTATCCCTCCGCTAGAGGACTCCCCTGTGCTGGGTAGATCGAGGAGCGGGGGTGCCGGGATAACGATCCGTTGTAGCTCCGGGTCAGGGGCATAGTCCAGTGTCTCCCCGTTGAGGGTCGCGCTGAAGTTTGTCTCGGCGAAGCGGAACTCCGCACTGGTGGGGGACAGGAAGTAGACCCGAGCCGAACCCACCGAGGGTCGGCCCACTCGGACTCGTCCTCCGAGATCAGGCAGGAGGGGGGTGTTGTAGTAGAGGGAGTCGGTTCCGATAGGACCATAGGGGCCTGACCCCAGGAGCACATTGTCATAGGAGGTGGCGGGCAGAGCATCATCAGGGGCTCGAAGCACCCGAGCAGCCCCGGTGTTGTTGCCTTCGACGAACTCGATAACATCCCCCAACCGAACCCGCCGCTGTAGGAACGAGTCGTTGATGGATGAGCTGAAGAGAGTGACTTGGGAGTTGGAGGAGAGGCGGAGTGGGTCGGAGCTGAAGAAGGTCCAGGAGTTGGAGTTGCTGGTCGAGTCAACCCGAATGGCATCCGGTCCGGCGATGCCGATGTACTCAAGGCCCTCCACAAGAAGGACTGTGGCTCGTGCGCCTCGGGCGATGACGGTGGTGTTGATATTGATGGCGGCGGCCAACGCCGTGGGGGTGGCGGCCCCGGGGGAGAAGGTGATCGTCACGCTCACCGCCCCGGTGTAAACCGCTGCGGGATCGAAGAACTGAAGCGTCAGCTCATCGTTGACCCCGAAGACAATCCCGATGGTTCCAGAATAGCCCGCAGACACCAGCCCTGTCTTGGCAGGCCCATCATAGATGAAGCCAGAGGACTCATTCTGGAATGAACGTGATACGGCCAGCACAGGATCTCTATAGGGGATTTCAGTCCCTGTGGGTGCTCCAGCACTGTCAAGCATCTCCATGGTGCTCACGCGGACCACCGGGGTATCCACACCCTCGCTTCGGCGGAAGATCGTGTAGTTCAACCCAGAAGCTGTGCGGGCAGGGGGTGGGTCTATTTCGAGAGTGACAGCAGCGACAGCCTGCACGATGTAGTCACCCCCCGTAAGGTCGTCCACAATCCGAACCACATCCTCTGGCTGCACGTTGGCGTCCACGAAGTTGGTGGCCCCCGATGTTGTGATGAGGGTGTTCCCCGCTGCCACAACCATGTCGGAGCCCTCGACCTTGATCTCCTTGGGCTCGTTCAACTCTGTATCGATCTCATCGACGATACGCCATGACAGGTTCGACTGCGTGCCCGTCATGACTACGTTGAGGCGAACCTCGGTTGTACTGATCTTCTGAAGGATGGAGTACACGTCGGAATCAACGCCCTCCTCCAGAACCAGGGCCATGCCTACCACCACCTGAGGAAAGGTCTCAGTGTCAAAATCGGTGTCGAAGATTTTGACAATGTCAGTCCCATCCGTACGGGCATCAAAGCCCCGCCCTAGAGGAGCCTCATCCGTGAGGGACTCGATCTGAGCAGAGGCGTCATCGATGGAGCCTGCCGCGTAGATGTCGGTCTTGCCTCCGATGTGGATCATATCATCCTCGATGAGCAGCTCCCCTTCGGCTGTGTCGGGTAGGGTGATCCCCCCGGGGATGTCAGAGAGGGTGATGGCGCGCTTCCGAATAGCCCACGGGATGGTTGTGAGTCCGAGAGGGAACTCCCCATCAAGGCGGACGACCGTGTCTGAGAGGACCTCCAACACCCGCGCATCTATGAAGACAAAAACTAGGCTGACCGGGTCTGTGTAGGACACGGTGACGAATGCCCCCTGAGGATCTGACCCCACCGAGGCGATGCGGCTGATGAAGTTCCCGGTTGCCGCCGTCAGTGTTTGGGTAGTCCCATCCCCATCGAGGTCGTCGTTGAAGAGCCCATCATCCCCAAAGGCATCCCCAAAGGCATCGGGGTCGAGGACGGCCCCCATCCCCCCACCACGAACGATGTCGCGGTTCATCTCCGGATCACGGAACCCGATGACCTGAAGCTGCCTCACGTCAGGGAAGTTGTTGGTGACCTCCGAAACGATGCCTCTCCGAACGGTGAGGGTCTTATCTGACTGGCTCTCCTGGACGCGAGCGACGTAGTCCAGGGAGTCCTCTCGGGGAACACCCCCACGGAAGCGGCGAATGTTGGAGATGCGGGTCGCAGTCGGGAAGTTCGACACCGAGATGACATTGCCTGCCTCGACGTTGTACTCATCCCCCCGGCCCTCGGCCGTGTAGTTGATGTCGAAGTAGTACTCCGACCCCGACACGTTCAGCAGCATCTGCTCCGCCGTGATGGCCTGCGGGACACTGGGGAAGAACCGAAGACCTGATCGGGTAGCGCAGGGGTTGGCTATGGTTGCGCTGATCGAGACAGGCTGGGCGAAGTACGCACGTACCACACCCAAGGCGTACCCGCCTCCGACGCGCGACTCAAAGAAGTTCGACATGAGGGCGTCGACTTCTTGGTCGGCCAGAGACTCTACGTTCTCAATGCTGGCGCGGAGCTTGATGAGCCGAACCTCTCGGGCGATGGCCTCGAAGAGGATCCTCATGGGGTCGATGAGTGTGTCGCTCAGGGCATCCAGTTCTGTAATGGCCAGGTCTGGGTGAGTCTCTTGGATTCGTTGCAGGACAAACGTCTGCACGTCGTTGTCGAACGGATCTGTGCCTATCCGGTTGAGGATAGGTGTGATGATCTCCGTCTGAGCCCTCCCGCCCGCAGTCAGGTCAATGCTCGGGTTGAACCGAACGAGGAGGTCCTCCAGGAATGTTTGGGTTTCAGTCTGCGACATGGCTACCTAACGATGGTTGCTCGACCACGTAGTCCGGAGTGAGAGATCAAGTCGATGGACATGCTGAGTGCCCCGTTCTGGACGTCGACATCCAGGCCGGTGATGGTAGCAGAGAGCAGCCGCTCTGTAGGGGGAATGGATCGTATCGGAGTCTGAACTGCGATGACCTGTTCCTGAGTGCGATTCACTGCGATGGTTGCGTCCGCTGCCGCCCTACTTCTGTTGGGGCCGGCGCCTACGGTGGACCCAATCTTATGGAAAAGGCCACCCCCACTATTTCTGTGGAAGACATTTGTGTTCGGCGAGCGAATGAGGCGCCGGATGAATGTCTGCATGAGCTTGAGGATGCCTGTCACCTTCTCCGGCCGGGTCCCGAAGGTGAACTCCACGATGCTGCGCTCAGTGAGTGTGAGCTTGGCCGACAGGATGAACACGTCTGTGATGGCTGTAGCGACGACCTCCCCAGGCACCTGCGCCAAGACTTTCTGAGGGTGGTAGACCACGAACTCTGGCGAAGGGAACCCATTGAGGAGGACCTCCTCCACACTCTCGAAGTCTTCTCCGGTGAGGATCACCGAACGAGGCGATACTCCGACAGCTTCCTCAATCCTTATGATGGGCAGCACATCGAGAAGACGGATGACACGAATGTCCTCAGGCACTACCCATCCTCCTCATCCGCGACCTCTGTATTGGCGTCCTCATTTGGATCCGACTGTCGGAACTGATCAGGGTCAGTCGCCCGTAGGCCTTCGATAGCATTGTCGAAGTCTGTCTTGACTCGGTCCACTTGGGCAAGCTTGTTGGGGCGGGTCAGACCCTCCTGAGTCTCCCCCTCGATGGCCTCGATGTGCTGATCGATGGCCTCTTCCAGAGAGAAACTGGAGAAACTGTTGCGAACCTCAGCACTTCGCAGGGCAGTCACAACACGCGCAACCACCGTACGGTAGCTCCGGAGGGTCGCTCTGGCTGCCTGCTCGCTGGTTTGTTCTGGCACGGCCCGACTCTATCACGGGTGGGAAAAGCCTCCCACATCCCCCTATTAGCAAGGTGAACGGGGAAGATCCCCATTCCGAATAGTAGGAGGACAGATGTCAGATTTTATGGTCAGCTTCGTATGTCACGCCTTCAACGGCGCCACCATCGGGACCAAGGTCATCCCGGCCCACCGAGAGGGCTTCAAAGAGCTGCTCGCCACCGCGGTGAGCAATCACGACCCGGCAGGGGACCGTGTCCCAGGCCAACACTTCATCATGCTTCCAGGGGAAGCAACAAACATGGTGTCCGCAGGGGTCGGGCGCCACACTCACGACACCCGGGACTACCTGGTGGCTCTTCACCGGGGTCAAGCCGGTATGTATCTTCGCCGCTCCCTGGCGGCGGAGGTCGAGAAAGTCGCCGTGGTGGTCTACACCAGGGAGGCCTACCTGGCAAACCCGGATGACGACATGACCGACGGGGAGATCCTCTCCCTCGAAGAGAGTGACGCGAACCATGTCATCGTGGCTGTGCTCGCGTTCGCAGGTCCGCAGAGCCCTATGAACCAGCGGACATGGGTCCACAACATAGCGGGGAACAACGAGGAGTACAGCCCCAAGGTGATCGGGGCCGCACTCATGGACACCCTCATCAGGGAGGGCAGGGAGGGGGACGTCTACTCGATGTCTTCGAGCTTGGCCTACGAGGACGGCGCTCGCGCCGCCATCGAGTACCTCAAGAAGGAGGCGCAGGGGATCGACAAGTACCACAGCGAGTGGTGCACGGTGGTTGACGACCCAGAGTGAAAATCAGATCCGATCGACCTATTAGCATAATGAAGCAGAGATCTTAGCTGACTTCAGAAAGGAGATGGTATGTACCATCTTGAGATTAGTGGGTTGATCTTCGTCCTCGGACTCCAGGAGCACAAGCTCTTGGGTTGGGCAGCCGACGACGGCGGTAGGGTGATGAGTATTGCTGCGGGGCGTGTGCCCCAAGGGCCTTGCTCGGTCGGTGAGAAGCGCCCCTGTGGGTGCTTCACGTGTGGTGACTATCGCGCGCACAATGGTGCGGGCCACAACTGACCGAGAAGCAAGGGACCTCTTCGGAGGTCCCTGTAAGTCTTCTTTTGCCTACTGGTTCAGAGGGTCGTTCTGTCGACTGGTGGGGTGGTCTCGGGTCGACAAGATCTCGTACTGCGTGTTGGGGGTCTTGCTCTTCCACCGCTTCCCCACGGGCACAAGTTCTCGGGACTCGTCCGCCATGGTGCGTATGAGGTGGGTCGAATAGGAGACGCTGTCCTTGGGCATCTGGAAGAAGTCGGTCAGCTCCAGATTGATGAGCAGGTCTCGGGCTCGATCCATCCCCTGCTCGTCGAGGGTGCGAATGACGTTGAGTATCCCCCGCTCCTCGGGAACTACATAGGCTGCCGAAGCTGCCTGTAGTACGTCCAGGCCCTTGGCGTAGGCGGTGAGCGTCGCATCGATGGTGGCGCTGGGGTTGGCACCTCGAACAAGGCGGCTCACCTGGAACTCCAGATCGTCCGTGGTCGACTGAGCTTCATCATCGAGCCAAGCCTGGACGGCGATGCGCAGGGTTTCCCAGGAGCCTCGCCGCTCACTACCTATGCTGAAGGTCGGGTCACTGGCCTGGAACTCTACCCCAGGACTGAAGGTGAGGGTTGCAGGGTCCAGCGTGCCCACCGTTTGATCGGGGAGAGGTGTGCCTGCGACGCTCAGCGAGAGGCGGTCACCGGGCCGGACGCCCCGAGCCAGGAGGTCAACTGCGGAACTAGCGCTGGCCGACAGCCCTTGATCCTGAACAGCTGACGCCGTGAACCCCAGGGCTGTGAGGCCTGCATCCGCAGGGAAGGTAGCGATCCCTTCCAGAGCACCGACTGCAATAGCCGAGACCTTCAGGTAAGAGGTGAAGATGTTCCCGGAGACCGCCTCCATTGCGGGGGTGATGGAGAGCGAGCGGTCCAGGACAAGGTGAGCAATAGACCCCCCACCAACATCAACCCGGTAGGCGCCAGTGTTCCTGAAGTTGACGTCGGCCGACAAGATCACTCGGGCTCCATCGGGGACCGACCGGAAGTCAGGGCCGACCTCGTACGTGCCTGTAGTCGTGACGGGCGAGTCCGTAGTCAGGGTGAGGGTGCTCTTGTCTACGGACAGGATCACGAACTCTTCGACCGCGGTCACGTTCAGCCCCATCCCAGCGCGGACCCCCAACAGCTCGAAGTTGATCGAGGGGGAGGTCACCACAGGGCTGTCCGCAGTCATCACGAGGTCGGCCCCACTGCTTAGGACTGCATCGATGACGGTGGGGGTACCGCTGCTCACCGTGCCTGAGACCGCATCGAACTCTTCCTTCACCTCTTCTGCTGAGATCCCCGCAGTTGCGGCACCGACAGCATCCAAGATCTCCTCAATCCCGACTCCCTCTCCACGGTTGTAGGGAATCTCCAAGGGGACGAGAGCTATGAAGGCAGCCTGGGCCGCAGTGGAGATGAAGACTTCGATCGAAGAGCTGTCTCCGAAAGAGTCAGAGGTGATGACGACGCGGGACCCGACGGCGGTGACGGTGGCACCACCTATGGGTAGCGCATCCAGATAGGCAGCCAAGGCAGCAGCACTGCCATGAACACCGGCAACAAGGAACGCTTGGGGGAAGCCTCCATCAACGCTGATGGAGAAGTCCTCTGCCCCCGTGAAGGCCGCACCCCCTGTGGGTGGGGTTCGGACCGAGGCGTTGCTGCCCCCGGGAAGAGTGATATCGATCTGAGTAGGGGGCGTGCCTACCTGAGTGCGGAGAAGGTTGGTGGCCGTCGAGTCGTAGTTGAAGGGGCCACTGACCATCCCGAGGAGTGACCCGGGAGTTCCTTCCCCGCCGAGGGTCAGAGTCGTAGCGTCCCCAGCTAGGGGGGCCAGGGTCTCCTGGGGGGTGCCGAAGCTGGAGGCCTTTTTGAGGACCGTCCCCATGACCAGCAGCTCCAGCATGGCCTCCCGAGACTCGGACAGGGCATCGTCCCCCTCAAGGGTCTCCTGAACAAGCTCCAGGCTGTCCGAGATGCGGCCTACAATCGCCTGAACCGCTGTCTCCGGTAGCCGAACCGCATCGAGGCGGGCGGTGGCCTCTACGAGGGCCTCAGCCAACTCCTTGATATTCCCGTGACGAGCGAGGATGGATTGGAGTCGCTCCCCGATGGTGGCCCGAATCTCCTCAGGGGTTTCAGTCACCACCCCTTCCCGCACCACGTTGGGTTCAAGCTCTGCATGGATGAAGCGGTCTGAGGATCTGCGGAACCGATCGACAGCAGGCCCGATGGAGCCCCGAATCCCCTGCCCTGTGCGTCGGTCGTTGAGCCCCGCATTGAGCTGGAGGATGGCTGCCTGAGCGTTGGTCAGCTCTGTCGTGCTGGTGATCCGCTTAGTCCGGTACTCCAGGAAGTCATCCAGCTCCTGGATGGTAGCCAGGTCCTCCGCCTGAGCCGCCCGCAAACCTTCGAGCTTGTTGGAGGTGAGCCACACCAGATAGAAGAACGAGTCCGGGCGCAGCAGCAGGGTGGTGGAGAGGATGTCGTAGACCTGGTTGCGCATCGACAGGGTGTCGCGCAGACCCAGCTTGGTTCGATCGGAAGTCACCTGTGTGGTCAGGAACTTATCAATCTGAGTCCGGATCTCTTCAGAGGTAAAGCCCGGCACCCTACACCTCAGTCTCGATGCGCCTGTTGATCTTGCTGATGTGTTCCCGGGTGAGCTTCAGGGTAGCCCTGCGCAGGTTCGGAGGATCGAGACCCAGGGCCGAACAGATGTAGAGGAAGGTGTACCGCCCCTCCGAATCGAGGTGCTCTTCTCCATCCCAAAAGAGCCAGCCCGCTGCGTCCACCGCTAGCTTATGGCGCTCTGTGTTTGGGGCGAGGTCTCGGTACAGTGCGAAGTCCCAGATGCCTCGACGAAGGATAGCCACCATGAGGCGGCGCTCGGGGGTCGATCGTACCTTCAGCTCCTCAACGTAAGCGCCGTCGAGCTGAATACTAGACGACGCTGATTGCCGCGACTCCCCCATCGATTCCTGGATCTGGGACGTGGATGATGGAGAGGTCCTTTCGGACTGCATTGAGGTTGGCGCTTCCGACGGCATTTCCACGTATGAAGATTGAGTCATCTCGGATGGTGATGTAGGCGACGGCCTCGTTATCGGATGTGTAGAGTACATCACCGTTGGCGGCTCCGCTCAATGTCTGAAAATCTGAAGCAGTTATGGTAGGGATTACCTGGATCTCAGTCCCCACCGGAATCACAAAGGTGGGTGCCGGAAGGTACTCTACCTTCTCCACCACCGGAAACAAAAGGGGCATGATGTCGATGCTTGACCTGTCCGGAATCACGACTTCCCGAGTGATGTTCTCATGGGACTCGATGGTGGCGAGATAGCAGCCGTTGCGCCATAGGTCGATCGAGATGAACCCCTGCTTGTCTGTTCTGTGAGTGACCCGTTCCCCAAGGATCCCGATGTTGTCCACAATGAGGGGGTTGAACTGGGGGATGAAGTGCATGTCGATCCCCGACCGGGGGCGCCCTGCCCCGTCCTTGATGTACCCAGAAACTCGGCAGAGGCGCGGGTCGGTCGCCGTAGGTAGGGCCGTGAACGTCCCCGTGATCGAGAAGGTGTTGGTGCCCGTAGGCGAGTTGGCCGGGGGCGAGTAGACCTCGATGGCCTGAGGGGAGGTGACAACCATCCCAAGCTTGTAGAAGCGCAGGGAGTACTGGGTTGCAGGATCATCCCCGTCGAGGGTGAACTCCACATGCCCTGTCGCGATGGTAGTTCCCTCTGTGATGTAGGTGGTTCCAGTGGCATCGAAGACACGCACCACCGCACCCTCGATGGGGTTGGGAACTACCTCATCATCCTCGATCAGGATATCGACTGTCTCTAGTGCCATGGCTTACTCACACCGGAGCTGGGGCGTAGTTGTTGAGTGCGCCTCGCAGACCCTTCTTTCCGAGACCTGCTAGCAGCGACGCACCGGGAACGGGGATGGGGGCGGCCAGGATAAGCTCCGGGTTCTCGACGGCCTTGCGGGTGACCTTGACCACACCCTTCTCGAACGCGGTGCTAGGTCCTTGCCCCATGCCCATGACAACCCGCTCTGCCCGAAGCCGCTTGGTGGCTGGAGCAGAGAAACCCTCGGCGACCCGTTGGGCTCCTTGGGTCATGGGATCTTGGATGCGTTCCTCGACAAACTTCTGAGCCCTCTGTCCGGCTGCCGCCTGGCTGTAGATGTCCTGCCCACGAAGCTTGGCGATTGCTCGGGCCGCCTCTTCAACCAAGGCCTGCTTCTCCAGCTCATGCTGGCGGGCGGTCTGGAGGAAGTCGTCGAGGAACACATCCATCAGCTTGTCCTAATCGCGAAGTCGATGTTGGCTTCCTGAATGCTGAACTCGTCTTGAGTCACGAGAGCGGGATCAAGGAGGTCAACGATATCGCCGGTCGTGGGTATTGTGAGACGACGTACGAAGCCTGACCCATCGATTGAGATGTCGACGTCCATCCCCCGCACGAGTCGTACCTCAGCGTAACCATTTCGATCGGTGACCATGCTGGTCGAGTGACGGAAGATTCCGAACCCGCTGACGATGTTGGGCAAGAAGACATTGTGCAGGGTCACCTTCCGGCCCTCGATGGGGCACCCAGTTAGATCGGCCAGCCGGATGAATGCCACGATGGTCTGAGACTTCGGGACGGCATCGACTTGGTTGGCGGGGAAGGGGGTGCCGAGACCGGTCGTAGCCAATGTGCTGCTGTGGTAGAACTCGACGCTGTACCACCACTCTCGATCGGAGTTCTGGTCAGTGTAGAAATACTCGTGAGTCCCGGACACCAGGACGGTATCGGGATCCTGGCCAAGCGCCCCATCGTCTTCGACCCACCCGATGAAGGGGTTGCCATCCCCGTCCAGGATCTTGATGGATGCGCTGGAGCCTGTGGTCACGGTGGTGAGGCGGAGTGACCCGTCGCCTGGGTCCGAGGGGGTGACGAGAGCTGTTGCCCCTGTGATCTCCGTGATGAGGTCAGCCGTGGTCACGGGGTCCGCCGCAGCTATGGTCAGCGCCACCTCAGTGGTGCCCACCTGAAACTTCAGCTCCTTGCCGGAGAGCTGGTGGGGCTCGGTGAGGGTGGAGTCCAGGACAGCAGCCGTCGCAGCGGGCTGTGTGCGGGGCTCAAAGGTCCCATTGGGTCCATCCTCGGACCTATGCCATCGCAGGCGGTTGTATGTCACCAGGGCTGTTGTGATGTCCCGGATGAAATAGCTGAGCTGAATCGGCTGGTTGGTGACCTTCGCCATGGGGAGAGTCTACATCACTCCTTGCCGCTAGACCCAGCGGAGTCCTTGTCTCGGAAGAGTTGGTCGGGATCAAGCTGAGGTTCCAGCCCCGAAGCGTTGTGTTGTGGGCGTTCCTTTTGCCCATCATCCTTGGTATTTGTCGACTCATCTGGCTGAAAAACTTGTTCCGGGTCAGGCTGAGGGTCGAGCCCGGTGGCAGTGTGCTGCGGGCCTTCAGCAGCCCCATCATCCGTATGGTGTGTAGACTCCTCAGAGTTGAAGAGCTTGGCCGGATCGGGCTGAGGATCAAGATCTGTGGGTGTGTGTTGGGGGGTTTCTTGATCCCCATCATCCTTTGCCGCCAGCGATTCGTCCGGTCGGAACTCCTTCGGGGGGTCTGCTTGGGGGTCCAATCCGGAAGCAATATGCTGGGGCCCTTCCAGGTCGCCGTCGTCCTTCGCACTGGGCGCCTCATCTGGAGCGAACAGGGCGGCAGGATCGGCAGCAGGATCCAAACCTGTCTCGATGTGCTGAGGCACTTCATCAACCCCATCATCCTTGTGATGGGTGGACACATCTGGATCGAAGGCTTTGTCTGGGTCAGGGAAGTCGACCGTGGTGGCATCGAGGCCCTCGACCTTCACCTCCTGAAGCTCCCCGATGCCTACCTCAGCACGAGGGTCTGGGTTCAGGTCCTGGGTGACCATGAGCCCCCGCAGGTTGAGCCCTTGGGAGATCTGCGGACCCACCCTAGGCATCAGGGCCTCGGCAGGGTCGGGACCTTACGCTTCGTCTGGACACCTACCTGGGTCGTGACCAGCTCACCGCCATCCGTCTCCAACGTCCAACGCTGGATGATTGTGGTTCCGTCATCGTCGTAGGCGATCTCTTCCTGTGTCGCGAAGTCCAGTTCATTCCGGTTCGAGGTCTCCTTGCGAAGTGTCTCTACGGTGTCGAAGAGCCCCACATCCACGTAGCAACCGAAGGCTACCTCGGTGTCGGCATGGATGGCGTTGACGAACCAAAGCCCCCGAGCATCGGGGGTGAACTCGGCGTAGTACCGCCCGGTCGCTCCGATCTCCGTGATGGTGACCGGAATGGAACCCGTCTCATCCGCGCTATCGCGGAAGAGAGTCTTGGTGAAGTCCACATCGGCTTCCCCTGTCAAGGGGGTGATCCCATCCACGTCAAAAAGCGTGAAGGGGAGGTTCACTGCGGCGCCGATCAGGGCTGTGAGCTTGGCAGTCACCTACCTAGTCTACGCTATGCAAGACTTCGGAGGCAGCAGAGCGTCCAATCTCCTGAAGCTCTATGGCTTGTGAGGGTACGAACTCCATCCCATCACCCACCAAACGGTCTGGAGCGAAGACACGCAGCTTGATGTACTTCCGGCGCTGATCCCCTCCAAGAGCGATCTGATTATAGATTCGAGTCATCTTGACCTGCTGCCACAACGCCGTGTGAACCATGACCTCGAAGGTGCGCAGGGCCACGTCGAGGGCTTCCGGATCTGGCATAAACTTGGGGGCCAACTTCTCTGGCATCGCGATGAAGGCATCGATCTCGGTGCAACCCATCTTGATTAGGGTCCCGATGTCGCAGCCCACGGCAGCGCCCCCATCAACGCACAACCCATGCTCAGGCACACGCACTGGCTCGAAGAAGGCAGGCAGGGATGCACTCGCTTCGACAGCTTTATTGAAGGGAATGTAGTCGTGCCCGATCGCTTCGTAGTACCCCTGCTCCAGGTTCACGACCCCCACCGCTGTCCGATAGTCCCCCGTCCGGATGGCTTCGTTGTTGCTCAGCTCATCGATGAGCCCTCGGAGTGCTGCGGTGTTCCGTAGCGAAGGCTTCCATAGCGCAGCCATCTTCCCCATGAACCATCTGCGATGGATGTCCTCGGTGACCCGCGGGGTATAGATGCCTGTGAGCTTTTGGATAGCATCCTTGAACCGGCTCTTAGGGTACTGCGCGATGACGTTCTCGATCAAAGCCCCCGTCGAGATGCCAGTCATGCAGCCCCAAGGCTCGAAGTCATCGTCCTCTGAAATGCGCTGAAGCATCCCGACAATCACGTTGCCATAGAAACCACCACCGCTGAATGCTGCACCACGCATAGTCACTCATCCTTGCTGACGGCATAGAAAGTAGCCGTCGCTCGCTCGCCACCGAAGCCACCATCTGCGGGATCGACCTCCGTGACGATGACGCTATTGTCTGCCGCATGAGACACGTAGCCCAGCCACATTCGCATGCGGATACCCTGGCTCGACCGGAGAGCCTTGACGGCGGAATAGATCAGCGGCGTGTGCTGGATGGTGCCCGCGGTACCACGCCAGGTGGGGGTCCCCACCACGGCAGCCTGCTCAGGGAATGAGCCCCGCGCCTCATCGACGATCTGGGCGAACGACTTGTAGATACTGCGGTCAACCACGATCCAGGTAGTCCCGCCATCGGGCGAGTATTCCACGTCTTGCACGATCGCCGCATTGTAGTCCACGTCGATCCACTGAAGCTCCGCGTTTTCGATCTCGATGACCTTACCGGGATCTGGTTGCAGGACCCACCCGCTGCCAACCGCGTAGCTGTACTCCGCCTCAGGAGCGGCAGCGGGAGCCGCCTGGAAGACGACCTCACCAGCCTCATGGTCGATGTAGTAGTCCCCACCGAGCGACCAGTCCGATGCGCGGTAGGGGCGGCGTAGCTGCGCCACGCCATTGACCTTTACTACAGGCAGATAGCCGTGAGAGATCGTAGACGAGATACGCTCCTCGTCGTGGATCTTGCCGTGCATCAGGTCGATCCAGCACGCCTTCGCGCTCTTCCAGGTCAGGGTATCTGCGGAAGGATTCGTGAGCACCTCGGAGGTACGCACGGACTCCCCGAACCAAGTGCAAGGATGACAGAAGTCATGCGTGGCCCGAATCATCTCCGAGCCCGTACGCCCGACCACTTGGACGCTGCCGATTCCAGCGAGCGCAACAAGAGGCACGCCGTCGCTGTTCACCGGCTCTTCGAGGGGGAGTCCGGTGTGAACAGCGACAAGCTGCCCCAGTGCAACTTCCTCGGGCGACGTGAGCATGTCCCTGAAACTGATCGAGAGCGTGTCCGTCCCGATGTCCGAGGAGATACCGCTCAACGCATGTAGAATGTCTGGGCTCTGGCGAATCTCCAAATCGAGGCGGGACTCATCGACGGCGCCACCGCCAACGGCGGTCGAGATCGTATAGGTCTTGGTGTGGATGGGCATGTCAGCTCACTCTGTAGAGTCGTAGGGTGCCATTGTAGATGCGGGCCTGTGCAGACCCATTGCTGGCTCCGAAGTCCATGTCGATCTGGTGGGCGCCCAGCGTGAGCGTCAGGTCTCGTGAGCCCGACCGCGCGAACCGTTGATTTGTCCCAGGGTCCTTCGGCTCTTCCCGCATAACCCCACCATTCAACGGGTCGATGATCTCCTGGCTGTTATCGACTTGGACCGCCAATATGAAATCTTGGGATGCCGACCCGTATCCGTAGATGACCGTCCATTCGATCCTGTACTCCCCTGCCAGCAGTATGGGGGTGGTCGTGGTCATGTACTCGACTAGCGAGGACGATGAGGTGTTCTGCTGAGTGAGCTTCTCTTCGTAGTGGTAGCCCTGTCCGAAGACAGATCCGCCACCACCACCGGCTGCCGTAATGTCCACCCAGACTGAGGGGCCGATGGACACAAGAACGTGAAAGGTGTCGTCGTCGAGTTTCCTCGCCACCTTGCCGATGTCCGCTGCCACCACCGGGAGCACAGCGAGCGCAACGGCATTGGCCACCTCATACGCCTGGATGACATGGATGCCCTGTGCGGGACCTTGGTCCCCGTGTGTTCCTGTACTCATCAGACCACCAACAGAATCCCGTCGTTGTTCACGAGCCAGCCCTCACAGCTTGTGAGTGGGGTCTCAGCCGTGAAGGTAGCCCCGTCCTCTGAGAAAAGCACCTGGCCTATTTCGGTTGCTGGGGGCATCGCACCACCACCCGCTGTGAGCGACTTTGCTTGCCCATCAATGAAAGCCACTAGATCATCAGAGACCCGACGGACAAGACCCTCTTCAGTGGGGGCGCCTTCCGATGTCTGGTCTGTGAAAAAGAGATCACGGATGCGTTCGTCGCGAGCCATCAGACCCCCTTCGGGATGCGCTTCTTAGCTGTCCCCTTCTTGGTAGCCTTCTTGGCCGCAGACTTCTTGGGTACAGTATCGAGCCTCGCCTGCGCCGCCTTACGCTCGGATCGACTGGGTCGGCCCTTGCGAGGAGCCCTCTCGGTATCGGGTTCATCTTTAGGCAGGGGGGTATTCAACTGATCGAAGCGACCCTTTGCAACCTTGTGGTGATTCGCCGTGAGAGCGAGTGCCTCCCGAAACGCAGACACTCTGCCCGCAGACGCCAGCTCTTCAGCTTCTTGCTGCTTGGCAGCGTTGCTCGTTGCATCGATGCACCGTGTGACGTACCGCTTCACGAGCGAGAGCGTCTCCACGTCGAGACTGCCCTCCGCAAACTCGGCGTCCGCGTAAGCGTGGACGCTTTGCAGTTTCTTAGCCTGCTCTTGTAGGGCTAGCTTCCCCCCTCGACAGCGGTGTTGTGTTTGCTCGGCATCAGTCACGAGCTTGTCGAGGTTTTGCCCCACTGCGCCCGTGGCATCGACGGCACCTTTCCACGTATGGAGTTGGTCTTTGCGTACGGTCACGGTGGGTCCTTACTATCAGTTGGTGCCATTACGGATGACGGTGAGTTGGTCCGGCTTGGCGCCTGTGCCCTTGAGGTTGAACGTGAACTGAAGGTCACCTTCTGCCGGCGTACCCCCAGCGGTGTAGTCGTCAGTGAGGCGGTACAACTCACCGTTGAGGAAGACTTCGAGTGAAGCGATCCCAGCAGTGTCGTAGGGGAGTAGGTCGGTGTCACAGTTGGCGTGCGCAGTACCCGGCCCGTTCACATCGGCCGCCGCGGCGGCGTTTGCGGTCATGGTCGAGTCAACTCGCGTGCGACTCGACCCCTGCTTGGCTTGGACGATGGCGTTCATGAGCGAGACCTCACCCCCGAATGCCGTCTCGTAGTCGCTGACTTCAGTGACAGTCTCAGAGACCTTGACGCCTGGGCCAGTCCAGGTGCCTTCGGTGTCCATGTTGACATCATTCAGGATGGTTTCGCCATTGGCGCCGCCGAGCTGTAGGTCGCCCGCCGTGGTCTCAATGACCCCGTCAGTGACCCCCGCCGCGATGGGCCGAGTGCCTCCACTACGAATAGTTGCACCAGCTGCGAAGTCGTTGACGATCGCGTCCACGTTGAACACATCGACGGCGGCTGCGAGTTGCACTTCGCTTGTACCGCCCGCGCTGCCCTCAGTGACCTTGAAGAGGTCGGCTTCGAGATCATCGCGGATAGACCACGCAAGGCCTGCGCCTTCGAGATCGAGGATCGCATTGGTTGTGAGATCAACCGGGGTCGTGCCCTGGTTGGTGTACGAGGTCTGTCGATCGACGGTAGTGGAACCCGCTCCGATGTCGATGCTCGCGCCGCGCAGGAAGTCGGATTCGGTCAGGTCTTCGAGGCGCTTACGCTCACGGACCCAGTAGTGAATGGTCTGTCCCGCGATGTCCCCGGCCGGGCACGCTTCGAGCGCGGTGCCCGCAGCGTTCAGGCGAACGAAGGAAAGCTGCGCGCGAACCGGCGTGGTGCCGGTCATGGTGTGCCCGTCTGTCACGGTCTCGGTCTGGAACAGAGCCCAGATTTGACGACCAGCTGACACGAGAGGATCGTGTGTCGCCGAATCAACGACGAGCCCGAGGTTGAGCGGAGAGACTGCATCCGACCCCGCAACCAGATCCAGCGAGTGCTGTCCGAACGTACCTGAGTGGAAGGCTGCCACGGTGCCGAGAGTGGTGACCGCTCCGACTGCCGCTATGGCATTTGACGGCAGCTCAGCCAGCAACAGAATCTCGAAGTTCTGCGCGGCCGTGACGGTAACATCCGTGTGGATGAAAGTGTCTGCGAGCACGCGCTTCTTTTCGACCGCGTGTAGGCCATCGTTCACAGCATCGACGCCGCGCTTCGTGCCCGCTTCAAGCGTACTCGGAGCAACAAGGTCGTCGTACCAGTTGCCCGCCTGCCCATCCTTCAGGAGCGAGGCAATCGAGCGCAGGTTGTTCAGGTCGTCTGCGATCGTCCCTGCACCCGACTCCATAGTCGCAGCAGGCGCAACGGCGTCGCTGAACCCGATAAGGGTATCAAGAGTGGACCCGATCTGGGCGTCCTGGCGAATGAATGTTCTGGCCATGCTGCGGTGCTCCTAGTTGGGGGATAATACTACCAGATCAAAGGTCTGGGTCGAAGTCCAGGCGCAGTACATCGTCCACAAGGGGTGAGTATGCCAACGTGAGCGTGTCGAACCCTGCGCTAGGTACCGATTCCGACACCTCGTAGTCACACCCCACCCCAGGTTCTTGGCGCACACCATTCACGACAAGCACCTGCTGGCGAGGGCCAGATGCTATAAACGTCTGGGCGGATGTAAACGCAGTGTTTACCCCATTCTGTATCCCCGCTACTGATTGATGGTAGTAGCGGGACCCGCTGGTGGCTGAGCCGACACGAGGGGCCACTACCTGGAGGAGAAGCTCATCCGTGGACGTCGCCGCCCCCAGCTGTTGGAAGTGCATGGCTCCCCCAGCTATTGGGAAGTTCACACCACCCACTGTGGCCAAAGCCCCGTCCGTGCCGAGGTAGTAAATCTCCCCCGGGGTAAGTCCTGTGTAGGTGCTCTTGACGGGGCCGTGGAACTGGATCTTGTAGTCGGTCGTCCCAAGCTTCTTGAGCACTATGGCTACAGCCGGAACACCAGAGCTTGAAGAAGGATCTGCCAGAACAATCTGATAGCGATTACCGACCTTGGCACTGGCTATCCGAACGACATCGCCTACCGCCAGCGAGGCGGGGCCATCCGCCCTGCCCAGAATCTTTTCTGAGCGAGGGATTGATGCTTGGTTCTGAACCTCCATCGCCCCTACCGTACCACTCAGCAGAAGGTCAGTGCGAAGACGCCGTCCGGGTCGAACTCCACAAGGAAGTTGTTCCCGTTTGTGGGCGTCGCGGGGAAGTCGATGAACACGATAAGCGGATCATTTGCTGGGGTTAGATCATCGCCTCCTACCTGTTTGTAGATGATGAGCCCACTGGGGGTAACCCCAGTAAGCAAAGGAAAAAGGGGGTTGGTGGCGTCCAGGAGCGCACGATTGCCTGGCAGATCCAAGGCAGCCGCGCGTCCGACAACATCAACCCGAGCGTAGGTTCCTCCTGTGACCTCGGAGGCCACGATGTCCGAGACATAGGTCTGAACATGGCTATAGGTGTACCCCACTCCGACCAGGAGGCCCCGAAAGGTCACCAAGGGATCTACCCACTCAAGCTGGTCGGTGGCGGCTAACAGCTTGGCGTTGGCATAGACATCTGAAGCCATTACAGGTCATCAGGTTCCGGCAAGGAAGCTGGTGATGTCATCGATCACCAGCACCTCAGCCTCAGCAGTGTTCTCACGGGCGAGCCTCTCGGAACCCGTACGACCTCGAAGAATGCTCTTCAGGTACGTCGCTTCATCCTCCAAGCGCTTGCGCTCAGCTGTATGCCAATCATCGAGCGCCGACTGAAGACGATCCAGTCGGGCATCTCGGTCCTCTCGCTGTTGCGGGCTTGACATCAGATCCTACTGACCAGGGGTTGAACTCTCTTCTTGAGAGTGTCTCGGATCTTGTACAACCGAGACAAGGGTATGCCTAGAGTCTTGGCAGTACGCGCCATGTTGACCCGGCTGTCCAGGTCTCGATCCGGAGAGTGCAGCTTCAGAGCCCTGAAGACCTTCTTCTCCTCGTCGTTGTTGAAGTACATCAAGCTCATGATGCTACGCATCTGGCTCGGTGCTCCTCCGACATCGTCGTCCTGTCCGGGAGTGATCCCGGTGTACAGCTCTCGCCGCATGGTCCCCGTCTGCATCCTCTTCACACGAGAAATAGGCCAGCCCACTCGCTCGGCGATCTCATGATGCGTCGGGTCCAGCTTCCCTTGCGAGTGCAGCTCGTTGATCGCGTTGTTGAACTCCTGCGTTGCCTGGAAGTCCTTCTTGGATTGGGTCCCGAAGTTCCTCCGCTTGGCTGCCTTCCCGGTGAAGGCACGCATCTGGCTGATCGCCCACGTCGAAAGCTTGACCCCTCGGTTGGGATCGTAGCTCTCGATCGCCTTCTTCATGTGCCTGCGAAGCTCAAGCTCCGTGGCTCCTGGTACAAGCGACCCCCCATACCCAGAGCTGTACTGTCGCGCCTGAGAGCGTACGACATTCTCCAGGCTCTTCATGAGCGGGACCAGGTCCTTCTGTCGCCGGCCTCCGCTGTGCCAGTCCTTCCACAGCTCCACCTCTTTAGGAGCCTTCGCCTGCGCAGCATGCAGCTTTGCCTTACGCCCCTGCTGGAGGAATGCGTCTAGCTCCCTCTTGCCGAGCCTCTTCTTCACCATGCCTCCTCCAAGGGAGGGCTCAGCGCTTACGACCTTGGAACCGCTTCACCGATCGCTGTGACGTAGCCGACGAGCCTGAGATGTTCTTCACGTGATCCCCAAGGACCCGTGACATCGTCCGCTCATAATCCTGAGCGGCAGGTTCGTAGTTCGTCAGAGATCGGCTCAGCACTCCCGCCGTAGTTTGCGCGTGGCCCTCACCACTGTGTGCGGTGAAGCCGTGATCAGGGTCTGGTGTGAAGTCCGACTTGATTGCCGGAGCACTTGGCTCGTCCAATGGTCGAGCGTCGTTCCCACCGGGAACGGCACCATCCGTCGCGAGTTCTTCTGCTAGTTTTCTGATCATGGCTCCTCACAAGGCTGATAGCGTTATGCCGTCCCCTTATTCATGGCGTCCAGCAAACGGAGTCGGGGGTTGGTTGAACTACCTCGAACAGAGTGTGCCTTGGCCTTGGGGACAGACGGGGTGAAGTCTCCGGCTCCTCGGGCTGAGTTAGCCATCTGCGCAGCGTTGAAGGGGGGAGCCCCGCCGACAACTCCGGAGGTGCCCCCCACCCTGGCTCCTGTGGTGCCGCCCATGCCGGTCATGCCATCAGCCGCCCTCTTTTGCTTCATCCGCTTCGCGGTTTCTCCGAGGTACTGGGGTGTGCGGGCGGTCTCTACCAGCTGCTCGAAGGGCTCCTTGAGTTGCCCCCCGATGATATTTTCGAGATCTCTTCCGATCTGAGGAATGTCATTGGAGTTCTGCTGGAAGCTGTGGACCCCCGTGTCTCCCAGCTGCTTCAGCCTTCGGAAGGCTGTGGCCCGAGCGACGGGGGACATCCTTCCGGCTTCCTTCGTGGCGCCCCCTTTCGAGCGTTGTAGGAAGGAGCGCAGCTTGTCTTGGGCCTGCCTGACTTTGATTTCTTCCAGACCCATCGAGGAGACCACACCTCCGAGGCCCCCACCCACGGCCTGAGACCCGACATCACCTAGCGAAGCCTTGCTGACCTCCTTCAGCGCCCCTCCTGTCCGTACACCGACACCGCCCTTGGTATCGAGGAAGCCCTTGGCCCCTCGGGAAGCAGCAGCGATGAGGGGGCCCGCGGCGGCACCCACGGCCCCTATACCCAGGTGCTTCCGGACGTTCTTCCCGTGGCTCAAGGTCTTGACCGCCTCTTCGGCGTCGTCGTCGTCCGCCAGAGTGCTGGGAGTGCGCTGGATGCCGGTCGTCGGGGAGACCGTCCCTGCCGAGGGATCGGGGTAGGCGGACCACTTCCCCATCATAGTTGAGGAGAATGCATCGAAGGTGAGCCCAGAAATCTTGGCCTTCCCATGACGCTCTTGCTTGGTGAGCGTCTCCACATTTAGAGGCATAGCACCAGAGCGGCTCTTTCGAGGCCGCTTTCCTTTGGAGAAGGGGAACTCCATGGCCGAAGTGTACCTCAGCGTTTACTTCTAAGGAACTACCCTAGAATGCCCCGGGACGATAGCAGAGCCTGGAGGTAACGGAAGACCGGCAGGCGTTTCTCCCTCCGGGTATCCAGTCTGGCTGCGATTCCCTGGTCTCTCTCAGCCCTATCGGCATCGCTGGTGCTGGGGTCGTCAGGATCTTCCAAGGTGAGCCCCAGAATCCTACGAGGGCGTCCATCAACATTCGAGACGAGCTGCCGCAGGTCATCCACATCTCCGAAGGCCCGGCTGTGGAACCCTTCATGGCCCTGAACGACCTCACCCTCGTCGCTAATCTCCAAGCTCGCTGTCCCGAAGAGGTCGACGACAGACGCAATCGGCCGCCATGTGTAGGAGCGGATGAACTCGTTGACGTCCCAACGCTCCTGGCGAACTCGGCTGTACACCCGGACCAGTTCCTCGATGGCCTGGTTGATCTCACCCCGACCCTGGACCATCCCGATGGTCTCCCCAACCGGCTCGGTATCCTGACGAGGCGGACCATGGGCGTCACCCCCAGTCGCAGGCTGAGTCGAGTGCCCCTCACCTGGGATGTCCTCAGACTCGGTCACCATCGGCTTGGTCGGATCAGTGTCTCTGGGCTGGGTGACTCCGCTGGGATCTCCCCCATCTGCATCTCGGGTGGTCCTCCCCGAGGAGTCCGTGGGTGCGCGGAAGGTCGTCTCATCGACGATAGATCCCGTACCGAAGAGGTGCGAGTAGATCCCTCCAACCGCATGAGCCTTCCAGTGGTCCCCATACCAAGGTGGGAAGACCAGCTCTTCTGGAGGAAGTGAGGTGGTGCCTCGGCGCCTGTAGATACCAATGGTCTCGCGGATACGCCAGGCCTTGAACTCGATGAAGATCTCAGTCCGGGTCCCATCTGTCCGGGTGATGAACCCAGCCTGCTGCTCCCCAATCGAACCGACGATAGCCACGACCTCCGGCCCGTAGGCTGCGGCAGCCTGCGACACTCCGACCAAGACCCGGGTCCCTCGGTAGCGCCGCCGGGAGATAGTTCCTCCGGGGATCCACAAGGGGATCTGAGTGCGGCTTGCATGACGAAGCCTGTCTTGACCCGAGGCGGTCCGACCCCTGCGTCCCCGAGTGGGTCGCGCGCCCTGCCTACGGCGGTACTCCTCCGTGACATCATCTACGTGAGTGATGTCCCCTCCCCGCGGGCCTCGATCCCCTACCTGTGGCTCAGAGGTCCAGGCAACGGTGCTCGCAACCGAGGTGTCTCGAAGGCGGTCGAACTGGGGGCTTCGCCCCGTAGTTGATCGAGCATCTCCCAAGAACTCGGTGGTCTCGTTGGTCGTCCGGGCATAGCCCATCTGCATCGAGGTGGTGCCCCCACCATCTATGGAGACGGTGTGGGTAAGAGCCTGGGGAGTCCCGAGGTAGTGGGTGTTGGGGGTCTGTGCCGCAATCTGATCAGCGAGTTCGAGGACCCGCCCATCCGAAGCTAGAGCAACTTGATCTTCCTGCTCGGCAGGCAGGCCGCCTATCTCCCCTCGACCCTCGTTGGCTGCTTCCGCAATCCGGGCCGCGAGCGCCGCGTCGTACTCGCTGTTGTCGACGTCTGCTCGACTCTGGTACTTGTCGATGATCACCGTGGGGAAACCATTCACCACGAAGGGGTTGAACTTCCCGGAGAACTGAAGCTGGCGACTCTGGAAGCGCTGCTTGAAGAAGATGTGGTTGCAGGCCAGGGCTGCATAGCTGACGCGGACAGCGCCCTGCTCCGTAGCCACAGTGCCCGTCGCCCCACGAAGCGCATGCAGGTTCAGGTTCGACATGCGCTCGAACTTCGGGAGGATCCCCGTGTACAGCTCGTGCTCCATGAGGTCGCGGATGAACCAGGCCGGAGCATCAACCACGTCAGGTGGGGTCTTGTTGAGCCTGCCTCTTGCAGGAGATCGCTCCCCGTCCCGCTGACCTACCGCCCGACTGGGGGCCATGTAGAACCCGTCGAACAGGATGTCACTGCCGAAGAAGACGGAGGACGTACGCAGCAAGAGCCTCGTGGTCTCCTGCATGAAGTTGCGGCTGTAGGAGAACTGCGAGTACAGCTCAGGGAAGATCACATTGCAACGTGGGGGCGCCACCATCCACACGTCTGGGCGCCAGGCCTGCGTGATCAGGCGTGGCGGGGGGTCGGGCTGCTGGGTGGTGCGGGCTATCCGACGCCGATGTTTCGACGCCAGGACTTTGTTCATGTCCGCTTCAAGCTCGTCACAGAGGCGGACGACTGCCTTGGCAGACCGACTCCCCGTCAAGAAGAGCTGGTGGGGGCGGACGCCTGCACCCGACGCCGTTCGTGTGGCGTTCTTGATCCCTCGGAACTTCTCCGCAGCCGCAGCAAACTTCTCGTGAACACCTTCGAGGCGGAACAGCCGATCGAACCTGCGGTCTACCCGTCGGTTGACCCCGACGCCCCGAGCACGCTCCATAGCGGTGATGCACATGCGGCGGTAGCGGTCTATCTCCCTGGCCAGCCCTCCGCGTCGGCGAGACTGCCTCTGGGATGACCGGGAGTCTGTGCTGTTCCCCTGCCGGCTCTTCAGCTCCAGGGCCCTGCTCTTGATGAACCGCGCCGTTCGAGCGATGGGGGCAGACTCTTCATCTTCCTCGATCCCCACCTTCTCGAACTGGGGCAGCCGGGGGTCAGTCGTAGCTGGGATAAAATGCGGCGATGTGACGGGGACAATGTCGTGGAATATGTAGGGCTGAAGAGCATTGAGCACAGCCCTAATCGATACCTGCTTCCCCAGACCGGCGAGCTTCCGTCGAAAAAGACTCCCAAACCCATGAGCACGTAGTAGGCGATTCTCATCTCGATTCGAGAAGGGGTTTGCTCCAACCATCTGAGTGAGGTGCAGACGCATCTCTGCCAGGCTGAAGAAATCGTTAGTGCCTCGAACAGCATTCCGCCCATAGTAAGTTCCTCCGATCGCTTCGATGATGTGTACCAAGGCACCGAGGAGTGTGCCCTGGAGTTGGGGGAACCCCCGGGGAGCAGTCGACATCAGCTGGGTGATGATGTCTGCATCCCCATCCAGGAAGCTATTGAAGATGGTCGTGCTTGCACCAGTGAAGGCAGCTCGGATCCCACCGCCGCCCAAGCTGTAGCCGCTGACCTGATACTGGAAGGCGAAGTCCCAGTAGCTGGACCAGTCCATGCACTGGAGAACGATCCCCCGGGTGGTGGGCGTCTTGGACACCGAGATGCCGGTGATCTCTCCACCGAACATGAGCTTGTAGTTTTCGTTCTCCAGATCGATCGCAAGTTGGTCTGGGGTCGACTCGTTGATGCGCAGCTCAGCGAGAACACTTTCGAGTTCTGGGTCTACCTCTTGCTCTTGGGAGACCGTGATCCCCTCACCCTGGACGAAGTTCCTCCCCTCCGGCGGGGCACCTCGATAGAAGTCGTAGAAGAACAGGTGGACGAGGGTACGTGGCTTGAGTTCGAGGGCGAAGTCGTTGGCGGGGATCTGAATGGATGCCACGGCCGCCTGGTTGATCCCAGACTGAACATTGGCAGAGATCACGGGGACCTCGACCCCTTCTAGAAACAGTCGGAGGTGTAATCGTTGTGCGTATGCCATGCGTCAGTAAAACCGAGCGTCTAGGGCCTATTAGCAGAGTGAGAAGGGTACCACCTCCTCAGAAAGGTATTTAGACACATGACCACAGCGTCAGTCTACACAGGAATCTTCCTTGGAAATGATTCCAAACGGAGGCTCCTCAGCACAGCCAAACGGCACCTCGGGAAACTGCACCCGAACACTAAGGGGGATCACATCACCCTTAGCTTCCGAGGCAACCCGGACAAGATCCCCGCCGACCTCATGGGTCAGTGGGCCCAGTTCTCGGTCATCGGGATCCGCGACGAGGGCGGCGCACAGTGCGCCATCGTTGAAGCGGTCGACCCGAAGCACCGTGAGCTTCTAGAGTGGGCTTCGGCCCCACACGTGACGATCGCCCACACCGATGCGACGCGGCCAGTCTATAGCAAGACTGTCGCCAAGGCCTTCCTTGACGATGGTCCTGGTGATGGAGACCTCACCTTTGACCCGGAGGCATTCATGCTCTGGGGTCAGATCGGATTCCTGCATGATCTTCGCGGGCCATGCTTCTGCCACCTGGAGGATGAGTACATGCTACCCAAAAACCGGAGGAAGATTAGGAATGCGCGAAGGAAGATAGACCCCATCCCGAAGACGAGCTAGCCCTCCGGGGCGTCTGTGAGACACCTGGGGGCGTAAGCCATCCCAGGTGTTCTTTTGCTATAGGATATTCAGCGCGCCGTCAGCCTGCCGCATGCCGAACGAGCCGAAGGTCTGAAGCCCTGCGAAGGCTGCACGTCCCAGGAGCAGGTAGTTGGTGTTCCTCCGAGTCACATCGATGCCTAGGGCTGCGAGCTGCTGACGAGCCTCTGCTTCCAACTCCTTGGGGGAGCGGATCCGTAACTCTTTCCGCACCCGCTCCAGCTCAGCCTGATCATACTGGGGCTTGATGCTCTCGCTCTCGACGAACTCGTCCCGCTGCTGATGGATGGGGACACCATAGCCCAACAGACCTCTGCTGGTGTTCCTGAGCTGCGCCTGGTTATCAATCGGAGGATGGAAGAGCTGATTCCCTATGCCTCGTGGAACAACGAGTCGTCTTCCATAGAAGGTATTCTTGATCGTCTCCAGGGTGCTTTGGATACTAAATGAGGCGCTGTTCTGGAACTCCTGTGCCGAAGTCAAGAAGGCGCTGAGGCTTCCCCCGGAGGCGCCTGTATCCGCAGGAAGGTTCCCCGCGGTGATCTCTTCAAGCTCTCCTCGGGTGTCCCACTGATCTGTACCCATCCCAGTCTTTCCCTCCCTCGTGGGGATGAAGATGTTCCCTACGTTTGAGAGGAAGGCGTAGTTGGTGACGAAGAACTGAAACGACCAGGCCATGTGGTAGGGGCTGTTGGTGTCGAGCACCGTCTGTGCCTGGAGGAAATAGCCCTCCACCACAACGTCATCCCAGTAGATGTAGGCCCGAGCGTTGCTCTCCACCAATCGGGTACCCCGAAGGTACTGTTCGTAGTTCGTCCAGAACTCGCTCTTCCAGTTGAAGTCGTTCGTGTTGAGGAGGGCTCCTGTGAATGTCAGCGTCCTTGGGCGCTCCCCGAAGAAGAAGATGAAGTCTTCCCCGAAGGTCTCTACGATCTGCTGCTTCTCGACCCGAGTCTCCTGCACGTTCGTGATAATGAAGTTGGCGTAGTGGGTGTCCTTCCCAATGTTGCCCTCACTATTCGTCGCAGAAGAGCTGATGATCGGGAGGTCCCTACCCAGGGAGTCGATGATCTTGATGACGGAGTAGGTATCCTCCTTGACCTCGATCCCCCGCAAGGGGCGCCGGATGTTCACGTTCTTGGGGGTAGGTCGGGACTGATTGTCCGCGAAGACCTCCTCGAAGGCGTTGGTGGTGACCGAGATGAAGACAGCCATGGGGAGAGTGTACCCTACTCTTCGGAGAGGTAGACATGTCAGAAGAAAATCCCCAGGAGCATTCGATCAGCTTCAAGAAACTCAAGGGCTCGTGGTCTCACGTCAAGACCATCTTGGGTGTCGTCGCTGCCTTACTGGCGGGCCACACCTGGGTCAACGCCAAACTGACCGCCATCGAGCAGAGTGCCGTCGACATCTCTACTCTGAAGACAGCAGCCTCTTCCCTCAGAGAAGAGCAAGCCGACATCAACGAACGGGTCGCAGAGAACGTGAACATCTCTAGGGAGCTGATCATCGATGAACTCAATGTCCGGGACAACGTAGACGAGGAGCTACGCCACGACATCCTAGCGATACTCAACGAGATGAGGGCCCGGCATGGTGTCATCCCTCTGGCCAGCGGTGGTGTGGTCAGGCAACACGATATGCCTCGCCTGATCCAAGAAGCACAGGATGAGGTGGACACATCGATAACACGTTCGAGTGTGATGCAGCCCACCGCGCCACCGCTCATGGCCTTAGACGATCTCTAGATGAACATGTCCGTCTTCAAGATCCAGTCTTTGATCTCACGGGCAGCCGGCTCGGTCCAGTCCTCCCCAGTCATGATGCGGTGAAGTGCTGCGCGCATCTGAACGTTCATGACGTCCTCGACTCCGACTGTATCAAAGGCCTTCACCTCAGCGAAGCGTTTGTCGAGCTTGAGTCGGAGGAGTGTTTCTTGTCTAGCCATTATCCACGTGACATATTCTGGTCGGGGCCGTCAGCGACGCCACCATTCGCAGGAGGAACCTGCTCACCGTTAGGGGCGTTTGAAACGCCGGGCGCTGCAAGGATGCGGGTGAGGAGATCATTCCGCTGCTGACCCATGGGGTCTCGTCGCCCGGCTGCTGCCATCGCCTGATCTGTCTGCTGCTTGTTCAGCTCCTCGAAAGTCCTTCGGAACGCTGGGTTTTTCTGGAGACCCATCATGACATCGGCGGCGGCGGAACGATCCTCACGCGAGCCTCCACGAGCAACACCCTCAAGGGCTTCCTGAAGTTCTTGCTGCTGGTCCTCACCGAGGCCCCCAGTCTCCATCTGCAAACTGAGCGCCTGCCGCACTGCCTCCCGCTGCTCTCGACCCATCCCCCGGCCACCGCGCAGGAACCTCTCGACCATGCGTTCAGAGCGTTGCCCTCGAATGCTTCTCTGGTCGTCGCCCTCGCCCATCTTGATCTCTAGGTTTCGACCGAGCCCTCCTGCGACTCCCATGGCTGTTTCGAGGGACTGCCTGCGCCCTCGCCGACCTCTGCCAATAAGAGCTTCTCGGGTGGCACGCTGTTGTCCGAGAGCCATGGAGAAACCACGCGCTTGTTCACGTACTTCTTCCCTTCCTTCCCCGGTGATCACCTGACCCAGGGCCCCTTGAATGTCATTCACGGACCCTTCATCCAGGGCAGCAAGGTCTGTGATGAGGGTTTGGGCAGTCGCATTCCCAGAGCCTGTGCTGTCTCGGAAAGCCGCACCCAGACTTGACATGTCATCGGCCAAGATCGCGGCCATGCTGTTGTTCTCAAGCTGTCCGAGCGCGCCGGCCACAGCTCCGTAGTTCCTAGCGACGCCTAGACGGCGGCCCTCCGACTGGGTAGCTTCCTGAGCAACGCGATCAGTGAAGGCCATCCGCCCCCACTGCTCTCCGACCTTCCCAGTGTCCCTGATCTCCTGGGTAGCACTCTCTGCCATCGACTCCAAAGCCTGGCGACGGGTCGGGTCTTGTTCAGCCGTAGCCATATCCTGCAACCGTCCAAGAGCCGCGGTGGCGCTGTCCCCGCCTTCCATCATGGCGAAAGCGACGTCCTGCATCTCTACGCCGTCAAAGATTGCATCGATCGTTTCACGGCTACCTATCTGGGCAGCTTGACCCCGAGCGATGATGTCATCTCCGTGGCCCGCCAACCTCTGAGCATAGCCTCGGTTTTCCTTGGCGTGCCTTCCGGCCTCTCCCAGGGCTCCTCCCCCCATGAAGTACTCGGCGGCTGTATCCCGGGCTGCCACGCCCGGGGCCTCCTCCATAGCCATGATGTTGGTGTCGGTAAGACCCATGCTCTCGGCCGCCGCCCCAGCCGCATAGAGAGCAATCCCCCCAACCCCCATCGTCAGCATGGTGGCCGCACCCATAACGACACCGCGCGCAATGTTTCTGGCGCCACGCCCAGCGGCACCACTGCCTGCTTGGCTATCTTCTGTCAGCCCTTCCGATTCAGCCATCCCCGTCCGAGCCATAAAGGCTGCGACTGCTGTCGGCTCCATCCCGTCTTCTGACATGTCGTTTGAGAAGTCAGCTTCAACGCCTCCCTCGCGGCCACGGGCGAGCATCCTGGCCCGCCTGATCTTCGTCTGAGTACCCTGCCTATCGGCCAGCATCTCCTGAAGTTGGCGACGAGCCCGAGGGCCGGTAGCTATCCCTGCCCTCGCATCCCGCATCGCTGCCTCAGCAACGCTTGCCCGCTCCCTTTGCTCATCTAAAGGTATGCTGCTGCCAACGGCTTCTCGGATAATCCTCCCACGCCGACCACCGCCACGACCGCTGATGTCAAACCCAGCTGACTCTAGCTGTCGCCCGCGACCTCGATCAGGACCAAACCGCTCCAGGATCCCCTGCTCAAAGGGGTCTCCACCACCGCCTCCACCGCCACCACCGATCTGCTGCAACGCATCCAGCCGTCGGATGTCCCCAGCGGTGGCACGGCCGATGGAGGCCCGCTCCATGGCCATGGCCGACCCTCGGCTCATCTCGTCTCGAACGATGCCGAGCATGTCGTCCATGACATCCTGAACCTGAGAAGACAGCCCTGTGATAAAACGCCGACCCATCTGCCGAACCTTGTTGATCCCAAGCCCTTCCTTGAGGCCATGACCGATGTGCTTCGACACCGCATCGAAGCTTCGGTTCTGAGCGATGTCCTGCTCGCGCTCTGCGCTCCGCCTCCCTATCCCGCGCTCGATGTTCTCGGTCTGGGCAATCTGACCCTGATTCCGCATCAGGGTCTGCATGATGTCCGCCTCTGGACGAGACATCTTGAAGCGACGCTGCATGACCAAGGAGGAGAGGTGATCCCCGCCCTGCATCACTCGATCACCGAGCATGAGCTTCATCATGCCGATCTGTCCGGCCATGCCTCCTCGCTCCATGATGGAGCCTCGGATCTCACCAGAACGGTTGATAGCTTCCGCCCTGCCCATCGAACGGACATTCCGGCGAGCTGCATTGCCGACTGAGCCTGTCGAGATGTCCCCAGTCAGGAACCGGTTGAACATCCCCTCGTCGAGGTTCCCATCCTCTCCGGCCAAAGCGAACGTCGCGTAACGCCCCATCCCCGGACGCTTCAGGAAGCGGCCAGTACGCTGCATCATATTGGTGGTGAACTGCTGGATAGCCTGGGTACCTGTCGCCCCACCAGTTGCTTCCGACAGCATCTCCTGGCTGACGATCCCCTCATTGAGGGCCGTACCCATCGTCGTGGCCATCTTGGTGGCGCCCATCGCACCTTGAGCGCCGACGCCTCCCGTCTGACGAGCGATCGAGGCTCCCTGGACGGCCATGCTCATGGCGTCCTGCCGACTCATCCCCGTAACCTGAGTCACGTTTCGGATCTGGGTCGCGAACTGTGACCGATCCATCTGCTGGAAGATGCCGGCCTGCTTCGACTCGTTGACGAACTGAAGGGCTTCAGTGAGTGTGCCACCCAGCTCTGTCTGCACTGCCTTCAGGGTGTCGAGCATCTGGCGGAACTTCGTAGCGAAGGCCGAGACATCTCGAACCCCCGTAAACATGCCCGCCTGGGCTCCCCCGGAGACGAGCTGGTTCATCTCCCCTGCGTTCGAGAAGACGTTGCGGTTCAGCTCCTGCTGAATGACCCCACCGACAGCACCCATCTGCTGTTGGTTGAAGCCTCGCCCCTGGCGTCCCCCAGCGAAGTTGAAGTTCTGACGCAGGTTCGAGTTGAGGGCCGATTGATCCTGCATCCCCCCACTGAAGGCATCGGCATACGCCCCGACGGCCTTGGCACCGGCATAGAGGGGAGCTGCCACTGCTCCCGCACCCATCATGCCTCCGACCATGCCCATGGCACCGCCGCCCATCATGGCCGACCCCATCGAGCCGCCGCGCATCATCATGCTCATGGGATCGAGCATCCCGGCCATCTTGCCGGCGGTCCCCATCATGCCCATGCTTCCGGCGGCCCCGAACAAGGAGGCGGCACCCATCGCTGCCGGTGCGGCGACGTTCTGTCCGAAGGAGGCTACGCCTCCCGCCATACGCTCGCCCATCATGGCTGCGCCAGCCCCGCCCCGAGAGATGGGGGGCGGAGGCATCATCATGGGAGGTGGGGGCGCCGCTTGCGGCATGGGCATCCCCCCGGACATGCCTGCGCCCCCCATGCTTTGGGACATCTGCTGAGCCATGTAGGCGTTCTGGGAGAACATGGAGTTCTGCCCAGCCATCATTTGGCTTATGGTCCCTGAGGTGAAATAGGTCATCGTGCTCCGAGTAGTCTATCTCATCTGCCTATCAGCACAGCGAAAGGAAAATACATGCCGAAAAAAACCAAGACCGAGGATCTTCTACTTAGGATCGGAGACGTACAGCTCCTCACCTACTGGGAAGGGGAAGGGCTTCACCGCAAACTGAAGGCCTCCATCACCAAAGTAGTACCCCCAGAGGCTCTCGAAGCCAACCCGGAGGCCCGTAACGAGTGGTCTATGGAAGAGATAGGGGCTCTGGAACGCCTCTGCGAAGAGGCCCGAACCCGCGCAGTCCATTCCCAATCCATCGACATCCGGGCGTCCCAAGCTATCCAGGCGTCCCGAGACGAAGAGGGGGGCGCATGATCATAGGGGTGTGTGGGTTCGCTGGCTCGGGGAAGGACACCTTCGCCGATCACCTCGTAGCCCACCACGGGTTCAACAAGGTCAGCTTCGCCTTCCCCCTGAAGGAGGCCGCACGGATCGCTTTCGACTTCTCCGATGAGCAGCTCTACGGACCCAGCTCCTTCAGGGAAGAGGAGGACACACGCTACCTGTTCTCAGGGACCTGCCCACACTGCCAACAAGGATGCCGGCGCTGGCACAAAGACGCCATGCCTGAATGGGCCATCTGGTGGTGCGAGGCCTGCGACGTCCACTACAGGGAGTTCGTCACCCCGCGCCTGGCGCTCCAGACGCTTGGCACAGAGTGGGGGCGCACCCTCTACCCGAACATCTGGGTGGATGCCTGCCTCAGCCACATCCGACGACGTGTGGACATAGGGGAAGAGGACTGGGTGATCCCCGACTGCCGCTTCCTAAACGAAGTCGTGGGTATCAAGGATGCAGGTGGGGTGGTTGCGAGGCTCCTTCGAGGTGAGCAGCGCTTCAGCCACGCCAGTGAAGCTGAGCTGGCCAACATCAGCCTCTCGATCTTCGACAAGGTGCTCGACAACACAGGCACTCTGCCGGAGTTCTACACGATGATCGATGAAGCCCTGCCTCAGCTTCGCCACACGGTAAATGCATAGCCGATCGGCTTATTAGCCAACTGAGGAGGAGACTTCCTCAGAAGGAAACTATGATCACCATCAAAAAGTTCAAAGCTCTCAAGCGGGATGACATGTACCAGCAGCTCAAGGAAGATTTTCCGGGAGAAGCCACGGGCATGACTCGTGCGACCAAGGGGCGCCTCGTGGCGACCTACGAAAGCATGATGAGTCACCCCGACATGGCTGCCGGAGTCAAGACCGGGCGCCTCGACAGCTCCAAGCCCAACGAGGGCAACACCCCGAAGCCCGACCTCCCCGAGGTCGCCGGCATCGAAGAGATGGCTGCGGAGGGGGAACCCAACGTGGCGCTACGGCTCCCACTCCGGGAGCATGCAGGGCTACACTTCGTGGCCCACGGGGACGACCCGATGCGAGAGCTTCGCCGAAGGGAGAAGCTCGCGATTGAGGACCTCGCGAAGTTCGTACCCCAACTGGGTCCGAAACACCAAAGCGCCCCCAAGGGGGTGCAGGGTCGCAAAGTATGGGACCCACACAAGGCAGCACGGAAGAGGGTCAAGCAGGCGGCCTACTTCCTGAACTGTGCGAAGATCCAGATCGTACAGGGGTCGAGGGCCCCGGCCGGCATGCAGGAGAAGGCCTAGTGGCCCAGGGGGTCTGTCCCAGTTGCGGAAGTACGCCTTGCGAGGAGCTGCCCGACTGCGGGCGGCCCACCGTATGGCCGAAACGAAGGGGAGAGATCCCCACTCACAAGGAGCAGGCAGCCCTTGCGAAAGGCATCCTCGACTCTCTCAGGACGCCGGTAGTCGACGGGGAGCTGCCCCTCTCTTAGACTACCGGGGACGGAGGCGCAGTACCCCCCCTTCTGCCGTCTCTGGGGAAGAGCTGACCGGTTACCCAACCTGGTCAGCTTTTCTTTTGCCCTACTCCTCGTCGTCAGCCCTGCGCTCTCGGGTCGAGGACCTCTTCTCCAGCTCCCGCCCAATGCTCTCGATGTAGCGGGCTGTGATCTCCTGGCAGGCGTCACAGAGGTAATCGTGGTCGACGAGAGTCTTCCCTCCGACGACGATCTTCATCGCCCGGGACTTGTCCTTGCCTGGGTCCTTGCCCTTCTTGATTTCGTCGAAGGTGACGGCTATCTCCCCCACCGCAGGGCATCGACCACACTGACGCTTGAAGACCAGCTCATCCATCAACATCGTCGTCCCTCCGCTCGGTCGAGGCGAAGTAGAGGTAGCCCTTCAGGACAGACCGCTCGAAGGTAGCGAGAGGTGCTCCATCGAACCCTGCCTCCCGCTGCTTCTGTGAGTAGTACTCCTCGAACTTGACGATCTCCTTATCGAGGAGACGATCAACCACTCTTTTGTCCGCGGTTTCCGGCGGGGGTTTGATTCTGATGCTGACTTTTAGCTCCACGGGGTTTCCTCTTTCTTGGTGGTTTAGGCTCCTCACCTGGGCTCATCACTACGAGCTTCTCCCACTCATCCAGCTCTTGGCTGATCTGATCCATTTGGTGGGTGATGTTCGAGACCTCAATGTCGATGTGCTCTTCCGGAACAATGGTGTTCTCGTTCGTGTGGATCTTGATCTCCGGCGGACCTGCGTCCGAGGACTTGTAGTGCGTCTCCAGATACACGAGTACCTCGTGGAGTATCGCCCATCGTGACCTCAGCTCAGAGATCTTCGCAATCGTTTCTCCGACGGTAGGCATAGTGCTCACGCCTCCAAGAAGACGCGGATCCTTTGGTAAAGAGAGGAGCCCGTCGAGGTGTCTCGGATGATGTCCTTGAGGGCGTAGTGAACCCAGTTCCGCTCCAAACGAACCCGGTTCAGTACGTCCCCGTGCCGGGGCTTGTCCTGCTCGACCTTCGCCGCACCACGTAGATCTCCAGGCATGAAGCCCATCCGGATGTCCGCATTCGCTTCGAGGAGCATGAACATCCGGGTGAGGAGCTTGGCCCAGTTCTGAGAGGTCAGCCTCGCCATCACCTGCCCGGTAAGTTCCTGAGGTTTGATGACATTGCAGCATGTCGGGCACACCGCTATCTCCCTGGAGACGAACTTCAGGTCGAGGGGGGCGTTACAGCTCCGGGTCTCCCCGTCCTTCTCAACAGAGGCTGTGCAAAAATAGACGACCTCATCTCCGCCGCCGCTGGCGAAGCCTCCGTTGGTCCACGCAACGATGACCCCGGGGTAACTCTCCATCCGAGACCGCTCTGCGGCGAAGATGACCTCCAGCTTGAAGCGAGCTTTGGACTTGTCCTCCGTCAGGTCGAGCAGGTCTGAGATCTGCTTTTCGAGTTCCAAATCAATCTCAGACTCGTTCCCGATAGCGGCCAGGTCCTCGACGCCATCTGGGACCCGCGATGCACCGTCTGACCTTATTTGATTACCCATCAGATCCCCGGTGTGAAGTGCGGCGCAATGTTGGCAGGACCAGCGGAGTCACCTGCTGAGCCGACGGGATGCCCGCCCTTCAGCTTCCCCTTGGCGGGGTCGTACTCGTACTGGACCTGCCCGATGAGGGGGGCGGAGGTGACCTCGACACCCGTCCGCAGAGCTTCGAGAGCAGCCTCACCGAAGATGCGCTGGGCTGTCTTGACGTTGCCCGTGAGGACCACCCTCCAAGTGTATGTCACCACCCCTGCATTGGCGGATAGGACCTTGGCGACCTCGCCATCCCAGGACCCGGACTTCCGCCCACTCGACTCCGCCAGAGTGACGAGCTTCGACGCAGCCTTGTTCCACCGCGATGCGTTCAGACCTTGGTGGTCTCGAAGCACCCGCAGGTGGATCGTGAGCTGTCCGGCTTGGGGGTTCGCCTCAATGACTTGAACCCCGATCTTGGCGAGTGCTTGATCGAGTCGCATTAGGTATCCATATCTATGACGATGCCATTGGTGGTGTCCACCAACAATCCCGCGCTGCTGGGGGACCCAAGGAGGAGTACTCGACCATCGAGCATATCACTCGTGGAGTACATCACCTTCATCCCCAGCACACGGCCTTCTTGCGGTGGGACGTAATCGAGGCTGAGCCAAGCAGACAACCACTCCCCTTCCGGGGCGAGGATGTGAGTCACGAACATGTCCTCCTCGGTGAGGGTCCGGGCGGCCCGCTCCAAGGAGATGTAGGGGTGCTCCCCTGGGATGAACTCGTGGTTCACAAGTTCGATGCTTCGGATCAGATCGCCGATATCAACCTCAACCTCGGCGACATCCCCACCCGGGACGACGGCCTCCCCCTCTCGTACCTCTCGGAACACCGAGATCTGAGAGGGGGTCACCTCCACCTTCTGCACGCTCGGGAGAACCAAGACCTTCTTCAGGTAGGCCATGACTCCATCGAACGTGCTGGGTAGGGGCTCGTCGTGCCTACGGGTGCTTTGTTCCATCCTTAGTCCTTGCGATAGTCTCCAGCAGGAACTTCCGCTTCCCGTTGAGCCGACGCCCCTCAGAGACCTTGAGCTTCTCCACCGCGGCCTCCATGACCTCAGTCTTCGTAACCCCTTGCTCCTTGGCGTACCGCTCCACCCACTCCGCCAGGGAGACAGGCAAGCGCACAGCAAACGGTTTGGATTTCCTCTGCCTGACCATGTAAACGTGTAAACACCTAGCGCGTTTACACGTGCGATGTCAAGCGGGTGGCTGAGTTTCTCGTACGTACTTCAGCCCATCCAGGTACTCAGCGAGCCCATCGTGGGAGGGGAAAAGCTCCTGGAGCCTGCGAACTACGAAGTCATGCATGGCGTCCATGTCTTCGGGGGAGTCGGTCACCCCGCCCATCAGGACACCGTCTCGCAGCTCGCGCTCGACCTGCTCCTTGAGGGCTGGATTCGTAGCGAGCCAGAAGGGCAGCCAGGTCCACGTGACTTCAAGCCGGCCGCCGTTGTCCTGGACGAGCCTCATGGCAGGAGCTTCTGCAACCAGGCAAACGGGCCCGAGCTTTGTGCCTTGGCCTTCTCGCGCTTCTGCTGCTCTTCCCTTTTCGCGATCTGGTGCGGCAGCTTGTTGTACAGGGCCTCGAACTCTTGCTGAGGCATCGCTGCTGCCTCCAGGCTTCCGGGATCCCAGCTAGAGGCATGCTTGGCGAAGGCCTTGAGGACCAGGATATCCATCATGCCCCTCGAACGGTTGCCTGCGTCAGCCAGGCTGTCGCCTCAGTCCGATTGTCTGCATGGGTCCAGTCCCGTTCGACGGTGAACCACAGGGGGGTGTTGGGGGTGAGGTTCGGCAGGTTGAGCGCTACCTCGAAGAGGGTGTTGCGCGCCGTGAAGTTGACGGAGACATCCGCCGTGAGGGTGGGGACCTGATTGGATACTGCCGGGCCGTAGCGAACCTTGAAGCGCGCCAAGTTCTCCCCGGAGCCTCCGGCATCCAAAGCCAAGTAAAGGCGCAGCACAGGGGCGGCTACGGTCGTGTAGGTCCGGAACCATGCCCGGAGGAACCGCCCAGGGTGTGAGATGTGGAAGGCTCGGACGCGGGCATCTGTGACCCCTTCACCTACGGTGTCTCCGAAACGGGCCAGGAGCTGATCCCCTACGGCAGTCCCATCAGTCCCCAAGGCGAAGGTGTCATCCTGGGTATCGTTGTAGTTGATGGTCTCGGCGCCGAGTCCTGCGGAGAAGCCCCCAGCACGGTGGTAGCCCTCCGCCTGATTCTGCAATGTGTAGATGGTCTCCCCTTCAGAGGCACCATCGAGCCGAGTCCCATAGAGATCTCCCGCTTCGCGGTTCCAGCGAACACCTGTGAAAGGGCTGCTATCGAGCCCATGGCGTGCCTGGAAGTCGAGACCGCCACCCACCTCTACGTGAGATCCTGCCTCGTCGTCGTACAGGAACTCCGAGTGCCCGTAGACCACGCTGTTGGCAGGAGCGCTGGGGAAGAGGAAGACCTGCTCCCAGTAGGAGGGGTTGGTGCTGCCCGGGGTGGTGCCCGCCAGCACATTGCCGTCAACGAGGGCCCAGTCGGTAGGATCTCCCGAATCACTGTCGCCACCTGCGACGTGGGTCCAGCCCTGGGCGTCCGGGAGCGTCTCGAACCGAGGGTCATACTCGATCACCGCCGAGCAGTAGTCGAAGGGGATGCCCTTGCCGACCCCTCCAGGCTGCTGGGGGGAGAGGGGATACCCCGAGGTCCCAACCTCAAAGGGCTGCCAGGCGGACAGTTCTGCATCGGTGGGAATCAGGACAACCACATCAACCTCCAACGAGATTGTACCCAGAGGGATCTCGAAGCCACAACAGCTGTTCACAAGGACCGCCTCGTAATCCCCCTCGACGGGGGCCTGAGGCAACGAGGTCTTCAGTAGCACATCCGCCACAGCCGCCCCGACAGGGGGCGCGGGTAGAGGGCCATTGAGAGGTGTATCGGAGATGAGCAGGGGGAGCTGAGTGTCACTCGTAATCTTCAGGAAGGACGTGAGGGTGACGGGGCCCCGCCACTCGACAGTGAGGCATCCGACATCAAGGACATCCCCCGTCACCACATAGAAATCCGATCCCTGGACGTACGCTCCGAAGATTGTGCTCGATGAGACGAGCTTGGTCAGCCGGAGGCGGGTGCAGTTCTCGCACCGCACCTCTGCACTACAGGACCTCAGTGTAGTCTCGAACTCCCCGTATGCCCCCGAGGTGCCTGCCCCGAAGTAGGTGCCGAACTCCGATGCCCCGAAGCCGCCGGGCGTACCTGTATCATAGAGAACCCAACGAGTGGTTGACTCCTCTGCCGAGACACTGATCTCCCTGAAACGCTTCCACCCACAGGTGCAGCGCTGGTTAGGGTCTGTATGCTCAGTGAGGGGGTCAACCATGTCAGTTTCCGAAACTAATGCCAGCCCAGTGCAGCGCAAGGGAGATGACATTCGCGATGATCAGGAGGGCGATAGGCCCCCAAAAGGCTAGGCGAGCCTTCATGCTCTCAGTGCGAGCCTTCTTGTTTTCAACAGCGACATGGAACCCTTGGCTAGAGATCGTCTCGAACTTGCCTGTGTGGTCCTTCTTCGCATCTTCGAGGGTGTGCAGCCGCACCCCATTGGCGGCCTCACGTCGCCGCACTGCCTGAAGTTCTTCCTCCAGCTTCTCGACCCGCTCAATGAGACGATCAAGGTCACCCTTGTTCGCCTTCGCCATATACCCGACTGAGGCCAGCCCACGGGTCAGGTCCTTATCTAGTTCGGCGATTTCCTTGGAGAGCTGGATGTACACTTTATTCCCGTCAGCCATTGCCACCCTCACGGCGATTGATCACATCTAGAAGGTCAGCCTCTGCGGTAGAGAAGTCTTGAGGGGCCTCAGAGTCTTTTGCCTGCCTTCTCGTGACAACCCCCTCTATCATCTGAATGGCTTGCTCCGATATTGATCGAGAGCGCGTTGGGCGCACTTCCTTTTGAAGCCGCAGAATGCTCTGAACCTCACGGATGGTGGGGTGTACATGATGCTTTTTCAGGAGGGCTTCGACATCATCCATGGTGTTTGGGGCGTTACGTCGTAGGTGGTCCTCAAGATCTTCGATAGCCGCAATCAGCTCCTCGATATGGGGGCGCACCATGGACAGTGTTGCCCGCGTCTCATTCCCATCAAACACCAACGTGCGTGAAGAGTGCTCAAGCTTTCGAGAAACGGTCTGTGCATTATGGCGACGAACAGCCAACAAGATCGACATCTCCAGCTTCCGCGCCTGGAGATCGTTCTTCAAAACATAGTCCTGCGCTCCTAGACCCATAGAGCGTGCAGCCATGTGCATGTCATCATTCCCCGTGAGCACAAGGAAGGGGGTCTCTGCGTGCTTGGTGTACTCCACGACAGTGTCATACCCATGGAAGTCGGGGAGTGAGAGATCCAACAGTACGATGTCGGGTTTCCTCAGCTCCAGATACTGTAGGCAGCTCTTCAGTGTGGTGACATGCGCCACCGTGAACCGTACATCGACAGCCTCACCCAGTAGGCGCGCGATGACGAAGGCTTCGCCCTCATCATCCTCTACCAGCAGCACATCGATTATGGACACAAGTACCCCCGAGGCAGCAACGCGACCTGGAACCAGTAGTCCCCCAAGGTACGCGCAACCCTTTCAAAAATGTCAGGGTCCCCTGGCTTTACCATATAGGTGTTTGCGTGCCTCTCATATGAAGCAAGAATGTCACTTTCCGACCTGGAACTCGTCAGGATAACGATTGGTATCCTACGCAGTTCAAGATCAGTCTTGAGGGTCTCAAGCACCTCCCCACCCTGCACACCGGGGAGATTGAGGTCCAATAAGATGAGGTCTGGGCGCAACTTCGTTTCCCCATAGATGAGTTCGAGGGCTTCCTCCCCGGTCTCCACTACCTGAAGGTGGAAGGGGATCTCCCCCATCTCCAGGGCCTTCTCGGTCAGAAGAGCATCACCTTCATCGTCTTCTACGAGAAGGATCTCAGCGGGGCGCAGGGGGTTCAGTGTATGCATGACCGTTCTTGTATTCCTGCGGAATGGTGAAGATGAACCGAGAGCCTTCCCCGGGGGTACTCTCTGCCCATATGCGGCCACCATGCTGCTCAATGATCTTCTTGCAGAGGGCCAGGCCGAGACCTGTCCCCTGCTTTATACCCGGAAGACGTTGGAAGATTACGAAAATCCGCTCTGCGTGCCTTGGGTCAAAACCGACTCCATTATCTTCTACTGTGAACTTCCAGTCGGTGCCCTCAACTTCGACACCCACATGAACCCTTGGTGGGCGTTCGAGGTGACGGAACTTGACCGCATTGCCCACCAAGTTCTGAAACACACGCGCCAGAAGGACCGAGTCACACTGTACTATGGGTAGTGAGTCTGCCGTCACACAAACTCCGCGCTCCTGGATGAACTCGCTAAGGATCGAGAGTGCTTCTCGGAGGGGGACGTTCAAGTCTGTCTCCTCTATCCGCAGGTGCCGTCCAGTGCGAGAGAAGGCCAGTAGTCCATCAATCAGAGCCTGGGACTTCTCCGCCCCATTGATGATGAAGCGCAGGTACTTCTGGGCATCCTCGCTGGGCAGCACGTCCCCGTACTCTCGGCGTAGGAGTATGGTGAAGTTCTTGACCTTGCGCAGTGGAGTCTGGAGGTCGTGGGATGCGACGTAGGCGAACTGCTCCAGGTCACGGTTCGATCTTTCCAGCTCCTCCGCCTTCCTACGGAGCTTCAGCACGGACTTTCCGAGCTGCTCTTCCACCACCTTGCAGCTGCTGATATCCCTCGCCACGGCATGCACACAGTCACTGTCCTGATGGGGAAGCAGGGACCACTCCAACCAGACGACATCACCATCCTTGGTGATGTACCGATTCACGAAGGCCCCTTCGGAAGGTACTTGACCGTACCGATCTCTGCTTCGCTGCCGGTCCTCCGGGTGAATGAAGTCTTCCCAAGGACTGCCTAGCAGCTCTTCCTTGGAGTACCCCAGCACCGTAACCCACGCCTGATTCACTGACAGGAAATGAGTGGCATCAACCACGCAGAGGAGATCGAATGCAGCATCGAAGAACTTCTGGTAGTCGATCACCATCACTCAAGGCTCGCATCGTCTCTCAGCACGCAACGGCAATGATCAGCATCGAAACGCTGGTCAGGAGCACAACCAGAGACCACGCACACAGGCCCAGGCGGTGGGGAGCTTGCGCACGAAGCCAACAGTACAAGAAGTAGAATAGCACGCTCGATCACCGCTCAAATCTCCGCCAAGAGCGCGTGGTTAGCGAAATCGAAAGCACCTGTATTGGTGGGCTGGGTGTCCCCTGTCGCCAGTGCGGGGGTGGTCGGGTCTGTAGACTCTCGGGTGAAGTAGACGTAGGCGCCCAAGCCCGTGTCCCATAGGCGCTGGAGGTACTTAGTCGGTGCCACCACTCCAGGAGACTCACCGAAGAGAGTAACCACAGGCACCAGGACGCCTACTCCCCCATTGCCTACCTTGCCGAAGAAGGTGGTTTCCGAAGTCAGGAGTGCTGAAAAATCTGCCATGATTATACGATCGGAGTTGTGTTGTCTTCCCAGGGAATCAAGGTGTCCTCGACGTAGACGTAGGCGTCAGTGGCCAGAGAAAGCGTGTCCGGGTATGCACGACCAGAGATGGTGCGCGACCTCATGAACATGGGGTAGCCCTTTAGGCCAAGCTGAGTGGTATACGCCGCCCCCGTGCGTGCGAGTAGGAACTGAAGCACTTGATCTGACCCGTCATAGGGGTTGCTCGGGAAGTTCCGCGAAAGCGTTACAGTGGGGGAGTTGTCTCCAAGGATTGTACCTCCGCCATGACCCTGCACAAACGCCTCGGCTCCACTGTTCGTGTTGTTGTACTGAAACCAATACTTCTTCTTGTTGGTTGCAGTAGTCTCACACCACCCATTGGTGGCCCCTTGGGATAGCTTGAAAATCCCCCCACCACTCGAATCGTACTGAACACACAGCACAACGGGGTCGGGGTCTCCGGTGGTGGGAGCGGCGCGTGTCCCTACGAGTGCCGGGTAGCTATCGGGGTCCATCACCTCACAGAAGATGGTGGTGCGTATTTCGCCCGACCCATCATGCGTAGCGAACGCCCAAAATGGATAGGACTCGTTACCCACTGGACCCGTGGCAGCATCCTGAGCGATGACATGCCAATAAAAAGTACTGGCCGATGCGAAGAGCGTCGAGAACGTGGGGCTCGCGTCGGTGCCGGCACCATGGAGGATCTGCTCGTCATCTCCCGGACCACCCGCCGTGGCCCCGACCTGTGTGGCCCCGGGAGAACCCGCAGAGAAGGTGTCGAGCGCGCTGTACTTGATCCGCCACGCAACGTTGGTCGTACCACGCTGGATGCTAAGCTCGCGCCCACCCGCTGGATCTTGGATCTCGAACCAGGCATTGGTGTTCTCCATTCCACCAGCACCCGCCCCTTCGATTGAAATCTGGTCCCCGGAGGCATTGTATGTCGTACCATCACTCGATTGTGTGACGGTCCAGCCAGCCGCTTTCAGTACGGCCTTGAGACGGAAGATCGCTGCGGACCCGTTGATGCCGTTGTTATTTACGTCTGTGATCTTTGCCATGGCCTTCTCTCACACGAGCGGTAGCGTGCCATCTTCCCAAGGTACGAGACTGTCTTCGAGGTATATGTAGGCGTCGGTATTGAGGTTGATGACGCTTGGGTACTCCCGGTTCACTGCTTTCACTCGAATGAAGGCTGGGATGCCTTTCGAGCCTACTTGCGTCGTATACCCGAGCCCCGGCCGTCCGAAAAGGAAGCCAAAACCTTCTTCCGAGTTGTCGTAGGGGTTCGCACCCATGTGCCCAGGCATGTGCGCGGCTGCCGGTGAGTTGTCCCCGATCCACATACCCCCTTGGCCTCCCACAAAAGCCTCCGCCCCCTCGTTCGTGTTGTTGTACTGAAACCAATACCTCTTGCTGTTGGATGACACGACCTGGTCGGACCACCCCCTTGAGGTACCTTGTGTGTGCCTCATATGGCCCTTCGACCCACTGTGCTGGAAGATGATGATGACTGGGTCAGGGTCCCCAGTGATCGGCGCAGCACGTGTCCCTACGAGTGCCGGGTAGCTGCCAGGATCCGTGGGCTCCTGCATGAGAACGGTTTCGAGATCACCCGTGCTCACCTCGGTAGCGAAGGCCCAGAACCCGTAGACCTCGTTGCCTGCGGGCCCCGTCGCAGCATCTTGAGCGATGATGTGCCACCGGAAAGACCCAGCAGCAGAATCGAAAAAGGAGTGATGCGTGGGGGACGCATCAGTGCCCGTGCCAATGATGATCTGCTCATCACTAGCTGAAGGAGTCTCGATAGCGTCGGGTGATCCCCCAACAAACTGATCGAGCGCACTGTACTTGATTCTCCATTGGTAGTGGTAGATCGTGTCTCGCTGGTAGGTGTACTCGCGCCCAGCAGGACTCCGAAGTCGGAACCAGGCATTCGAGTTGGCCAAGCCATTTGCCCCCGACCCGGAGTGCGTGATTTGGTCTCCAGCAGCGTTGTAGGTGGTGCCATCACTTGAAGAAGGCACCACCCACCCTGCAAGCACCAACACCTCCTTGAGCAAGAAGATCGCGTCTGAGCCCGATGTCGGGAGGAGATTTACGCTGGTTACTTTTGCCATTTTGGTCTCTCAGTCAGCAGTGATCGTGACGATGGAATGAGCACTGATCGCCCCGGTGTAGTTGGGGGTCGTCTCGGAGGCCAGGGGGGCAGGGTCGATCGACGTCTTGGTGTAGTAGACCCAGTCCCCCGTTCCGGTGTCGTAGAGCCGCTGGAAGTAGTACGTCGGCACCCCTCCGGGGTAGACCAGATCTACGGCATCAGTATTGTAGTGCCCGACCATGGTGGTCTCCAGGGCGGTCGCTACAGTGTCAGTGAAGTCGGCCATGGCTTAGATTGGGGCCACGCCTTGCGGCCAAGGAAGCAGTAGGTCGCCTACGTAGACTTTGGCGTCTGCGGTGGCCAGGTGCGCCGTAGTCGGGTAGACGCGGGCGGTGGTGTCTTTCCAAACCACGTTCTCCAGTTTGCCACGGTAGATGCCGTCTTGAGCCCTGGCTAGGTGGATCTCCCCCGTGCGCGCATTGCCATCATCTTGCGTCGGACAGCCCCCGGGGAAGAGGACCGTGCCATCGGCCTCCACGATCGCAGGAGAGGCACCCCCACCACTACGGCCGTCTAGCCACGCCTCATTAGCTCCACCGAAATCGCGGTACGTGCCGACCTTGCCATCTAGGACGCTATCCACGGGCGCGGTAGTTGGCACTCCTGTGGTGAGCGTTGCCCACGCCTGAGTGTCGCCAGCAATGCCATCCACTAGCGAATCGACAAACCAAAACCCTTGAGCCGACTTCGTTGCGGTATTGACCCCGAAAAGATAGAACGCATGGGTGCCGCCAGCGCCAACGGCCCCCTGGGCATCGTTGACAGCTACGTGCATCGTACACGCTACCCCCTGCGACGGCCCCCAGGCGCCAGCGGTTCCGGCGTAAGCTGTTCCGTGAATCAGCACCATGTCCAACGGCGCATCAGGAGGGGTGTTCGCGTCCGCCGTGCCAGTGGACACGAAGCCTGTGGGCGAAAACGCGATCGTGATGCGGTTCGAGTATGAAGCGACACTCAAGTACCGCCAGAAGATCCACTCCCTCGTTGTGCCCACCTCGCGCAACCGAAGCCACGCTTCGGTGTTCGACCACTCGCCCGCATTGCCCGTTCCCCACGTCGCTCCAATGGTCGTGAAGTCGTAGGGGCCAGCGGTGTCTCCCTCATTCGCAAATGTCGCGACACCATCGCTGCTACCGACAATCTCGTGCGTGCCGTGTAGCAACATGAGATCCCAGAGCGCACGAAGGGCCAGGCCCGTGTTGTCCGAGGTGCTGGTGCCAGCAACATTGGGTGTGAACTGCCAGGTCATGTCAACACCGTCCAATCAAGGCCCTTGAGAATCGCGACCGTGGGACCTGCGTCGCCGTAGAGGTAGAGGTCGTACCAATCGTCTGCCGGGGTGACGACACTGCCTCCGAGAACCGAGTTTTGAAGAGCCCCGGTAGCCGTCCACGTCGTGATGGCTGCTCCTCCCGTGAACCGCCTAAGCTCAATAGTGGCTGTGCCTCCTGCCAAGGTACCCAGCATGCACTTCGCCGTAGCTTGGAGCGTGCCTGCGGGCAGATAAACCGAGCCTATGAGAAGCGGCGTGGTACCCGTCTGTGTCTGATTGAACGCCTGTCGAATCCGAGTACCGGCGTTGAGGGTATAGACGAACCTCAGCCCCCGAAGGAGGGCATTGGTCGTGACAACATCGGCTTTGAGGTAGAGATCGTACCAGTCATCTGCTGGGACAGTGATGTTCCCGCCGGGCTGCGCTTCCTGGAGCACCCCCGTTGCAGAGATCGTGGCGATGACTGCGCCGCCCGTGAATCGTCGAATCTGAAGATCAGCCGTATCCGCAACTTGATCTGTGCCAAGCATGACTCGGCTGTCAGCGGCTGTGATGGTTCCCGCCGGGAGGTACACAGACCCCACGAGCACATAGGTGGTCCCAAGCACCGTAGTGTTGGTGGCGTGGGTAACCTCATTATCTTCCGGAAGGTCTGCCCCTCCAAGCTCTTCCCACGAAGAAGGGTTCGATGTCTTCTTGTAGATCGAACCCGAGGTCGGATTGATTGCCAGTGATCCTGGGTCACCCGATGTGACGTGCGCATCGGGATCACCATCGGTGATGATGAAGTTGAAGTTCCCGCCGATGGCCGCGAACGACTCGTCCACCGCCCAGGGCAGGGTCACCTTCCGGGCGCCCTGAGTCTCCGTACGTCCCGGGGCAAACGTGTGCCCTACGTCCCCCACCTGAGCTGCGGACGGTGCGACGAATGCTGACTTGCCAGATGTAAGGAGGGCTGTGTTGGCCCCACCCACCTGCTCGTTTCGGAAGAAGGCAGCGACGCCATCGGTGGTCGTCTTACGAACACTGAACCCGTCCGTCGGAACGGTGGTCCCCGTGTCGTCGATCTCCACCTTCCCGCCAGCATCGGTCTGGACGATGCCCGCGCCTACGTCGTAGGTATCCTGCTGAGAGCTGGCGCTGGAGGGGAGGTTCCCAATCTGAACCCGCTTCTTGTTGTTGAGGTTTGCACTGTCCTCGATAAGGAGGTGATCGCCTGCAACCGGAATCACCTTCTCGGTGATGGCGGAGATCTCCGCTGCCACATTATCGTGGATGGCATCCGTGTCTACGGCCCCACCCGAGGCAGCATCCAGCGCAATGGTGATTCGATAGGCCCACTCTGCCCAGCCGCGCCAGTTCTGGTCGGCGACGCCCAGCCCAGCCCGATCGACATAGACCGCATTGTCGGTCGAGGCGTCGGGATCGTTCGACCCCAGATCGGCTTCAGGGGGCGAAGTCTCAGCGAACAGAGGAACTCTCAGCCCGAGGTTGGTTGTCGTGACGCTGAAGACCCGCTCGACGACGGTGATGACCCCATTGTCGTTGGCTGTGAGGCGGACCTGGAAGCCGCAGGGCTGGACGATGGAGCCACCTGGGCCGATGGTGACGGAGGCCCCAGTGGTGGCGCTCAGGGTCGCTGTCGACCCTATCTTGTCGACAATCTCCCAGAGGTAGCTGACGCCGGCTCCTGGGGCCGGCGAAATGGCTGTCAGCGTAAGAATCTCCCCGGCGATAAGGTCATGCCGAGCGACGTTGGGTACGCCTGCTCCCGGGGTTGCCTGATCGATGCGATACTCGGCCATGCCGCAAGAGTAGCACCAGCCCCTACTTCAGCGGAACCGTCAACCCAGATGAGTGCGCCCCCAGCCAAAAGGGCCGAGGGCGCATGGGGGAACTAGGTCCCCTATCCTAGCACAACGGGCATAGGAAGATGGTATGTAAACACTCCCATGGGTGATCGACCCACAGCAAGAAGTGCCGCACCCACGTCGGGGAAGAACGCTTGCTGGAAAGCTGCCCGCTGCGCTTCGTTGGGCGTGGAGCCATCGATACAGATGAGGGAGAGGATGAGAAGCTCGTTCTCCAGGTCGTACCCTGGGTCACTAGGCACCACCGGGCAGGCAGCAAAAAGACGGAGGCCCATGCCCTCGAACACCAGCTGACACCTCCCCTCCGGCTTGTGCCATACCGGCTGGGGAGTGCCTCGGTGCCACCCCGAAGGTGTGTCGAGGAAAGCTCTGTTGAGCCGCTTGCGCTCGAAATCCTCATGGGCCTGTCGGGTGGCCCAGTCCTCCGCCGTAGTCATCTGCCCATGCTACCCCAGTTCGTATTCTTCACCAGCCGGAAAGACGAAGATCATATCCTCCGGCTTCAGGCTGATGATGTCATCCCCGAACATATGCCGGAGCTGCTTGTTGGTGTCTTGCCACCGCCGGTAGCGGATGAAGCAGCACTTCAGCCCTGGCTCGATGTTCGGGACTGGGTAGGGCTTCTCCAGCGACTTGGTCTTGGATGTCCCTTCGAGCTTCTTCTCCAGGACCCACCCGAAGGCCAGGATGGTGCCGGTCATGTAGATGTGTTCGACCGCACCGTCAGGCTTGAGGATACCCCCTGAGGTTTCCTCAGCCTCGGGATCCATCTTGACCAGAACGCTTTCGTTCATCAGTCGGAGCTTCGTCCCATCCTTGAACTCGAAGGTGTCGGCCGGATGTCTCATCCCGTCGCTTCCTCATCGGATGGCACGACATCATCGAGAGCCTCGGCCACACCGGGCACGGGGTCACCGGGCAGCTCATCCATCGTCGATGGAATCATGTCCGCGATCTTGCCTCGGATCTGAGCGAGCTGGTTCGGACCGGGGCGCCGCAGGCGCTCAGTCATCTCCCTCTCGTTTGCGATGATGAAGATGCCTAGCTCTCCATCGGCCAGCTTCCCGAAGCAGTCGACGAGACACATGGTCTCCTTGCCCTCGGCGGTGGTGTACTTGACCGCGTAGCGATCCACCTTGGCCACAGAGATGACAGTGTTCGGCATGCCCTCGCGGTACTGATCGCGGTTCTTGTAGTCGTGAATCGTTCCCATCATTCCTCCGAAAATGCCCTCACGACGTCCGTGTAGAGTCCTAGGGTCTTGGTCAAAACCTCCCTGGACATCCAGGGAGGGTGAGCGTTCCAAGGACGGTCGATGTAATACCGATCGCGATCCTTGTTCGTGAACAGAGAGTCCAGGAGGTCGGCTGAGACCCCCCAGTACTTGGCCGAGGTGATGAACGTGAGTCCGCACTTGTCACAGTGCAGGCTCCCTTCGAGGTGAGCGCCTCGCCCACAAGCAGGGCACTCGAACATGTCTTGCTGGCCAGGCATAGGTCGCAGCACGAACCACCTACTGACCGCTTCCCGCATCTTCGTGTAGGGCGTGTACTGCGACACGCCGAAGGTGAGGTCCTGCGGCTTACGCTTCCCATCGGCAATGTCCTGCACCGTCTGGTGGTTCAGGCATAGCGGAGTCTTGGAACCTTCGATGAAGATCTCCACCTGCTTGGGTGGGTTGAGGAGAATACACCCGCATAGCGACGTGATCATCTGGCTCCGCTCCTCAGGCTTCTTGGGCTCTAGAAGATGGTCCTCTCCTGTCTCCGGGTCCCACCATTCGAGGCGGTACTCGTAGCTCCCGTACTCCAGCCGTGTGTAGTGGAGCTGCATCACCCCTGCTCGAAGCCGTCGTCGTCAAACCCCCGAGGTGCGGGACCGTTGGTGAGCCGAACCTCCTGGTCTTGCTGACGCATCGCGGGCTGTGCCGGCTCAACCTGGGGGACGTTCTTAGGGTTCCCGGCCTCGTCCACCTGATGGGGCGGCAACCGCCGTGCAGGACGCTCCTTGGCCTTCTTCCGGAGAGCGGCAATGGTCTGCTTCCGGCTCTGGGGGATGCCTGCCTGATGGCGCTCTTGGATGTTCTGCTGCCGCTGCTGCGGCCCGGATAGGGGAGCATCCGGGTTGGTCCCTCCGCGCTGCATGATCTCCTCGAAGACAACCCCTTCCGTGTCATCATCGGAGACGAGGTCAACATTCATGGGGATGACCGAGGCCCCTCCGGTATGGAACTCCGCCATCTCTTCGTAGGTGACGGGGGCATTCACCTCAGCGAAAGGGTTATCCCCATCACTGATGGGTTCCTCCAGCAGCTCATCGACGAAGTGCGAGGACTCCTCCTGGGGGATCTCCCCGACAGCCCCGATACGGGGAGGCTCTCTCCGAACAGCACGCTCGGGGACCACATCGTTCTGGACGGTAGCCTCGTAGATGGCTTCCTGGAGCTGCTCTTCGGTGGCCGGAACCACCTGCTCCACACCTCCGATCACGAAGACCAGGAAGTTAGAAGTCACTCCGGTGTCCAGGTCGATCTCCTGGAGGACTTTCTTCACATCAACAGAAATCTTCATCGGGATTCTCCGTACGGGTTGGGGATCGGGGCGCCGGCTATGGCTGCCCTGGCTTCGTCCGCGGCCTGTGTCTTGGCCTGCCCGACCATCTTCCGGCTGAGCTGAACGAGTTCCTGTGTATTGACCGCACAGTTCGCTGCGTAGACGAGGAGGATGCAACGCTCCGGCCCTTGAGGGATGTCTACGTGAACGTTGTACGAAGTGCAGTCCGGCATGCACTGCCGGTCCTGGTTGAGGAAGCACGTCTGCCCAGACCCCTCGTCTACCCGAGCTGGGGTTTCGATGTAGGGGGTCCGGAGTTCCTCCTCCAGATCATCCAGCTCTTGGTCTCGCTCACCCATCAGACCAACCTCTCCCCGCCACAGTTACGGCAGGCGGAGCCGCTCGGTGCCTGAAGGGCCTCGATGTACTCGCACTTCTTCCCGGGCTCGGCTGGGCACGTGTCGCCCTTCACCCTCTTCTTCGCCGCCACCAGGAGAGCCTTCTCCGCATCGTTCAGCTCATCCTCAGACTTCATGAAGAGCTTCCGGATATGCACGGCGTGCGCTGCCTCGAATGCAGCCTGGATGCACGCTGCCGAAGCGGCCTGCATGATCACATCCCGAGCCTCGTCGTCACCCTTCTCCAAGATCCCGATGAACTCGAAGACCTGACACATCGGGCCCGCGCCCCACTTCGAGATGACCCGAAGCAGGACATGGCCCACACGCTCGATGTCCCAGAAGTCCTCAGAGGAAGCTACGCCTACGGTTTCGGCAGAGCCTCCCCTCCAGTCGCAGTTGGGGCAGGCAGCTTCCGCAGTGATCGTCGTGGTCTCCACATCGATCGAGCCGCAGTCAGGACAGGTGGGGTGTATTTCAGCCATTCTTTTCTTTCGCTCGGAGTCGGTTGGGGATCTTCTGTTTCCGCTTGTGCTTCCGCTTGAGTGCCTTGGCCTGGGTGCTCCAGATCGCCGACATGTTGAGCTTCAGAGGCTTCTTCACCAGCTGCATGAGCGCCTTCTTTTCTTCGTCACCTTCCAGCTCCGAAGCCCGCTTCCAGAACGGGAACATCTTCTCGCAGTACTTCTCGAACGCTTCGACAGCGTCCTTCCGCTCCTCGTCTGCCAGGGATGCTTCTACAAGCGCCCGGGTGGCCATCAGCTCCGCTTCTTGTCGCTGTAGGAACACGAGGATGAATAGTGACTCCAGGAGGCTGTTCGTGGGTGGCGCCTGCTCCGTCTTGTCAAAGAGGATGTTGGCACGCGCCCAGCCAACCGGAGTCTTTAGCCATTTTTTAGTTCGGCCATAGTGAAGAGTTCCCTCACCCTGATGTCGAACCAGTAGCTGTGCGTCGAGAGCGTGTGGATGAAGGGTCCGGGGTAGTTCGAGATGATCGCGTACTTCTTCATGAAGGGATCTTCCAGGAACTCGACACGGATGGTTCCGGGGTTCCTGAGGTGGGTCGGCAGAGGCTTGCCGTTGATGGACACGACCGAGGCGACCATCTGCATGAGGGAGAACCGGTCGACGGTCATGTTGGCGAGCCGCTCATCGCGCAGCTCCATCTCCAAGACGATGCGGCGGATGTGCTCGACCTCCATCGGAGAGACAGTGCGGTATAGCACCTCCAGGGTCTTGGGCTTGATGGGGACGAACTGCGTGAACTCTCCGGTGGCGATGCCATCCCCGAGGTTCATGGGCTTGACCCGCGCCGCGATGATCTTGCGCTGGTCCTCGTTGTTGATGAGGTCCTGCCGCATGCGCTGCATGAACAGGTCGAGGTCGAGGTCGTCGGTCGACTCCATCGCATCCGAGAGCTTCCCGGGGAGGGGCTTCTCTACGGAGTCTTCGGTCTCGTCGGTCTCGTCGGTCTCTTCGGCTTCGGTCATGGGGCCTCGCTGTTCTGATGTGGCCGTGTAGAGTGCCTGAAGGCCGCGCACCGAGTCATCGCTCAAGGTTTGCTGCGGCTGATCGGCATGCTCCGCCGCATCCCCCATGATGGTCTGCGCCTGGCCCATCTCACCCAGCGTCATCGGTCGATCCTTCTTCGGATTGAACTGTGACTGGGCTTCGGTGAGGTTGGGGATCTTGACCCGCTTCTTCTCCCCCTCAGCTCGGGCACGAGCAGCGACACCATCCCGATACTGGGCGACAACGGGGTCCTCTCCTGGAGGGACACCTACGAACTTCGGATCATCAGACATGACCCTGTGTTTACAAACTGAATACAGTTATGTCAACAGGGATGAGCCAAGTCTAATGATTTTCGCTATATCAGCGGTCCCGCCTTCGAGGCAGGTGAAGACATTGTGCATCTCAGGCCGCCCCGTCTTGTAGAAGGGGAACCCTGCTCCAAACACCTGAAACCGTGCCCAGTTCAGCGAGGCACCCCGGAAAAGGCAGCCTCCGAAGACATCGGTGTAACCCCGCACATGGACGAGCTGGTAGATGGCTCTCTGGGAGAGGTGGAGCTTAGGGATGACGACGAGGGTCACGTCATCATAGGCGCCCATGCGCCATCGAGGGGCCCAGGCCCAGGCCTCCCCCTCAGGGTTGAGGACGGTCAGGTCCGCCAGCCACGGGGCTTCTTGGGCAGGGGTTCGGAGGGGGGTCGGTTCACCACCTCCATCTTGGCTTTGCCGCATCTCAGACACGAGGAGATTCCTTTATCCCCCGCGTAGGGGGTCAGCACTGTCCCCTGAGGGATCCCTGTTGCCGGGTAGTGAACCCCCCTCGGGGCTCCGCATGCCTGGCACTTCAGCTCCATGAAGTACATCCCGTAGTCCGGGTCCAAGACACTCTTGGGTACGTCTCTGTAGTCCCCCACCATCACCTCCACGTAAGAGCCCACCACGCATGATGTGCTGCTGAAGCCAGTTCCGAGTCATTTCTCGGGCCCTGCTGATCTCACGATCGATCTCAGTGTCCGCCTTCTCCGCAAGCGCAGAGCAGCTGGGACAGAGCAGGAGCTTGTCGAAGATCTGAAGTTGAGTGGACGGGCACTCTTGCTGGCAACTCAGGCAGCGCATAGGTGCAGCCTACCAGAAGGGGGGCAAGAAGAAACCTGAGACCGCCCGAAGGCGGTCAGGTTCCTGATTCCCCCCTTAGAATCTCACCACCGGTATTGGTAGCCCTCCTTCGTCCCGATTCTCGCTGATCCCCAGCACCAGAGCTTCTTGGAGTTGATCAGCGGCTCCGCCTGGTAGCTCCAGTAGTCCCCTTTCGGATAGAGCAGCTTCCGAAGCTGGGCATTGTCCTCTGCGTTGTTGTTCCCATAGTGCTCAAAGACATCCAGGGCGATCTTGTCGAACTCCCCGTGATGATCAGCCAGGTAATCATAGACATCGGCGCAGACGATCTTGATCTTCTTGCCGGTCTCCTTGCGTACCTTCTTGGCGTGCTCCCGGGCGAACCAGCTGAGGAACTGCTTGTCCTTCTCGACGATGACAATCTCTGTCACCGACTTCTTGCGAGCCACCTGCTCCAGGAACCACCCGAGGCCATACCCCCCGATGCACACCTTGCCCGAGCAATGGCGCACACCCTGGCGTTGAGAGAACACCTCCATGGGGGTGAGGCTCATCCAGACGAAGAGGGCCCTGTCATAAGTGATCCACTCTCGCCATTCGTAGAGGACGGGGAAAGTGATGTCGCCGTCGAAGAAGATCTCCCCTGGCGCATTGCCGAAGCGAACCCACAGGCTCTCCCCACGAGGAAGCTTGGCATGCCTGTAGACCCACGTGCTCTGACTGCGTGGCGTACCATGAGAGGGCCCAACGATGTCCCCCTTCTGGGGCCGGGCCATTGTAGCCGCGTTGAGTGCCGTGGTCTCCGCATCGAAGTGCGGGGCCATGGGCAACTCGTAGGTCGACGCCTTGAAGCAGATCTGCTTGTTCTCGTCGAGGCCTGAGCGCCTGAAGTTCGGGTCCCAAGGCACAGCGTTTGGCACCAGAACATTCTCGAAGTGTCGCTTCTCCGCTTCTGCGGCGTCTGCGTCCTCCTGCGCCTGTCGTCGCTTCTGTTCAGCAGTCAAGAGGAAGTGCGGCATTCCAAACATTAGGTCTCCTTGTCGATATCTAGAAGGTCATCGAGGAAGGGCATGCGGTCACCTGTAGCGGTGAAACGCAGCGTACGTTCTCGTAGGACCTCATTGTTTAGGCTGTGCCCATTGATCTCTTCAAGGCACAGCTGGTCGTAGTAGGTGAAGCCTATCTTCGATAGGAACTCTCTCACCGGAACGATCTGTTGGTTGCGGGGGATCTCTACGAGATCGAGCCCTTGCTCAGCAGCGATGAGTCCCAAGAGGCTGAAGCCCCAGAACTGCTTCTCGCAGCTCTCCTCGAAACTCCAGAACTTCTCTGAGCAGTGTTCCCTGCGGTGGCGCATCTCAGGCTCATCCTCGAAGACATCCAACGCATCGAGGAGCATCTGAACGCAACGAGCCGGTAGGGGAACACCTACCGGCTCTCTGTCGCTGAACGCTTTCGCTTCCAGCATGAATGGGGATGGTACGAACTTAGTCTTCTTCCTTCGCACGGGCCTCCAACTTCTCCAGGGCATCGGCTATGCGCTCTAGGGCGCGGATGAGGCGGGGGACATCGGCCTCGAAGAACTTCGCCCCTCTCATTGATTGAAAGAACTGGAACATAGGTCCTCCTTCACTTTGCTAATAGGGCGTTAGGGTAAAAGAACCCTGAGGGGTTCCGAGAACTCGAAGTTCTCTGTGTGTTGTTAGCGGACCGGGCGGCCCAAGATGCCTTCGAGATCGATGATCGCCTGGGCGACATCTTCTTGACTCACATCCTCTCGGGTGTACTGAGCGTGGCGAATCATCGCCTTGATCATCTCGTTCGCATGAAGCTCTGCCTCGTGAGCTTCAGCCGCACGACCGCGCGCACCAACCCCCTTCATGGCGCCCCATATAAACATGGCTATCCAGAACATCCTATCTCTCCTTCTGAGCAGGTCTTCCGCTCACTATGCTAATAGGCGATCTTGGTGCAAAAATACGAAAAGGGCGACCCGAAGGCCGCCCTGTTCATCTGTACCTTGCTGGAACCCAGCAGTCCGGTTTGAGTTCGCGCATCAGCGCCCAGTACTCCTTGGCTGCGACCTCTGGAGCCTCCTCCAGCTTGTCGCTACCCGTTTCCAGACACTCGGAACACGCCCAGAACCAGCGGTCCATCGTTGGGAATGTTTCCCCGCTGAAGACCTTCTGATGGTTCTTGCACCTGATCCGCTCCACCACGTAAGCCATGCTCTGCATCTCGTTCGCCCTCCCCCGAGCGTATACGATCGTGTAACACCCTCTCGCTCTCCGGTAAAGTCCCGCAGTGGGGTGTCCCCGGGCGACACCAATAGGCGTTCGCCGTCTCCCCACAGTCAAGCCGCTCCAGGCCTCTCCTGTGAGCGATGGGGGTGTCATTGCACCCCCGTGTGATAGCTACCCCCTCTGCGTTGCAGTGGCGGCCGAGCACCTCACAGATTGCTCTGCGTCGAAAGGGGTCACAGCCCCATGTAATGGGCCGTGAGCCCTCGGGACAGGCCCGCGCAGCCTCACCATCCACCACCTCTGCAATCTCCTCTACCAGCGCCTCACAGAGGGGCCGGTAGTTGACCCACTGGGCATAGGGTGGGGGTGGCCAGCCCGAAGGCTCCCCACAGTCTAGGGTCATGGTGCTGGTCCAGCGTTGCCGGCGTGTCCGGGACTCATACTGGCCAGTAGCCCGAGGGGAATGCCGCCACAGGGACGACAGCTCCGGTGCCCTTCGACGGCTCGAACGGGAGTCTCGACATGACACATCGAAGTTCCCAACCGATAGGCATCGCCGTGTCTCAGTCATCACGGCGTAGATGGCGCTGATACCTATGTGGTTGGCCCAGCCTTCTTCACTGGTGGTGACCCGGAGAAGGGCCTCCATGGTCTTGAGGCGAAGGGCTCTCGGGTCACGCGGCACCACCCAGCTATCTTCACCGCGTCTGGGAGACGCAGCCAGGACTGCGGAGATCGACGCCAGCGTTACAGGCTCCACAACTTCAGCCTCCGACGCATCCTCAACCTGAACTTCCAGGATGGGCTCGGGCTCCTGCTCCTGCTGCTGTTCCACATCGAGTATCGGATCAGTACATGAACAGAGCATGAGCGCAGCGGCTGCGGTTCCTACGATGTTCTTCATAAGCATCCTCCAATGGAAAACCCCGTGCAGGCACGAGGTCATCCGGCGGCACCTTAGCTGAAGATCTATCGATCCGCTAGGTCCCACTTCTTCGTAAGGGGTCTGTGAAACTTTGTTCGACCATGGCAGACGAGAGCATGAGCATGCTCCTCCGTTCCATAGCCGACGTTCGTGTTGAACTTGTACTCGGGAAGCCGCTCGTGCAGGTCATGCATGTAGTCGTCCCTGCCTGTCTTGGCCAAGATTGAGGCAGCGCACACAGCGAGAAATGCCTCATCACCCTTGGGTCGATGATCAACCTGAAGGTCCGGCTCTACTTCGTTGTGAATCCTGTTGGTGAGGTGGTGGTTCAGCTTGCCATCGATCATGATGTCGACCCGACTGTGGCCGACCCCCTTGTTCCCAACCTCATCCAGCAGTGTCTCAATGACCTCGATGATGGCGTCCTGCCAAGCCGGACCCTGCTCACGCTTCTCAATGGTAGCTGGAGAGACGTAGACCACATCGTGGGCAACAGCCAGCAGTTCGATCCTCGGCCTCAGCGCAGCGCGCTTCTTCGCGGAGAGCTTCTTCGAGTCCCGGTAGGGTCGGAGCGATCCTTCCGGAGCCGTAACCTCCCAGACCAGCGACGTCGCCGCCTCTGATAGGGGAGCTTTGTCGAAGTCGAGGGGGAAGACAGTGCCGGCTACGCAAAAAGGACCCGCCCACGCGCCGGTCCCCGCCTCATCGATCCCCAGAAGGAACCGCTCAGGCTTCTTGCTCATCCCTATCCTCCTCATGTTCGAGGCTCCGAAGGTAGCTCTCGTACTCTGCCCAAGAGGCTCTCACCTCCTTGTTCGTGTACTCCCAGCCCGCAGCGATCACAAGAGCCCGAAGAGACAGGGAAGCTGCCTCGGAGTGCTGACGAGCGCACTCCATGGCGTACACCGGGTGGTAAGTACTCGTTGGCCACCCAACCTCGATGTCGACCTTCCACTTGGAACGCTCACCCTCAGAGATCTTCTTCAGGCAGACATCGATTCGAGACTCCGGCGCATGGAACACCATAACGTGCTTGGTGTCCTTCAACCGCTTCCGAACCTCAGGGGTGTTTCGGAAGCTGTGTTTCACTTCCTCATCGAGAATGTCGGCGATGTCGAGGAAGACCTCGTAGATCTTCGGCTTGTACTTCTTGGTCATGTCACAGTCTTTTCCTCGATGGTGAACGACTCACCATTGATCGGGTTGCGTTCCTGAAGCACCTCAGTGTATTTATCGATCGCCTCCTGATGCTTTCCCTTTTGGATGAGCCCCTCGATCTCTGGCTGAACCTCTTCCGGCAGGTCAACGATATACTCGTGTATCACCTCGGTTGCAGAATAGAGAGCCTTCTCTTCCGTAGACGTAGTCCAGATGTCGAACCCATGGCGGTGATTGTAAACCACCACCCAGACCTTGGAGTCAACCGTAGGTACCCGCCTCGCACGCATCATCGCGACGAAGGACTCAGCCTGAGACCGAGCATCTGACATCGCCGTATGCGGCAGCACGTTCTCCGAGACCCACTCCTCCGGCCAATGCCTCTTGGTCGAACTCAGGTAGGGCTCGTTGAGGAGCATCGAGGCCATGGAGAGGATATCCATGCAGCTCCACCCCACCATCTTGTTGAACGTCAGCTCCTTCCACGTCTTGGGGACGAAGCGCTGCATGTAATAGTTCAGGAAGCTCATGTCGAACGTTGCCGGGTAGGCGACGAAGACGATGGGCCCTCCGTACTTCGCAAGGGAGAAGAGCCATGCGCAGATCTCTTCCATGGCGATGTCCGGATGAACCTGAGGTGCCGCAAACGTATGCTCGAACGCCTTGGCCTGTTCCGGGCTTTCCCACCACGCCCGAGTACTGGGGTCCCAGTCAGCGTCCTCCATCTCCTTGATGTTGATCTCGAACTGGCCGAGGGTAACGAAGTCGGACTCGGGGTTGTGTTGGTGGGCAATAGCCCCGAAGCTGACCATGGAGTACAGCCCCGGGACCGAACCAGTCGTCTCGATATCGAAGTTCACGTAGATCGTCATGCTTCTTCATCCCTCTCGTCACGTCGCTCGTCACGACGTGACCTTCGTGCAGCCTTCTTGGCAGCCTTGGGGTCCTGCCACTCATCGAGAAGTACAGACACCCGTTCGTGAACCTCTTCAGGCGTGCGGCAGAAGTAATGAGACCCGCTGATGACCAAGAAGCCATTGTCGATCTTCCGTATCCGAAACTGGCAGTCGTTGTCGGAGGCGTTCATCGTACGGCCCGCGCCCCATCCATGGTGCGCTTGAGCTTGTCCATCTTGGCCTGAGTCTGCTTGATGGAGTCCGCCGCTACCTGCTTCATGTCCTCGGCCTCCTTGATGGCGACCTGAACATCCGCAGCCATACGCTCGACAGCGTCGACAGAGCGGCGGGCCCCATTGACGGAGACGTTCAGCTTCCGCTTGAGGGTGCGGACGAAGTCCGCACCCGCCCTGTTGCCACCCGTCTCGCATCCGGCGATGAAGGTGGTGAGTGACGAACTCAGGTCGTCAAGTTCACACAGCTCGTCCCGGATAGCTTCCAGGTATGTTTTGAAGTCGATCATGTATCTATCTTTCTGTTCCAGGGGTTTCCTATGTCGCCAGTCATGAGATGACGGGTGACACCCGTTGGTTTGGTTTTTGGTGAGTCCTTCAAGGACGCCCTCGTGCTGTCTCGAAGTGCCGCCTTCCAGTCGAGTCGAGGACCCCCAGTCGGGATCATGCGGCCCAGCAGCCGCACAGCTCGTCGAGCACGGTGATACCCTCGGTACTCCCCAGTCTCACGTGAGACCGTCCGCTCATCCCCTGCTCGATCGAGTCTCTCGGACATGTGCTCGAACTCATTCAAGAGCGCTTCGCTGTAGATCACCTTCAGCTCAGGAGTCATGTCGATGTACTCTTGAAGCGCTGCTGAATGGCAATCCCCGCAGAGGAACCCCATGGCGAAGTTCCCTCCGGGAGGGCTCCACAAACTCTGTAGTGGGAAGCACTCCACCTTGCTGAAGCGACCCTTTGCGGTTATGGGGATGATGCCCTCCTGCCAACCTTTCGGCAGGAGCAGCCGTTTCGCCTGCTGCCCCCGTGGGATGATCTCCCCGAGGCCCTGTCTCCGGCAATAGATGCACACACACCTTCGTGTGAGGCCCTCCTCGTGCCGCTGACTTGAGTAGACTGCTACCTGTCGTTTCATACAACCCTCCTTCCGATCTGCTGATAGCCCCTCTCCTCAGAACCTTCTCAGGGCCTCCAACAGCTCTTCCAGAACTGCATCCCGGTCACCTGCATCGTCGAGAGCCTTGGTGTTGCACCGACTTCCTAGCACCTCGAAGAGCAGCTCCCGTAGCTCCCCTTCCCTCTTCTCGGGGAAGGAAGCAGCCTTCACTTCAGCGATCTTCCTCGCCTCCATGAACATGCCTGCCATGAACTCCTGTGCCGAGGGCTCGAACGTGTAGAATCCATCTCGATCTACCGTGAGGCAGTCGAGGATGCACTCCAGGGTTTGGTCGGCGAGGTCTTCGTCGTCCTGGCTCCACCCCTTGTTGTAGTCCGGGATGTTGGGCTCGGGGGACCGTTTGTTCCAGGGCTTGAAGTTCAGATACCACTCGATGGGCCGGAACCGGCCCATGAAGCAGTGTGCTCGATCGTCGATCGTCATGATCGCTGCCGGCTTTTCGGTGGGGAACTGGATTGCCTCCAGAATCCTTGCCGAAGCAACCATCATCCCCGTGTGTAGTGTGATGGCCTCAGCCAACCATCGCCGCATAGCGGGAATCCCCTCGGCGTCCTTACTCCGAGAACTGTAGACAGCGATCTGAGCCTTCCCGCCCTCCACAGCGTCAACGAGCCAGGCAATCGCACCTTCGACAGGGGGGTCCGGGATGTTGCCCGCGCCCTTCCATCCGCTTGTGTAGCTATGCAGGACTCCATCGAAGTCCACACAGATGATCGGGGTCCACGTTTTCTTTTCGTTCACTGTCTCTCCTTGTAAGTGGTCTTAGTTCGATATGACATCGAGCCGGTCTACTTTGTTGTCGTGGGGATCCCCCATCTCCAGCTCGTGCCGCTCCAGGAAGTCGTCATCCGTAAGGATGGCGAGCGGCTGCATGTCCCTCTCCCCCGTGGCCCTCTTCGAGACAGCCACCAAGTAGGCACAGGGCTCCCCCTGAAAGAACCCACTCATGACAGCGAAGTTCGCGAAGGTACCGCTGAGGAGAGCAGCAGCCATCTCTTTCTGCTCCTCGGTAACCCCTGGCGACACCTTCTCATCACTCTTCTTGCACATCCCTGTTCACCTCCACATCCCAAGTCTCGACGATCATGTCGCCACCCGGACCTTCGAGAAGACCCCTACCTACAGCAGCCGTCACAGCACTGTCCAGGCTGTTCTCGATCAGACTCTGTTGAGTAGGGATGGCCCCGTCGTAGCTTACCTTGATCACGATCTTATAGTGTTCAGCCATCCGCTCTCTCCCTAAGCGGGCGCATGATATCGCCCTTCACCCAGTCCCATCCCGTAGACCCGATAGCATTGAGGGGTCGATCCATGAAGAACCCGAACATCGAGTCCACGAACACAGCGTGCTGCTTCATGAGCCCCACACCCTCGTACAACTCTTTGGCCAGATCAACGCCTTCCGGCTCTTCCCACCAACCATCATTGAAGGTACGGGCGTGACCTCCAACCAGTGAGTAAATGCCTGCGGAGGTGCCACAGTTGAGGAGCGCCTCGCAGACTGCAACGTGTCTGGTGCCCTCCCCCGGCTTGGGAAACCCCTCGTACCCGCAGGACTTGATGGCCTCGCGGATACAGTGTCCTCCGGCTGCCTGCGGAGAGACGACATACAGCTCGATGTGGAGAGGGGACTCCTTGCCTACCTCTTCCTCACCCACGTACTCCGCCATGTCATACGCCTTGATGGCATACCGGAAGTTGAAGTCCCCATGGTTGAGGACCTCCTTCGACAGATAGAGCTGCTCATCATCATCTCGAAGGGTGGTGAACTCCATAGACGAAGCATCCTTCGGCATGGTCTTGATCTCGAACGCTCCCTGACTATGTCTGAATAGACTCATGTCTCTCTTTCGTTAGGGCCATGGGCATAGTGTGCCCTCCTCACTCAACGCAAACACCGGGAGGCCATGAGCGACGGCAGCATCCACGGTCTTGGGATCAACCTCCCACACGTCCTCTTGCTTGCGCCTCGTCATCACGATGAGGCACACCGCATCCGAGAGGACATCGAGGGCGTCGACTGCCTTGTACTCGAAGCGCCCCTCCCAGGGCACCCCCTCGTACCCAGCGTGGTGGTAGAGGCGGACACCCATCCCCGTGACGGTGTCTGTCACCCTCGTGTCGAAGCCATGGGCTCCGTGGATAGACACGAAGAGCTGCTCGTCTAACCCCCATAGCCAGTTGAGCAACTCAGCAAGCATATCGCGGTCTGCATACCACGTCCTGCTGATGTCCCCCACGACGGCCAGGCCCAGTGCCTGACCTGGGGCTCGGTTGTCGATGATCTCAGTGAATGGGGAATCGATACGGATCATAGGCTATTGCGAACTCTCTGGAGATCTTGTTGAGAAGCACTCGCAGCTCAACGTTCAGCGCATCCGTGCGCTCACGGTCGGACCATCTCCCCGTGGAGAATCCATGGAGCTTCCGGATAGCTCCCGAGGCCAGCGTAAGATACTCCTCCTCGGTCATCCCCTTCTTTGAGATGAGGAGACCGAGGAGGCGTTGTTGTACTTGGTCAAGGCCCTCAAAGAACTCAGCCGCCTCTTCCTTTGCCGCCAAGATCTCATGTGGGTTGCTAGTGTGTGGGTCGAGCATCACCCATCTCCGAGGAGCTTGCGAATGAGGTCCTCAATCTCACCAACGTCGGGCATCATGTCCACTCCAACGTTGGTGAGGCCTTCCTCCACGCTTTCATCCGTAACGGCTTCGTCCCAAGAGTCCACCAACCACTGAAGCGCAATGACGCATGTGATCAGCTCGTGTGAGCCGATTCGACGCGTCGCCCCATCAGGCCGCATGATTTTGTGGGGAGAGAATCGAGGTGTGAGTCCTTTCTCAATCTCGACCAGCTCTTGGATCCCCCCGAGGAGACCTGCTGGATGTCCTCCGGCAGTCATCGACATCTGGTTCTTGATCCAGGTAGCCATGATCAGCGTCGGCCCATGTTCGAGGCTGGGTGCGGCGAACAGCACCACCTCGATGAATCTAGTCAGCTCATCTGTCTGGACAAGGCCATACTCAAGAAGCCTCTCCGCGATCTTTTCAATACTGGTCATAGTGACCTCCTTCTACCCTGCTGATAGGCGAAAGGGGTTGACTCTCCTCGAAGACGTGCGTATCCATGGGGGCATGAACTCGTCCCATTGACCGTCAGCCCCTACTCGGGCAGAGCAGCAACGAGCCCCGACTTGCCCCCGCGCAGGCCGGGGCTTCTTACGTTCGTGGGACGAACTCTACCTCGGGTAGCTCAGAGAAAGAGCGTTGCTCTCCTGCTTATGCGGGTGTGGCAAAGGTCGGTGGTTCGAGTCCATCCCCGGGGACCACTAGGAAGAATAGCTCAGTTGGTAGAGCGCCGAGAGTAATGCCCTCGGAGGTCGGCGGTTCGATCCCGTCTTCTCCCACCCAAGGACCTGAAGCTCTGGAGATGAGCGCCGGGAGTAATGATCCTGGAGGCGTAGATGCAACTTCTACCAGGTCCGCCAAACTCTATGCCGTGGGTCGGGGGGACCTGCCTCCCGGCCTGCGAGCGGCGCAGCTCGGCCACGCCTGTATCCACTGGGTCCTGAAGTACGGGGAGCCCCCCGACAACCTGGTGCTGGTCGAGACCAAGGATAGGGAGGCCCTGGAGGCTCTCAGGGACGCTCTCAGGGCCGAGGACATCCCACTGGTCGAGTTCCACGAGCCAGACCTGAACGACGAGCTGACGGCCCTTGCTGTCGATCCTAGCGGGTGGAGGAGGCTCAGCGAGCTGCCCCTCGCCTTCAAGTAGCCTCTTCCCAGCAAACAAGGCACACGCGGCGGCAGCATTCAGCTCGTGCCCAGAACCACTTCTTCCCTTCCCGCGCCGGCCAGTATTGATACGACTGAGGGATAGCTGCCCAGAGATGGCCCAGCAGCAGACAGAAGATCTTCTTCATTCGGTATCCGGCTCACCCATTAGGGCTTGTACCTCTCTCTCAGCAGATCCCTGTCCCAATCATCGATGCCCCAAGGGATCGTCCGATCTGGAGTGGCGTATAGCACGGGCCGCATGATGCTATCCCGTGTCAGTGGGCCAGACCTTTCCGGATCATCGTGGTCGAGCCCAAGGCAATGGCCAATCTCGTGGTAGACGGTGAGCAGTTCCAGGTCACTCGCCCCTCCGCTGACGTTCATGGTCCGCACAGTGCAATGGAGGTACTGCCCTTCCATTTCGTAGTGACCTCCTGGCACATCACGCTCTTCAGCCCCGACCTCGATGGGCGAACGCATGATCACTTCGATGTCCGCCGTAGAGTCCACCCCTCGGTAGTGGAGCATGTCGAACCCGAGGCGATGGTTGATCCGACTGACGACCTCTTCGGTAGCGTCGCAGGCATCCCCATCCTGAGGAACGTACCCACGACATCCGACAGTCAGGGGCACATGATCCCACGAAGCTGACGGGTGAAGGAACCCGGGCTCCTCATGAGTCGTGATCCCAATCACCAGAAAGATGGCTGCTGCTAGGAAGATGACACAAAACACCGCCATCGTTGCCCACGTCTTCCACGTCCAGTTCTTCATCAGGGTTCTCCTCTACCAGTTTCAACTCGATTTCGATTTCATCGCAGGGTTGCATGACAGCGACGTGGACTTCCAGCCCAACGTGAATCTTGCCCGTACCTGCCTCCTCCAAGCACCTACTGACATTCAGCTCGACAGGTCCCATGGACATGAGCTGCATCAGTTCGTGTAGGGAGATCCTTCTCTTAGTCATACCGTCTCCAAGCAAAAGAGAAGCCCGGCGGGGCTTCTCTCCGTTCACCAACCGATAGGGGCAGCCACTCCGGCGCCCGCATCTTCTTGAACCCAGGATGAATCATCGGGTGCCTCCACGGAAGTATCCATCATCAGCTCCGGTGGGCTTCCGCAACCCACCAGGAGCATGAAAACCATTACCTTGAACTGCATGATCTTTTCTCCTTCATTATGCTAATAGCCTGATCGAGCTTCGTTCTCCTGTTTTTCGATCAAAAGGAGCTTTTGGGCCCTGCTGAGCTTCTTGATCTGACGCTCTCGCCGCATTGCACCTCTTTGGGTCCCGTACTCCTTGAGGTAGGCCAACTTGAAAGGCCCCCGACCCCGGGTGTACTTGGCTCCTTTGCCCAACGTGTGGAGCCGAATGCGCGCACCGATGTCCGTGGTGTACCCCGTGTAGAGAGTCAGGTCAGCGCACTCCAGGATGTAGACCCAGTAACGCTTACGGGTCTGGCGGGAATGGTTCGTCGTCGCTGCGAAGCTCATAGGAGTCGGGCTCGGACTCGGGGCGCCCACCTCTCCAGGCATACTCCCATGCCTTGATCACATGACCAAACTCCTTCATGAAGTTCTCATGCGGGAGCGTGTTGCAGTGCAGAGGAAGGATCAACAGACCATCCTCACCTTGAGGCTCGATGCGGAACTGAAGGGGAGCATTCCACATCGAGGGCTCGATGATATGGCCGATCCTGTTGTTGGCCTCGCACACAATGCGGTGAGCCTTCTCCAGACCCCTGTCGCGGAACCCATAGAGACACTCCCTGTGGAGCGCGTTCCGCATATCTTCGAGGATCACCCGGAGCGCCCCGGCCTCGTAGAAGTGCTGGCTAGCCCGTCGGGTAGCTCCGTGCATCACTGCCTGGAACTGCTCGGGGTGCATGTTACCCCAGCGCTGCCGAAAGAAGGATCCCCCTTCCTCCAACCGGAAGATGTGCTTCTCCATGTACTCCCAGGTCAGGGCGTTCATCATCAAGACTGCCTCGATGTCACCCTCCGCATCCACCTCATGGTCGAAGTGGATCTCCCCGTCCTTCAGCTTGAAGCGGATCTGCGGGTGGATGCGCTCGACAACCTTGATCCTGTACCCGCCGATCCTCAGCGGAGGAGCAGGCTGCCCCATGTACTGCCGCTGGAACTCCAGCTCCCCCATCTCATCCAGCAGATGCTGGGGGCTCCATGTCTTCGGGTCTTCAGCCATAGGGCCTCCTTTCAGAGATCGGGTGGGAAGGGTTCGTCATCAGCTTGCGGAGACGAGTAGGATTCCCCGATACCGATGTCGATCCCTATGTACGCCAGCGACTGGAAGCGGCGTGTCTCGTCGAACACCGCCTTGAACTTGGCGTATGCACTGGGGCGGATGTCTATCTCCGCGCTCTCCCTGGTGAGAGTCACATCCACCTGCTTGGGTGGCCTCAAGTACTCCTCGGGGATCTTCAGAGCAGCTGCCATGGAGGCATAGATCCGAAGCTCCAGCTCAGCGTAGTCGGCGTCGAGGAACACTCTGCCTGGAGGACACTTGAGCATACCCTCCTCAGGCTCCGGCTTGTCTGTCATGAGCCCCCGCACTCTCCAGCTCGACCTCACCCGTGGCCCACTCCTTGGCCTCCTCGTAGGAACCGAAGTCCTTCTGGAACAAAGCCTCCCCATCTCGATAGGCGGTGGCCTCGCCGTTCGGCTCCTCAAGGATGAGGTACTGGCCTATGCATGTGCTGTTCATGACTCGTCCTTCCCCAAAACCAGCTTCCCCTTCTCGATGAGCCGGTTGATCTCGTAAGTGGCCGCAGCACTTGCCCCCACTTCCCAGCCATGCTGAACCTCCTTGGGCAGTTCTTCCCACTCGGGGGTCTTGTTGCCGAGGTGGTTCACACCTCCGCGGTCTTCGTTGTACGCCTCGAAGGCGATCTTTCCACAGGTCATCGGATGTTCTCCAGTTGAAGTTTGCCTTCGATCTCAGCGAAGACAGAGAAACGCGCCGTCTGCGCGCTGGTGTAGAAGGTCTTCCGCTTACCCTCAGGGGAGGTGAACCGGATACGAGCCTTGTGCTTTCCGTCTCGTGTCTTGAGCATTAGGATCTCAATGGTCATGTGCCCTCACTTGTAGAGTGTGTCGCTAAGCAGGGTCCTGCTCGCATCGTCCTTCAGCAGGCAGAGAAGCATACGCTCCTCCTCTTCGGAGAGACTGCCGCTGACGCGGCTACAGAACTCAAGGACCTGCCCCTCATCATTGGGGTCAAAGTCCCACTCGTTGGGACTCTGCTCCAAGAGCTGCCCCATCTCTTTGAGGTGCCCTCTGTTGATCTCACCAGAGATGATCTCGAAGTCCGAATGCTTGGGCCTACCTCCCCAATGGATATTCCTGCTGTCGACATAGGCGTATTCACCGCCCATGCGCTGGGTATCCTCTGGGATGTCCATGAAGGGTAGGGTGAGGAAGGGTTCTTGGAACCCATCACCCTCGGTGATTGCACCAAGGCTCGACCCATCATTGTTGACGAACATCGACTTGCGTGAAGCTATCCCTTCGAGATCTTTGGTCTCGATGTTCGCCAGCATATTGAAGCTGTCGACCCACTGCCAGGAGCAATCGTAGAGAGCGATGTGGGCGAGGTCGGACACACCCACATGAAGACCCAGAGCGGTATCCATCATGGTCTGGAGTCTCTGAATGGTCTCCGCGGTCACAACACGCACGATGCAGTCGCTATCGGCATACTCATGGTGCGCCGGAAGGAAGAGCCACAGCTCAGAAGGGGATGTCATCATTGCCTTCCTCCGGGTAACTGCCCGTCTTGGGGGCGTCGGGGTTCTTGTCTTCGTTCTCGAACATCCCGAAGGTGAACTTCTCCAGGAGAGCTGTGTCGATCGTGGTACCTGGGTTGAGAGTGATCATCAACCCTTTGCCATTGCGGCTCCACCACGCGGCGCCGACTTTGACGAAGCGCTTCTTGTTCTTTCCCTCGCGGATGTACTTGTCACCCAGGTACACGTTGAAGTCAGGTAGGTTTCCTGCTGCCATCGGGGTCTCCTCCATCGTGCTCGAAGTAGCGATCTACAACGGCACATACTTGGTTCAGTTGGTTCTCTTCGTTTCGATTAGATCGGGCGATCTCTTCCCTCAGACGTAGTAGCAGATGCCTGGGGTCATTCTCTTCGTAGACGTCTGCCTCCCGAGCAGCATGTAGGCGTCTAAGGTCTTGAACCTCCTCCTTGAGGAAGTCGTACTCAGTTTGCTTGTAGACTTTCGATCGGATGGCTCGCGGTCGCCACTCATCAGAACGCTGTACGGATGAGTCTCCGAGCTGCCTGTCGATGTCCCTAATCCCCTGCAAGAGCAGCCGCATCCTACTCTTCCCCTGCTTGATAGACCCCAGGGGCTTGAACTCGTACCGAGTACTCATAGGAGACACGATACACGTGTCGAGGCCTTCCGCCCGTGTCCTTACTCAGAAGAGCCTCCACCTCGGGATCCTTCCCGTCCCAGACGAGAATGAGGGCATCCGCATCTGCCGAGTATGTACATCTATTTGTGCAGTCGTATCCAGAAGTCCTCAGAGCATCATCGTAGTGCTCCGCAGGGCCAGCGAAGTAGACGTTCATGTTCCTCCTCACAAGGCTGATAGTACATGGGCAAAAGAAAACCGCCCAAGGACCGAGGTCCAAGAGCGGCTTGCAGGGCTCCACCCTTATCCCCGGATCCACCGGAGTTAGCTTCTCGCCCTCGTGGGTGTGATCAGGGGGTAGAGCCCGACGTCGTACACTACCTAGCGAGCCTTCGGAATGCCATCACCCCGGGTGAGCACCCGAATGTTCCGGCCCTCACGCCAGGCGTTCCAGGCACGGATCGCCTTGTTGGCCCCTTCGACCTTGAAGGGCTCACCGGCCGACTTCCCCTTCTCCATGCGGGAGGCGAGGATCCACGTCGCAAGGAGCTTCGCCTGTGAAGCGTACTCTCCCTGCACCAAGTGACTGTTGCTGAAGGCAGCGCCGAAGAAGTCCAAAGACTTGGCTCGGTTCTTCTTCATGCACCGGAGGGCCCCACCGAGGGGGCCCGCCGGAACTCTGTTCTTGTAGTGGCTGCACTTGTACAGCTCGATGGCCTCATTGAGGAACTTGTAGTCCCTCACAATCTCGTATTTCTCAGGACGAGTCAGGCCCTTCACGTTCTGACGCTTGAAGTCCCCGTGCTCGAAGATGATCGCCGAGACCACCGTCCCCGGGATGCTGTCTGAGTGCCCCATGAACCGCCAGATGTCGGTCTGACCGCGGACCTTGTGGACCGTGTCGATGTAGCGATATGCGCTGTCGCTGTTGATCGTCATCAGGATGGCCTGCTCGATCGGCACATTGGCCTGAAGCACTGCCAGACAACGGTGCTGCCCATCGATCAGCCTTGCGTGCTGGTCGATCTTTATTGAGTCCCCAGTGAACTCATATTTCCCAGCGATGAGGGCTCGTGCGATAGCGTCCACATGCATCTGCCTCGGCTTTCGCTGAAGCGGGTGTAGGTTGGAGAGCAGCAGTTGGGCCCAGTCGAAGTCGAGCTGAGGGATCAACTGAATCGTCCCCTCAGCGACCTCAATGCTCTGACCTTCCTTGAGGTCATCCAGGGCGGCTCCGATCTGACCACCCTTGCGGGCTGATCGAGCGTTCTTGATCGAGGTCTTAGCGCCAGAGCGCCGAGGCTTCTTGGGTTGGATAGTGCCGCCCGCTTTCGAGCGCCTACTCCCAACCGTCTTGCCAGCAGTCGTTTTGCTGACCGTCTTTCGGACACGTGTTTTGGCCATAGGTAGGGCCTCCTTCAAACTGCTGATAGGCGATATTCTCCTAGTTATTCTTGATCTTGTTCAGACGCTTCCGTTCCGCCCGCTCGACGTCGTAGACCTCCTGCCTCTCCGCCACGACGACCAACGTCTCGTAGACCTGTTTGAAGAAGGCATTGGTAAGGGACTGAGGTGGTTTCGGCCCATCATCATCCTCAACGATATGGGCGATCTCCGCTGTGGTCGTCACATAGCCCAACTGGCTACGAGGCATCCACCCGGGATCTGTCTCGGCGATGCTCTTCACGTTCGACAGGCCGTCCGCCATCTTGATGCAGCGCGCACCAAGACTCCATGTCGGGGCCTTCTCTCGAAGCAGCGCCTTCTTTTCTTTGACGGTCATCCCCGGCAGGTCCGTGGTGCATTCGACCACGTAGTCCGCCACGATAGTCCCGAAGACACGCACGATGTCACGCCTGATGACCGTGGTGTCTTCGATGGTGTCATGCAGCAGCGCAGCCATGAGGATGTCCTCATCAAGTACACCGTGATCCGCCAAGAGGTCCTTCACCTCGATGGGGTGTGTCACGAAGGGGATCTCCAACTCCTTTGGATGACGGAACTGCCCATGATGAGCGATCTCCGCCATACGTTGCGCAGCCTCTAGGTGCCGCAGCCTCTTGAGTTCTTCGATGTCCATCCTACCCCTCCCCTAGCATCCTCCGTCCTTCCGTCAGGAGAATGTCCAATGCGTCTTCGTCATCCTGCAAGTGCTGCTTCTGTTCCCGAAGCTCATCCTCGGCGCCAGTCACCTTCGATCGCCCCTCCGCAACTTTCTGAGAGAGCGTCACTACCTGTTCTCGGTAGGACTGCATCCGAAGCCCTTTGGCTCGGACCTCAGCTTTCTCGTCATCAGTATCCGGTAGACCTTCGTGACCCATATCAGTTTCCCTTTGGCTGTGCTCGCGTGATCATGGGGCTTGCCCACGGACACGCTGCGCACCCAACATACATCCCCACGACCTGATGGCCAGGGGGAACCTTGAGGTTGGGTGGTGCCTCTTCCAGGATCGCTTCGATCTTGAACACAGGGGTGCAGCTGCAATGCGGGCATGGTTCTGGTGCATACCCCATCAGCCTCGGAGGTCCGTCCACCTTTGGGCTGTCCCCGAAACCATAGTCTCGGAGAGGCTCCTTCTCGTCACTCATCTTTCACCTTCAGTGGGTGAGGCAATCCTCGACCCTGTACAACGCTTCGGTAGATCACGTACTTCACCAGCTGTCGATAGGGATCGTGAAGTTCCACAGCTTCCTTTAGTGTCTTCCCTTGACCCATCTCGAAGGAGACCAGTAGGACGAAGCCCTTGACCATCGAAGCCACAATGCGGGGGAAGAGATCCTTCTTTGGCATCGGCTTCCTCTTGGGCTTCTTGATTTCGCCCTCAACGAGAGCCCACGTCATCAGCTTCTTTGGCTTACCGCTTGGCCACGTAGCAATCGTGCATAGGCGATCTGGTGGGTTCCGCACCAGGCCCTTGTTTCGCAGGACTGACAGGGGTCTTGCTACGTAGGCGCGCGAGTCATCAACGTCCGGGAGGAAGCCCCCCTTCTCCACCCAGTCCATCAGCTCCTTCGCTGTCGGAGGAACCGCATCCTCTTGGGTCAAGTACTCCTTCAAGAACCAAAGTGAATGGTCGGCCTGAGTCTGGATGACCCCATCTTCCTTCAGCTTGTCGTAGGCCTCGTGTGAGGTGTCTGCGACATCGACGTTCTTCTTCTTGGGGTGGCGAAACAGGTTGGGGTCTAGCTTGATCTTCTCTGCTTCCTTACGCCTCGTAATCTTTTTGATCGCCCTAAAGGCGCGGGTTGTAGAACTCATCTAACACTCTCACCTCCACCATGCTGATAGGGCAAAAGGAGACGTCAGCCCCGGGCAGGCACCCGAAGGTACCCGCCCGGTTCCAACTCGCGATCAGTTCTCTGTCCGCCCGTTCTGCTGCGGAAGGGCCTTGGCGATCATGGCCTTCGAGAGTGCTTCCATCGGCGTCCCTGAGAACACCTTCGAGAGAACCTCACTGAGGTCCTTGCCTCCGACGAAGTTCTGGACGCTCATGGCCTCTGCGACCTTGACCATCGTCTCCTGGTTGCCCAAGGCGAGAAGCGCCTCAGCGAACCCAGGTGCTGTCGCCTGGAGCTGTGCCACGGTGGCCTGAGTCTCCTTGGCGAGAGCTTCGAGGCGCACGGCCTCCTTGTTGGTGTGGATGCTCAGGGCGTTGTCGGCCCTGTCCTTGACCCGCTGAATATCCGCTGCGTTGGCAGCGGCCTCGATGGTGTCCTGTGCTGCCTGGTTCTCCAGCTCCAAGCCCTTCACCTCGATGGTGGACTTGATCCGGCTCAGGCCGAGGGACAGCTCCAACGCGATGCGCTCGATGTCGAGTGCAGTAGCGAACTCTGCCGTCTCTGCCCTGGCCTTCATGGTCTCCCGCTGGATGCCCTCACGACGCACAGTCGCCTCGAACCGACGCTGGTCACGTGCGATCTCGATGCTGGACTGAACCGCCTCGTGCTGGCTGCTGTTGAGGAGCGCCTGGATGCTGTTGTCCAAGATGGAGACCTCAAGGACCTCCGCATCGTAGACCCGCATCCCGTTCTCTGCGAAGGGCATGCCCACGCGGCCGTCTTCGTCCTTGGCACCCAGAAGCGTGTCCCGGATGAAGTCCTCCGACCTGGAGTAGAACTCCTCGATGTTCAGGCGGCGGATGGCTGCCTTGAGTACGCTGCGTACGTGGTCCGTAAGGAGCTTCACGTAGTTCGAGACCGCGAACCAACGGGTGGAGTCTTCGCCCTCGAAGTTGACCCGAAGAGCCACCTTCATTCGGACCCTGACGTGATCGGACGTCTCGGCGTCGATCACGTCTGAGACCTTGTTGTGCTCTACCCGAAGGTAGGCGGTGTTCAGCAGGTGGTCCGTGTTCTTCGGCTTGCCCGTGCTGAGGGCGAGGGTCTCCAGGGTCTCGTTGAACCCGAGAAGGATCCTCTGAGGTCCGTGAACGACTCGACGATTGCCCGCCGTATCGACCACCATGACTGCGAAGCCAGTCCACGGTGAGATCTTCGGAACCCCGGCGAACTTGTCGTTTCCGACAGTCACCATCCTCGGCTCCGTGTATGAGGCGGCGCGAGTGAACTCGTCCCCAGCCATCTCCGCAGAATGGTTGGCAGCAGCGTTGCTGACGTCAGCGAACTCGGCACCAGCGGCCAAACCCTTGGTCTGCCTGCCCCGACTCTTGCGCATGCCCCGCGACAAGTCGCCCTCGGAGACCGCACCCTTACGAGTGGTTGGTGCCCGCATCTGGATGGCTCGAAGCTGCTGGTTGTACGCGAGGGACTCCGCATTCCCCGGGTACATCGCGAGGGACTCGGCATCGGTCAGGACCCGACGCACGAAGACCTCAGTTCTGGGGTCAGGGAGGGACATGGTGCCCTCTTCTCCCCCATGGTTCATGCGGATGGCTCCCGTGTGGCGGTGGAGGACGTAGCGCCCGTCACCAGCCGTAATGGCGGTGGCGAAGTGCTTGGTCTTCCCATCGTACCGGATGGCCGAGTGCTGCTCGCACGGGAAGTAGATCGGGGTCGTCTCCCCAGTGATGAAGAGTTCCTCCCCCTCGGTGTAGTCCTCACCCTTGAGACCGTGGTCCCCATTGTTGTCCGTGTAGGCCGCGATGACCTTGATGTGCAGGCCCTGGATGGACCCGTTCAACTCGATCGGGCGGAACAGACGCTCGCTCTTCTCGTTGAGGTAGAACCGCTCGGTGGGCAGGGGGAAGACGACATCCGGACCTCGGACGTAACGCTTCTCTCCGCTCTCGTCGATGAGGATGCAGTACTGGAGCCTCTCCAGCGTCAGCGCCTCTCGCACGTAGTTGCCATCCTCGCCGGGCACGACTTCCATCCCCGTCGGCGGGATGTAGAAGGCCACCTGCGAGCCCCGAATGACACTCAAGCGTCCAACTGTGAGGTCCTCCGGGATGTTCGGGGTGATCTCGGCCTCGCCCTCGACCGTCTTGACGACAGCCGATGACCAGGAAGCCCGAGCCGCCTCTTCGTCGTACACGTTGACGATGAGGTACTGGTTGGAGCGCAGCTGGTGACCCGAGATCACCTTCACGCCCTGGCGAGGCCAGAGGGCGAAGCTCACGGGACCGGGGATGTGAACCCGCTGACCGATCAGCATCTCCTGGTTCACGTTCTTGTTCCCGGGCTCGGGGAACTGGTTGCTCTTCGAGGGGTTGTGCATCACCGCGTAGTGCCCCGTCGGCACCGTGGTGTTTACTTGCGCAGCCTCCTGAAGATCGATCACGTTGAAACGATTGGTGTGTGGATCGAACACGATGGGCTCTTCCGAGCCCTGCATGTTGATCACGGTCGGACCGCAGCGCACCGAAGTGACACCACTGGTCTTGTCCCGCGTGTAAGCGAACTCTCCTCGGGGGAGAATCAGCTCGTTGGCTGTCCGGACACGTCCACGTCCGGGATACTCTTCTTCGTTCATTTCATTTCCTCCTAAAGAACCCAAGTTGGGCCTCATTCAGCTAATAGCCGGATCGGACCAGTTCTCCCCGTCACAGCTGCATTCGTTGTGCGGCTTACCACACTCATCGTGGACTGAGTCATCTCGGGGCACATCAGCGCCCGCAGGGTAGTCAGTCGACCAACCTTCTCGTGGACCAACACGGATACGGTCGGGCTTACCGAGATCTCCACACATCTCATCGAACTCTGTCGCAAACTCGTGGTCGTCATTCGCGATGAACGCGCCCTTCTCGTCCCAGTAGAACCGGACCAGCATTTGTTTCTCCTTGACTCCCTTGGGAGCGTCTGTATGTTCAGCTCATGGCCCGCATGGCGTCACACCTGTTGCTCATCGAGTCCTTGCGCTATTTAGCGTGAGGGCGGATCGCACGGTGACGTAGGCCATATGGTGAGCCGCTTGATTTAGGATCAGGTGTTTGCACGTTCGAGTCGTGTCGTCACTACCGAGGAGCAAGGTTCTGCCATGGTAGGCAGGTTTCGGCTGTAAACCGATGCGGGTTGTGCCCTGGGGTTCGAGTCCCTCCTGCTCCACCTTGGCGATGTAGCCCAAATGGCAGAGGCACCGGATTCAAACCCCGGCCAGCGTGAGTTCGACCCTCACCATCGCTACCGATCAGTACGAGTTCACGAAGCGGATGTGCCGAATGTGTTCTGGCAGCATCTTCACGTCGATCTCAAACCCATCCCGCATATCCTCGTGGTAGTGGGTGCATGCGGGATGGTTTTCCAAGCTCTCCAGCACCCCATGCTCTTCGGGAGGCTCCCCATTGAAGTAGGTGTCTACCTCTTCGGGGATCTCCACACCTGCTTCATCGCAAGCGTCGAAGATGGTCTTCATCTGCCTCCACTTGGCGTCGGGTGCATGGAAGCCGTACACGTGGGTGGTCATGCTCATGATGTCTCCTGCATATCTGCACCTGTCTTGAATGCGAGTGCGGCGATCTCGGGCGGAGGCTCTTTCCCCCACTCGTCCTTGTAGCTCTGCCCACAGTCGAGCCGCTCAGCGGGGTACATATCTTGATCCCGACCCAACGTGGACAGGTGCTCGTGCATTGCTTCGCAGCGCAGACAACGCTTCACTGTTTCGGCTCGGCCATCATACACCATGCCGATCTTGATGTACTTGTGGCGTGGCTGCGGCGCTACTTGCTGCCCTGATCCTGCTCCCGGCGCAGGATGCGGACGGCGGCGATGCATGCCCGGATGCATGCCACGGACTCGCGCCGCGCCACCTCGCCGTCAGGGCCAACGAACCGCGCCCAGTCGTGGCTTGGGCGGATCTTGAACTCGGTGCGGGCGGCTTCCACTGCAAGGTCAATCGCCGGCCCGAGGTCGGCCGCTGGCCTGCTCACGGCGTCAGGTCCGGCGTCGGCGTCACACTCGCAGTCGTCCCATGCGTAGTCGCAGCGGTTGCATCGTGGCCCGCTCATGGCGTCGGCTCC
>Ga0164315_10000022_pt1 | contig 75047 bp, 75 predicted proteins | sample GuaBasSedimGuay6_FD_113737 | JGI IMG/M metagenome (GOLD analysis project Ga0164315, IMG submission 113737) | Subseafloor sediment microbial communities from Guaymas Basin, Gulf of California, Mexico - Guay6, Core 4569-2, 0-3 cm | ecosystem: Environmental > Aquatic > Marine > Hydrothermal vents... | reverse complement strand
CATAATGCCATCGGCACCGGCTTTTATGTATGAGTCGGCACGAGTTAAAGCATCATCCATTCCTGCCTCTAATATCAATGATTCAATGCGAGCGATTATCATAAAATCATCACTAATTTGTGCCTCTTTGCCTTTTTTTATTTTAAGGCAAAAATTCTCGATTGTATCTTGGGTTTGACTGACATCATTGCCAAATAAAGAGTTTTTCTTTAAACCTGTTTTGTCCTCAATTACCACCGCTGAGACACCTGTTCGCTCCAAGCTTTTAACAGTGAACTCAAAATGCTCTATTTTGCCACCAGTGTCGGCATCAAAAATCATCGGTTTTGTCGTAACCTCAAAAATATCATTAACAGCATTGATGCGAGATGTCATATCAATCGCTTCAATATCAGGTTTGCCTTTGGCAGTTGAATCAGTCAATGAGCTTGACCAAAAACCATCAAACGATACCACCTCATCAGCTCTTTTAACCTGGGTATTTTCTCCTATCAAAGCGGACAAAGCATTATGGGCTTCTAAAATTTTAATAATTTTTTTATGTTGTAATAAATATTTTAATCTCTGCAGACGAGAGACAGTGGTGACCCCCAATTTCATCAACTGGTTTTTAATGTTTTGATCGGATATATCACTACTATATGGAATTTCTATCAACTCGCCATGCCATTGAGATAATATCTCTAAAACTTCGGTGCGGTATTTTTGTTGCTCGTTGTTTAACCAATCATCACCATGCACCACAAAATCAGGTTTTAATTTTAAGAGATTATCTTTATAACTGGCAGTATTTTGCTTGATGACGCTTTTTACCATTGATAGATTTTCAATAACTTTTAATCTTTGTTCGTATTTTAAATAAGCGGTATCACTTAATTCATAAATTGCATTAGAGCTTAAAAGCCCAACCGTAACCTCGCCATATTCGGCAGCTTTGTTTAAAATATTGATGTGCCCTGCATGTAATAAATCGGCAATTAGTGCTACATATACTTTTTTCATTTTGTGATCCTTTTGAGTTATTATTATTTTGCTATTTTTTCAAGATGAGAGACAAAACTATCATATACTTGATTAAATTCAAAATCCTTATTATATAAGTTTTTAGAATTTGTAGCTTGGTTTTTTTGAATTTGTGGATTATTTATCAAGGTTAAGATGTGTTGTTTTAAAGATTTACTGTCATTATAATTAAAACCTACATTATATTTTTTAATTAAATTTGCCATCTCACCTTTTAATGGAGTTAAAATAGGCAAGCCGAATGATAGGCTATCTACTATTTTATTAGGAACACTCATATTAAAACTCTCTATCGTTTTATAAGGGGCAATTGTAGCGATTGATATTTTTGAAAGATTTATGATTTTTGCATAATCTATTCTGTCAGGGAATACAACATTATCTAACCCTGCCATCATTTTTTTTATACCTTGCAGATAATCACCATCACCTGCCAGCACAAAATTACACTCGTGTTTTAATTCTTTGGCGACTCTTGCAATTGGTTTGAAATCAAAAACTGACATAAAACTACCGACAAACATTATAAGCGGTTTTTTGTTAGTTACATTTTTATCAGACCACCATAAATCTGCCTTTTCTAATTGTTCTTGGTTGAGTTTTTGAGGGGACGAGGTGAGTCTGAAAACTCTGTCATATTTGGTAGGTTTTTTGTTAGCAAAATTCAAGACCCATTTGCTGAATGACGGTGCCATTGAACTTATGCCTGTGGCATTTAAAATAACTTTTTTTGCCATATAAAAAAGGGGGTAAAAAATTACTCTGCCAAGAGGTTGCAAAAATTTTGGTAAGGCATCTACCAGCATACTTGGCCACAAATCTTTGACATCAAGCATATATGGAATATCCGCTTTTTTGGCAAACATACCCATAACATAAGCACACTCAATCGGCGGATAACCAATAAAACATATATCTGGCTTGTTTTCATTTTTTTCTTGCTTTAAGAGTTTGTGTAATCTCCATCCCAATATTATATGGTCCCATAATCTCGCTATTCCAATATGAGATTTATAACCAGGACTTGGGATGAGGCGAATTTGCAAATTTTTATTTATGTTGTGAGTTGTGTATTTATTAAAACGATGAAATTTACCTTGATGAGAAAAATCAGAACTCCACAGCACCACAGAATGCCCTGCCTCAACCAATTTATTTGATAAATTCATCGCTCGCATCGGCCGTGGATTATTTTTATCAATATGCAAAGGCTCGCCAGTTTGTAAAATCCAGATTTTCATTTTTTGTTACCCATATAATCTAATCCTATAAAATCTATTTGTTGCTGTATTAGCTTCATATCATTGTTTTGTTGCAGATAAATTTTTAAAAAAATATCACAAATTATATATTCAGCTCTGCCGATTTTTTTGATATAACCTAAATTTTCTAATGATACATAGGTTTTATAACGCATAATATTAGATATATCTTGATCTTTTTGGTTGTTTGCCAGATACCACAAAACACGATGATGATGGGCTTTTATTTTTATCCTATCAATCATCTCATCAAGATATGGTTTAGTCTCCAACAATACATTTGATAATGCTATGATGCAATCTTTTTTATCAATATTTTTTTTGTTATTTTGCAGGGCATTAAAATAAACAGTTTGCAAAGTTTTCATCGTATAATATGGATGTCCGTCTAAGTATTGTATTAAATCAAAAATAAAATCATCAATTTTTATTGCCTCTTTTTTGAAAAATTTGATTACAAAATTACTCAACTCATCAATATCCAAACCACCCAGATCCATCAGGCGAGTAAAGTGAAAAAAGGCAGATTTTTTATTGGCAAAAATTTTATTCATCACGGATTCAATGCTTCCGAGAAATACATATGTTATGAATTGATGGTGTTGCATAACAGAACGCATTTTATCCAAGATGCTTTTATCTGATAAAAATAAAATATCTTGAAATTCATCAAAAGCCATTTTAATTTGCAAGTTTTGTTTTTTGGCAATTTTTTCAACCAAATCAAGAGACGATAAAAATAATTCCACCTCATTAATTTGTTTTTTTTGGTGCTTTTCTAAGGTTTCAATTGTCAGCTGGATAATTTTTGTGTCAATTTTAAGTGTGGTTTTTAGAGTTTTAAATAAATTAGCAATAGAATCTTGGGCTTTTAAAACTATACCATTTACTCCAATCAAACTATAAATTTCATCAATAATTAACTGCGAAAGAGCGGTTAAAGAATTGGCTTTTTTGATGTCAATATAAATCGTATTATATTTTTTTTGTTCAAAAAGCTTCAACACAAGTGATGTTTTGCCAAACCTGCGAGGTGCTTTAATCATAATATGCTGGTTGTTTTGAATAAACATATCAAACTTTTTAAGGTGTTTGATTCTATCAATAAATTTTTTACCCTGTGCCGGCGAGCCTGTATTAAACATATAAAATCTTATCCACAAAAACCGCTATTATATATCTTTTTTTGGTATATGTCAACATACATTAAATAGAGTATAACATATTATGATATATAATAATATATACTAAATAGGGTATATCCTTTTATGGTATATAATGGAACTCACTCTTGCTCTGTGAGTCTATGAAATAACCAATTTTTACAATTGCGAGTGGGAAAAGAATCAGTCATCGCGAGGAACGAAGAGACGAAGCGATCTCACAGGAGTAGGCTAACACTAAAAAAAAGAATCTATCATAACGAGGCAGGATGCCGTGGTTATCTCTTTTGGTGAGCGATGTTCTTATTCCAGATTTTGTGCCAACCTGATGAGATTGCCACGCTAACGCTCGCAATGACGGGCTTCGGCAATGACGGATTATTATTCAATACAAACTTCTTGATAAATTCTTAACATTTGCCTGACATTATCATCCCAGTTATAAAGTTTTTTAACTCTTTTTCTGCCCTCTTCTCCCATTTTGTCTCTTAATTTTTTATCTAAAACTAATTTTTCAATTTTTTCAGCCGCTGCATATTCATTTTTTGCCTCAACAACAAAACCTGTTTTTTTGTCATCCACCACCTCTGGCAAACCGCCAACGTTTGAAACCACAACTGGTTTTTGACAAGCCGAAGCTTCAATTATGGCAACCCCAAAACTTTCAATTTCAGTGGATAAAGCTACAAATATTGATAACATATTGTGATAAGTTGACACCATTTTAAACGGCACATTGTCTGTAAATATAACTTTATTTTTTATCTCCAAATCAGCAACAAGTTTTTCTAATTCTGTTTTTTGATCTTGTGGTCCTCCTCCTACTATGAGTAATTTTAGGGGCAAATTTTGTTGTTTGTTACAAACAATTTTAAAAGCTTTGATTAGATAATCTATACCATATTTTTTATCCAAAGTTTTAACTGTGCCAATAACTATATCATTGCCTTTAAACAAACTTTTAACTTTCGTAGGTTTGAATTTTTGTAAATCTATCCCAAATGGGGTAACTTCCACATTTTTATTGGTATATATTCCAATCTCTTTTTTCATCACATTTGAGGTGGATAAAATTTTATCTGCTTTAATTAGATTATATTGCAAGATTTTTTGATGCAAAAATGATTTTTTAGGAAAACTATATACATCAGATCCCCATATGGATAAAATAAAAGGTGAAAAATTAGCCAAGGATCCCAGCAAACCATAACTACTGGCATAATGGGCATGCACTATATCAGGTTTAAAAGTTTTGATAGTTTTTTTTAAAACTGGTAAAACTCTAAGGTATTTTAGTTTATTCCATGCTCCCTCGGTTGTGCCTATTTGCATGTTAGAGGTAATGATTTTAATGTTGTCAATCTTATCATAATCATCAACATGTAAATCACACAATGTAAATATAATAATATCAATATCAAACAAACATAACGAACTTGCCCATTTGATAGTATGCGGAGAGTTAGGGTCGGCTAATAATAATAGTTTCATAATAGGATGCTCTTGGTATTATTTAAATTTTTGTTAAGGCTCAAAGCGTTTATAATAACCTGTTTATATTGGTTGATTTGGTTGATTCTTAGGAATTTATCATTTTTTACGATTTGTTTTAAATCTGATTTTATAAACAATTTAACAAAATCATTGTGAACCTTATCATCAAAATAATTAAAAATAGGAACACCACATAAAATATATTGATATATTTTAGTTCCCAAATCATATTCAGGGTCTCTCAACACTGTTATTGCTATATCACTTTTTAAAATTTGTTCTAACATTTTTATTTTTTCCATTCTGGGCAATATTTTCAATTCAATATTTTTTATGTTATTATTCTTGATAAACTTTAAAAGAGTTTTATTTTTTTTTATATCAGCTCCAATTATTTTAAAAACTACCTTTTTATTTGCATATTTTTTGCTAAGCCTCTTAGTTATAAACTGTGCTTTTTTTAATGAATATTCAGCAAAAGATCCACAACAAACTGCATTTATTATTTGACTATTTTTTTTATATATTATATTTTTTTTAAGTTTTGTGACTATTTTTTTATCTTCTTTGGAATAACCATTATAACTTAAAATTATTTTTTTTGTAGATAATTTTTGTAGATAATTTTGCAATCCAAGAGTGCAGGTAATTGTTAATTTTGCTCTTGATATAGCAAATCTTTCAACCATTTTAGCAATATATCCTTTTATTTTATTAGGTTTTATATGTCCTCCATAACCACCAATAATTGCCACCGACCAACCATCACGAATATCCAAAACTATATTCATTTTAGGGATCAAAAATAAAAACCAGTTTCTAAATTCTGGCATGCTAATAAAAATATTATTGATAGAATTAGAAAAAATGTATTTTAATAATTTCATTTTTTCTGTTAATGTTTTAGGGGTATCATAATTATAAACTTGGATATTATTATCTTGGAAAAATTCAACAAAAGACATCTGCCTCTCATGTGATGGTTGCCCTGACAATAAGTTTCTATGGTTTAACACCAAAACTTTATTGTCTGTTGTAGTTTTAGCAAAAACCCCCGAATAAAAAGCGGCAATGAAAAAATAAACTGTGTATAAAATTGTGTAATAGATTGATAAACCTATGATAAATTGATAATGGTTATCTGCGATTAGGCTTGTTAATATTATGACGATAGTTAAAAATATCATACCGATCAGATTTATATGTTGTTTTTCAACGATATAAATTATATAAAACAATGGCACCACAATGAACCTTAAAACCACCGCTGGGATAAGGATTTTTACATATTCGGCAGCTACTACCCACTCTGCACCAAATATAAATGAAAACAAATCTTCGGCAAAATAAAACAACAAAATAGCAGGTGGCAGGCTTATTAAAAACAGCACCAAAGCAGTTTTTAAAAACAATGATTTGACATTGCCTGTTTTGTGATAAGTGTCTGCGACCCGCTGGCGATAAACATCTGAGATGGCATAGGTAATTAGCACAATTGGTGCTTGAATAACTTTTTGAGTTAAATAAAAAAAGCCTGCGAATGTGGCACCGAATAATGCCGGTAATAAAAGATTAGGAGACTGCAAAGCAAAAGAGTTTAAAAGTGTCGCAGGGGCTTCAAATTTAGGGAATTTAATATATTTTTTTAATAAATACTTTATTTGTTTTTTATCAATTGAAAAGTTTTTAAAATAATTAAATTTAATAATGGAGCGAATAAGGCTCAACACGGCAAAAAAATGTCCTATAAGGCTGCCTAAAATTAAACCCAATGGATTGATGATTATAAGAGTGGATGACAACTGCCCTGCAACCATAGTTGTGTTTTGAGTTATTTTAGCAATAGATAAATTAGGATACTTTTTCTTTAGGTTTAAAAAATTATATAGGGCTTGATATACTCCTGATAGAAAAATTGCCAATGGAATAAAATACAACCAATTTACCATTGATGGTCTGTTTAATAAATCTGCAATGTGTTGGTTAAAAATTAGCACGACAATCAAAGATAATAGGCTAAAAAAAGATGTTAAAATTATTACCAAAGCCACTAATTGCAAGGCTTCTTTTTGATGTTTTGCTGTTATTATTGCTAATTCATATTTACCTGTAATTATATGTTCCATTATGGATATTATGGCAATATAAAAAGCAAAGACACCAAAGTCTTCTGGACTATAAATACGAGTTAAAATCGGAGCAGAGATAATAACAATGCTTTGGGCGATGGTCGTGCCTGTGATAAGGGTCAGGCTGTTTTTTATAAAGGCAGATTTTTTATCCATTTTATCAGGTAAGCTCACACATAAATACCAACAAGGGGACATGTCCCCTTGTCAAAACTTACCTTTGTTGGTCGTTTTTGTAGGTTAATCAGAATTTTCATAAAAAACCTTAATTGTGGTGACTATTTTTGCTAAGTCTTGTTCTGTGAGATGCTCTCCTATGGGTAGACTTAATAATTCTTTATCACTTTGGTTGGCAAAAAAGTTTTGATTATATTGATTGACATATTTATAGGCTTGGAGTTTTGGTAAAGATATAGGGTAATGCACTCCGGTTGTTATGTTATTTTGTTTTAAATATTCTTGCAATTTATCTCTATTTTTAACTCTTACAACGAACAAATGATAGACCTGTTTTGCCCAACTTTCTCTTTTTGGCAACACTATACCATCAACATTTTTTAAATTTTTAAGATAATAGTCTGCTACTTTTATCCTGGCATCCGTCCAGTTATCTAAGTATTTTAATTTTATTGATAATATCGCAGCTTGGATGGCATCTAACCTTGAATTTCTACCCTCAAATTGATGATTATACTTTTCTACCCTACCATGATTGGCAATCATTTTACATTTTTTGGCTAAGGTTTGGTTGTTGGTAGTGATCGCTCCACCGTCGCCATATGCTCCCAGATTTTTGCCAGGGTAAAAACTAAAAGCCCCGATATCACCTATTGCCCCTATTTTTTGGTTTTTGTAGGTGCCACCATGAGATTGAGCACAGTCTTCTATGATTTTAAGGTTATGAGTTTTGGCAATTTTTAATAATTCGTCCATATCAGCCGGATGCCCATAAATATGAACAGCGATTATGGCGGCTGTTTTTCTCGTAATTTTCTCTTGTAAGCTTTTTATTGAAATTGTGTAGTTGTGCTTATTGCAATCACAAAATACTACTTTATGTCCGCATCTGGTAACCGCCTCGGAGCTTGCGATAAAACTATTTGCAGGCACTATAATCTCACTATTTTTTGGTAAATCAAAAGCTTCAATCGCAATCTCCAAAGCATCTGTGCCGTTGGCTACCCCTACACAAAAATCCGCATCTTGATAGACGGCAAATTTTTTTTCAAATTTGGCAACATATTCACCACCGATAAAAGCACTATTATTTATAACTTTATCAATGACTTGTTCTATCTGGGGTTGAATTTTGGCATATTGAGATGGTAGGTCTAAAAATTTAATCTGTTGGTTTTCAGGCTTGATAATTTTTAAAAATTGTTTGGGGTTTATTGCTATATCTGGATAACTATTTAACATATTTTTATCACGGCTTATAACTATCGCATTACAGGCGATAGCAGATGCTATGATTTGTGAGTCCTCTATATTGTTATAATCTATATCTAGGTAAGATGGGGTTTTGATAATGCGGCAAAATGACAATATATCTTTGATAAAATTATTCGTCAAAAAATTAGCTTTTTTGTTGGTTAGCGCTGGATGTTCTCGTTTTATATCTTTTAATTTTATAAAATGCAAATTATCAAGCGAGCTTGCAGATATAAAAATATTTACATTTTTATCTTTTTTTAATTCGTTTAAAGCGACAACAGATGATGGGTATGACTTTTGTCTAACCGGATCATAGTTATCAAATATTACATTCAAATCCAATAGAATATTTTTCATTGGTATTTTTTTGCTAAATATTCACCACGATCTTTTTTATATTCCTCGCTATCTTCATAATCAACTGGCAAAGACGAGGTCATAATCAATTTTCGCCAGTTTTTTTGAAGGTATTCATCCGAATATTCTATTTTTTTATCATTTTTATTCTCAATAATATCATTATCTATTTCAATCATAATTTTATCGGATTTTACTTTTACCCTATCTAAATATGGAATATAAAAATGACCGTTTTTTCTAATTGCTTCTAATTGCATTATATTCTCTCCTTATTATGTATAAAACTTACTGTCTTGTCCCATTTGATCCAAAGTCGGCAAAGAAAATTTATTTTTTACGACAAAATCTATTTCATAATTGAGTTTATTTAAAATCAAATCGAGAGTTTTTAAAGAAATTGGAGCAATTTCTCCTCGCTCTAATTTGCCTAAGGTAACCCGGCTTATGCCACTTAAATCTGATAGTTCCTGTTGAGTTATTTTTAAACTTTTTCTAAGTTGTTGTATTTTGGGTCCTATTTCATCTAAATTCATGCTCTATTCTACCCTCCAACTGTCTAACATTTTTGTGCCTATATTAACAAAATCAGGATTTGTTTTTATATATTTTTTTAATTTTTGGTGGTTTTCTTGCAAAGATAAAAAACAATCTTGATAGCATCTATTAGCTTGTGTTTTGGATAAATAACAATGTTTGATGCCAAATTTTAATAAATCCTTTTTGCCGAACCAGACTTTTTTGCCAAACATCGTAAGAGCAGGTTTATCGTCATATAAATATGCCACGGTATTAACTATATCATAAGCTGGGGCAAGTTTTATAACGGAAAAATCATCATTATAAATTATGCCGAAATTTTTAAGATGAGCGTCGCCATTTTTAAGTAAATAATTCATCACCATTATTTTATAAAAATTTGTCATATCTGCGATTTTATCGGTTGTTATTTTATAGATTAGTTTTGCCACCTGCTCATAACTACCCGTATATTTCTGCGAAGAATTTTTACCCATTAAACCCAGAACTTCTTCAAAACCTAAAAATTTATTATTTTTTTTATCATAATTAAATCTTTCAACCAGTAAAAATTTGTTGTTATTTGATAGATGAATATGAGGGATAGTAACCCCTGATTCTTGCACGGCTTTTAAGCAAAAATATTCGTTAAGAGCCAACTGCGGATATTCATCACCCCATGTTTTTACAATATATTCACGATAATTTAAAGCCTCTTTGTCTTTTACAACTGCGATGGTTTTAGGTTGAATACCAGAGATAGAGTTTTTAGATAGAAACATTTTAACAAGTTTTAAAAAAGTATCGTTATCATCATTTTGTAATATATAAGATAACTCCAAACTTTTAAATTTCTTAACCGCAAATTCACTTTTAAATTCCAATCTGCTTTGAATATTAGCCGATAAATAAGAAAAAATTAGAAAATCATTGATAAATCCGTGTTTTTTATTAAGATAGTTTTTAAATACTTCAAACAAATAACCCTCTGGCATGTGCATATCAAAAATTGGATGGAGTTTATTTTGCCATAGATAGGTTGAGTTTTTAAATGGCATAGTCAATGATATAGGAGCCACGTCATTATTGTAATTAAAACCGTATTGATGCAAACTTTCATCATAAAAAAGCTCACCGATTTGTTTGTTTTTAATTGAAACAGTTATATTTTCCATAGATTTTGATAAATTTGTTTATCATTTTGAGGTATTATAACATAAATGATAAGTAAATTTATCATTTTATTTTGAGACCTTTGCATAAATCAAGTGCTGTTTAGAGAGGACAGAAAATAGTGCATTTTTATAGCAAAAATGAGGAATATGGTAATTCCCTTTGACGAATTTTTACTATGAGCATATGCAATCTATTTGTTTTATAAATTGTGCTTGATTTATGCAAAGGTCTCATTTTATCTATCAGTAAAATTTTTTATTTTTTTGGCAGGGTTGCCAGCATAAACAGCAGATTCTGTTATATTTTTGGTGACCACCGAGCCTGCTCCGATTACGACCTTATCACAAATATTAACTGGCAAAATGGTGGCATTTGAACCGATTGACACATTATTACCTATCTTAGTTTTTTGCCATAATTTTTTATCACCACCTGCGGGGCGACCATTTTTAAACAAATCATTGATAAACATTACCCCATGAGCTATGACTGTATTATCGCCGATATTCACTAATTCACAAATAAAACAATGGGATTGGATTTTACAATTTTTGCCAATTTTAACATCTTTTTGAATTTCAACAAACGGTCCTACAAAAGTGTTATCTCCTATGTCACAACCATATAAATTAACTGGCTGAATAATAGTTACATTTTTACCAAAATTAACATTTTTTATGCCCGTTTGCTTTATTATAGGTTTTTCATTCACTAATTTGCCCTAATTTACATTTTGTCGGTTTAAATCTTAAAAATACTTCACGTCCGGTTTCAATTGACTCATAAATAGCTGATATTAACTCTAAACTTTTACGCCCCACTAAGCCATCAACAAGCTGCTTTTTACCATTTATTATGCTATCTACGACATGTTCATAATAAGCCTGATGACCAAAACCATATACATTCGGCGGATTTACCGAGTATTTTTCCATCACCTCATCATCGCCTGGTTGTTTGTTATTAAAATTCCAATGTAACATTTGATTAACCGCAAAACCGCCAATTTCAACTGTGCCTGTCTCGCCCAGAATACTAATTGAACCTTCCAAATCTTTGGGACGCACCGCAGTTGTTGCCTCTATAATTCCCAGCGCTCCATTTTTAAATTTTAAAGTTACAATCGCGGTATCTTCGGCTTCAATATCAACCAAAGCTGTGGTGCTTTTGGCAAAAACACTCTCCACATCACCCATCATCCACTCTAATAAATCAACATGGTGGCTGGCTTGATTGGTTAAAACTCCGCCGTCCATAGCCCAGGTTCCTCGCCAATCCGCTTGATCATAATAATCTTGATTACGACTCCACCGCACTCGCACCGTGCCTAAGACTAATTTGCCAAATCTGTCCGCCTCCAAAGCTTCGCGTAATTTTACGACCGGCACATTAAAGCGATTTTGTTTGATGACAAATAATTTACAATTGTTTTTATCACAGCTCATAATCATTTTATCAGCATCATCCAAAGTCAATGCCATAGGTTTTTCCACCAAAATATGTTTGCCATATTTTGCCAGATTTATAACATTTTTCGCATGCAGACCAGTTTCTGTCAACACCACTACAACATCAATATCAGTGTTTTGCATCATCTGATCCATATCATCATAAAACGGCACATCAAATTGTTTTCCAATTTTTTGTGCTTTTTCTTTAATAATATCACAAACTGCCACCAAGGTTGCATTTTTAATCTGATCAAGCCCCAACAACTCGCTATGCCTTTTAGCAATTCTACCACAACCTACTAATCCAAATTTAAGTTTCATGCTTTCTCCGATAAATTTTTTATATTTTTGTCATGGATATAAGAATATAACATAACCATAACAAGCCATACATGAGTAAAACTATAAGCTCTAAATACCAATAAAGACACCGCTTCAAAAACAAACAGATAATATAACATATTTTTTATAGGTGTGTTTTTCAAATACCATTCTTTAAGTATAAACAGACCTGCATAAACAAACATTAAAGTAAAAATAACAAAAAACACTAAACCAAATTGACGATAATATGACAACCAATTGTGCATATAAGCACCCATTTGACCGCTCCTATAGCCTTGCGTATGAACAATTGCTTGTCCTGCAAACTCACCAAAAAACCAATTATTTTTAATGGCTTCGATACCATATTTAAACTGTTCCATTCTCTCATTCAATGAGCCGTCACTGTGTCCTTGAAAAACTCCAAACATTCTTTTGTTTATCCGCAACAAATCAAAATAATAAAGTGCAAATGCAACAAAAAACATTAAAACAAATAAATACAACAAATTTTTTAACCCAATTTCTTTGTAGAGAAAAAATAAATACACGACCAAAAAACTAAAAAAAGAACTGCGAGAGTTAATTAAGTATGCCAAAATCAAAACAGCAGACAAAGATATAATTTTTAAAATTTTATGATTTATATTCATAAAAATAGCAACAATTGATATTATTATGAATGTATCACCGAGCATTAAATGAACACCGCTTACTCCTTTTGTATCCAAAGCGAAGCCATTTAAATTAATCAACAACATAATCGCATAAAAAAACCAAACAACAAAAATTATTTTTTTTGATGAGTTGGAATTTAATTGTTGATAAAGATAAAAACCTAACAAAGCATTAAGAATGCTATAAGATAAATTCTTAATTTGATATGAAAACACATCATCACTCATATAATCCAAGCGAAAAATAAAATGATAAATTATAGATAAAACAATAATTGCAAACAACGATAGGAATGAATTCAAATAAATATTATTTTTTAATTGTTGGATGTTTTTAAAATAATGATAGGCAGCAAGAGTAATAAAAATAACTGCTGGCACAAAAAGGGCAACCCTATAAAAATCAAGACTTATATATTTTGCAAGCTTATAATAAACATAAACGACCCTGACAAAATAATAATAAACGAATAGATATAAAGATAGGTTTAATAGAGACTGATAAAAATTTTTGTTTTGAAAATTTAGCATTGTTTTTTTAAAAAATTTTTATAAAAAATCATATCATCGATGTGTGAATTATGCCATAATATTGTGAAATTTTTTGATTTATTTTGCATTGTTAGCACACTATTCATCGCACTTTTATGACTGTGATTCATATACCTAAATAAAGTGCAGTCCATAACAATCAAAGGTCTCTCTTTTAGGTTCAATTTTATTCTTGTCAATATATTGAAAACACTGTATTCATAAGCTGTGCCACACCTGAAACCTTCTTTGTCTGCATATCCACAAGTACTATCTACCTTCATTCCGCTATCTTCCCATATTTGCCATGTAGTAGGCACCTCAAACCTTAAAAAATGTTGTCTACCCTCTTTTAAATCAATACCAACAACATTGCTTAATAATTCTTTTTCTTGCTTAAATCTTTCAAGATCATTGTATGTATTATATGATGGATGAAAACCTATGTAGTGATTATTTTTTTTTATTTTTTTAATAAGATTTAATATATACTTGTCGTTAATAGCATAACCTCTATCATAAATTGAATTCCCTCCACTCATAAAATAAAATCTACTTTTAGTTTTTAATTTTTCGCTTTCATTCATTAGCCAGTCAAATGTATCAAATGGTTCTTTTGTTTTATTTCTTTTTATTAAAAAATATTTGCTAAAATTCTTTAAACCTAACTTCAAGTTTTGTCTTTTTATTATATCTCCAAGCGAAGATCTGATTACTTGTCTCCAATTTTTCCATCTATACACCTCATCTACATCATGAGTTAAATATAATTTGGTTTTATTTTGATTAAATGTTAAACTGCTATCTAACTCTATCAGCATATTTTTTAACATTTTAATGCATTCATCAACAATCGGTCTGTTCAAAAAATTATACTTAAAAGCAATGCTTTCAGTTGCTGGAAAACGATTATGATAATCTCTATTTTTATTTACATACTCTTCCCATCTGCTTAACATAAAAAAAATAGAAGCAAATATATCTGTGCCACAAACTATTATGTCTTCTTTTATTTCTAATTTATTATTGCCGTAGATAACTGGTAGACCATCCACATTTGTAAATTGATTTTTTACTAAATTTATTTTTTTTGGTATGTTCTCATTTTTTAGATAAGACAGGCTTGTTGGATGCTTATTGAAAAAACAATCTATCACTATTAATTTAGAGTTATTTTTCATCTTAATTTCATAATTTTTTGATCCATACTGTATGTTATAATCTATACACATGAACTCTTTAAAAATAACACTAATCACATATTCTCTTTCTTTATTGTTATTATTGGGGATTGTTATAGTTATCATGATTAGAATATTTTAGCAATTTTTGCGGATAAAAAAATTTGAGATATATAAAAAATAGAAAACACCAAAGATATAAAATATACAGTTTGTGTTGCATTAGTGTTCCAAAAAAAAGACAGCAGAATACTGCACAGCAATAGTGTCTGACTATACATATCCCAAATTTGCCTCTCGCCAATATAAAACATAAAACTCAATGGGTTGCCCATAAATCTGAAAAAAAGCATGGGAGACAAAATTTTGGCATATTCACCTGCTATTTGCCATTTTTCTCCAAAAACTATAACAAACATATCAACTGCAAAAAAATATAAAAAAACAGAAGGCAAGATAGCAATCATCATCAATTTGATAAATGTTGATTTATATATTTTTTTAGCGTTATTATATTTTTTATAATCTCGGGCTGCCTGCTCTTTAAAGACATCTAAGATGGCAGATGATATATAAGTGATTGGCATTGAAAGTATTTTTTGAGTAAAATAAAAAAAGCCTGCTATGGCAGGGTTGTAAATTATATTGAATAAAATATGGGTTATCTGTTGTGCCGAGGTGTTGGCAAGTGCTGATATTATATCATATTTGGGGAATTTTATATATCTTTTCAACATTTTAATTATTTTGTTTTTATTGATTGCCGTTGGCAAATTATGATTTTTTTTCAAAATATTTTTAAATAAAATTACACTAGCAAGAGTTTGCCCTATAATATTGCCCCATATTAAACCTACAACCCCCCATTTTGCCAGCCCCATACTTAAATTGACCCCAGCTGTTGAGGTGCTTTGAATAACTTTATTTTGTGCTAAGGTTTTGTATTGTTTTTGGCGGTTAGACCAATAATTAAAACTTTGATAAAATCCTGTCAAAAGCACACTAATAGGCACAAGATATAACCAATTTGAGATTTGGGGGTTGCCTAATAAATTCGTAATTTGCAAGTTGAATATTATAACTATTGATAAAGTTAAAAGGCTTATGATAACTGTAATGATGGCAGATAAAGCTACAATATTGATAGCATCCTCATCTTTTTCTGGTAACATTATTGCTAATTCATAGCGCCCTGTGGCAATGACCGCTATGATGGAGGCAATACTCATATATAAAGCAAATATCCCAAAATCCTCAGGAGTGTAAATTCTGGTTAAAATAGGGCTAATAGCGATAGGGATAGCTTGGGCGATGGTGCTACCTGTCATAAGAGTTAGGACATTACGACTAAACTCTGATTTTGGTTTGAGTTTATTTAACATCTATTTTAACTTCTCTAAAAGTTCAAAAGAGTTTATGTCCATTTTTGAAACTGCAAACCATTTTTTGCCAAGATCTTTTAAGCTTGCTCCGAAGTGATATATCTTTTTTTCATCTATGATTAAAAATCTATCATGGGATAAAGCAAATTTTTTTACCTCAATCTTTGGATATTGGGCATTATATTTTTTTATGTCTAATTCTAATTGCTTGGATATAGTTTTTGTATATATTTTCATATCTACATCTGCATTTCTTTTTGTAAATAATACTAAAATACTCTCGTCTATATAGTTATCTATAAGTTTTATAGATTTTTTAGCCGACTTTATAATATCACGGACATAAAGATAAGCATCAAATATTTGTCCATCATAGAATATATGTTGTTTTGGTTTGGTCTCTTTGTTTTCTATAGCTTGAAATAATTTATTGAACTTTTCATCATGTAAAGATATGCGATGCTCTATTCTTTCAAATCTCATAAACATATCTGCATTAGATAAAATGAATTTTCGCATATTGACGAAAGCTCTCATAATTTTTATGCTTATTTGTGTAGCAATATCACTTTTTAAAACAGTGGCCAGCATAGAAACACCTTGCTCAGTGAATACAAGTGGCAAACTGCCTCCTAAATGCTGTTTTGATGGTATCGCATTTTGCGATACCATCAAATTAGTTTCAGGTTCAGTAAGTTCAAACATAAAATCTTGTGGAAATTTTTTTATATTTCTTTTAACCTGCTCTCTGAGTCTTGTAGATTTAGTCCCGTAAAGTTCAGCTAAGTCTCTGTCTAACATTACCTGAACATCTCTTAAAGTATAAATTTTATCTTGTATATTTTGTTTACCAGTTGTTATTGGAGGTTTCTGTATCATAACAGTACTCCCTTTTTCGCTTTTTTATAAATATTGTGTGGTGTTGAATTTGGAGCTTTAAGCAATAGATCTACTTTTCTCTCAATGCCATTTAATTCTAATTTTGTTAAAATATTAAGCTCAGTTGCAAAACTAATATTTTTATTTGTCTCCACCATTAAATCAATATCGCCACCTTTTCTATTGTCATCTGCACGGCTGCCGAATAGAGTAATTTTGCCATCGTTTATGTTGTCAAGAATTGTATTTTTTATAATATTTATATCTTGTTTTGATAATCTCATTTTAATTTAAAATAATTTAATAGCATCGTTTTTTATTTGTCTGTTTAATAAATCGTCCCAGTGATTGTATTTTACTAAATCAACTTTTAAATCATAACCTGCTCTTATCATCTGGCAGTCAAATTTTATCTTATTTTTTAAAAATTTTTGGTTATTTATATTAGTATCAATGGCAAGATCAATATCCCCACCTAATTTGTTGTCATCTACACGACTACCGAATAAATATACCTCAACATCACCAAAACTGGTATGGATATTATTTTTTAAAATACTTATAATTCTTGTTGATAGTCTCATTTTATGTATTTATTAGAAAAATTGACACTATTTTTATAATAAGAAGTTATTCTATCAAAACTATCAACACAATATTTTAAGTTCTCTAATGCCTCTCTTATAATCTCTGGATAATCATGTTCTAGCTCATTTCTTATCGCTCGCAACTCAATCCAACTATCTAGACTGTCAATTATCTGCTCTTTTTCAACATATAACAAAACCTCGCTCAATGAGTTATTATTTATACCAGCTATATCAAGCAACAATGGGAATATTTTTGCCCCCAGAAAATCTTGCAATGATGAAAATCTTTTTAAATAGGCATCAAATATTGCCCTGTCTGCTGGTTGTAATTGTTTGTATTCATCTACTTGGTAAATATTCTTATCGATTAAAATTTGCTCTATTAAGAACTTATATTCTTTTAATGCTGTAAAATGCCTGGAAGCCTTTTTTAATCTTTTTTGGAGTAATTTTTGTGTGGTTTGGTTTTTTGTCATATGGAATTTAATGTTTGATTTTGCGAAAACACCAATTAAAAATGAGATATTATAACAAATTTTAAGGATAATATTTTTTTAGTTGGGTTTTTGCTTGTCAGGTGTCTTGATTGAACTTGATATTTTTTATTTTGCCCTTATGTTCTTTTTTGTAAAATTTTTTTCTAAAACCTTAAATACCTATGGCAACTGCAACAGACGATATTCATAAAATAGAAACTATTCCTTTATTGCCCTTGCGAGATTTGGTGGTATTCCCTGGGATGGTGGTTCCTCTTTTTATTGGCAGAAAAAAATCAATCAATGCTATAAATATTGCTACCAAAAACCATCAAAATATTTTTTTATCTACCCAAAAAACATCAAAAACCAATAGTCCCAAATTAAAAGATCTCTATAAGGTCGGCACAGTTGCTAATATTTTACAATTAGTAAAACTACCTGACAACACCATTAAGGTTTTAATAGAGGGCAGGCATCGTGCTGTATCCACTGAAATCAGAAATAATTCACAAAATTTTGTCGCAGATTATATAACACTATATGACAAAAAACATCGTTATAACAAAGTATCTGAGGCATTGTCTCGTTCTGTTTTGTCTGTTTTTGAACAATATGTTAGAATCAATCGTAAAATTCCCACTGATATTTTATCCTCTGTTCTAAACACGACAAATTATGGTGCTATGTGTGATGTGGTATCGGCTCATATCAAATTAAAACTAACAGACAAACAAACTATTTTAGAAACCGTTGAATTGGACTCAAGAATGGAGATTATTTTAAAATATCTTGAAAAAGAATTGGAAGTTTTGCAAATTGAACAAAAAATTCATTCAAAAGTTCGCAAACAAATGGACAAAAACCAAAAAGAATACTATGTCAACGAACAAATAAAAGTCCTCAAAAAAGAGATCAACAAAGATGACGATGCCGATGATGAAGAAGAATTAAAAGAGATAGAAAGCAAAATTACCAAAATTAAAATGAGTTCCGAGGCCAAAGAAAAGTGTCAAAAAGAATTTAAAAAACTCAAAAAAATGCACCTTATGAGCTCCGAGGCGACTGTCATTCGTAATTATCTTGATGTTATTTTTGATCTGCCATGGGATAAAAAAAGCAGATTAGAAAAAACCCTTAACAAAGCACAAAACATATTAGAAAAAGATCACTATGGATTGAATGAGGTAAAAACAAGAATCACCGAACATCTTGCTGTGCAAAACAAGGTAGCAAAATTAAAAGGACCTATTTTATGTCTGGTCGGTCCACCTGGTGTCGGCAAAACTTCTATTGCCCGTTCAATCGCTCGTGCCACAAAGCGCAAATTCATCCGAATGTCGCTCGGCGGTGTGCGTGATGAGGCGCAAATCAGAGGACATAGAAGAACTTACATAGGATCAATGCCTGGCAAAATCATCACTAATCTGTCAAAAATTAAAAATAGCAATCCATTATTTTTATTGGATGAAATTGACAAAATGTCAACAGATTTCAGAGGAGATCCTAGCTCAGCTTTGTTAGAAGTATTGGATCCAGAACAAAACAACACATTTGGCGATCATTATTTAGAGATTGATTATGATTTATCTGATGTAATGTTTGTGGCAACAGCAAATAGTCTTGATATTCCACCGCCATTATTAGACAGGATGGAGATTATAAAAATATCAGGTTACACAGAGGATGAAAAAACGAATATCGCCCAAAAATACCTTATTCCTAAACAAATAAAAAATAATGGCTTAGATAGAAAAGATATATTTTTTACAAAATCTGCCATCTTAGAGATTGTCCGCACATATACTCGTGAATCAGGAGTAAGAGGTTTAGAGAGAGAAATTGCTAAGGTTTGTCGCAAGGTAGTCACAAAAATAGCCCTTGCCCCTGATGATGACAAAAAAGAAGTTAAAACTATGATAACTCCTAATGATTTAGAACAATATTTGGGAGTCTATAAATTTAACTATGGTAAAGCTACGAGACAAAACCAAATAGGACAAGTTACAGGGCTCGCATGGACCCAAGTAGGTGGTGAGTTGCTTACAATTGAGGCGGCGGCATTTGCAGGTGATGGTAAGATAAAATATACTGGATCACTGGGAGACGTTATGAAAGAATCTATTGAGACTGCCATGAGTGTGGTCCGCAACAGACATAATGATTTAAAACTAAAAAAAGACTATTACAAAAAAACAGATATTCATATTCATGTGCCAGAGGGAGCCACACCCAAAGATGGGCCAAGTGCAGGGGTTGGTATGTGCACAGCATTAGCATCAGTTTTGGCAAATAAAAAAGTCAAAGCATCGGTTGCTATGACAGGCGAGATAACTCTACGAGGAGAAGTTCTGCCTATCGGAGGTTTAAAAGAAAAATTGCTCGCAGCCCATCGTGGTGGCATCAAAACAGTTATTATTCCATCCGAAAACGAAAAAGATTTAAAAGAAATTCCTGTCACTATTTTACAAAAAATAACAATAAAACCCGTGTTGTGGATTGAAGAGGTTTTTAAAATTGCTTTGGTTTAATTGAGATCTTTGTATAAATCAAGCACAATTTATAAAATACACAAAATGCACCTTTTCATAGCAAAAATTCGTCAAAGGGAATTACCATATTCCTCATTTTTGCTATAAAAATGCACTATTTTCTGTCCTCTTTAAACAGCACTTGATTTATACAAAGGTCTCATAATTTTGAAATTTAAAGAATACAAATCCTATGCAAAAATAAATTTATTTCTGCATATAGTCGGCAAAAAAGATAATGGTTTTCACAAACTACAAACCTATTTTCAGCTCATAGATTTATATGATACAATCAAGATAAAACCATCTGTGACGACAAAGATTATAACTCATAATCAACAAATAAAAATGGCAGATAATTTGGTTTATAAAGCTTTTAATTTATGGCAAAAAACAACCAGATGCCTCCAAAATGTCCGTATAGAAATCAACAAAAATATTCCAGCAGGGGCAGGGCTCGGCGGAGCAAGCTCTAATGCGGCGATAGCCTTAATCGCTTTAAATGAAATGTTTTCAACTAATTTAAGTCAACAAGAACTTTTAAAAATGGCTCTAAAAATTGGTGCCGATGTTAGTATTTTTATCAAAAAACAAAGTGCATTTGCCGAGGGTACAGGAGAAATAATCACCCCTCATAATCTACCACAACAGAACTATTTATTGATTTATCCCAACCTTCACATCAGCACCAAGCAAGTTTTTTCAAATTTAAAATTGACAAAGTTTACAAAAAGAGTTAATATATCCGCTTTTTTTGATTTTAAAAATAGTAGGAATGATTGTTTGCAGAGTGCACTTGATGCATATCCGCAAATGATTGAAAATTTTTCTCTAATAAATCAACTAATAAAAGATTTTAAGTTAAATACCCAAGCAAAATTAACCGGCACAGGGTCTAGTATTTTTATTGCAATACCTGACAAAAAAACAGGTATTAAAATGTTGCCTCATCTGCCTATAAGTTGGTTTTGTCAAGTGGTAAGTAGTCTTTAAAAAAATGGGCTGTAGCCAAGCGGTAAGGCACCGGGTTTTGATCCCGTCATGCGCAGGTTCGAATCCTGCCAACCCAGCCATACACAATATAAAAATATGCAACAAACAGATGCCATTTTATTTACAGGTAATGCTAATAAAAAACTAAGTTACGATATTGCCACCTATTTGCAAACAAAATTAGGTGATGCCAGTGTCGAGACATTTAGCGATGGTGAGATTAGTGTTGAGATATTAGACAATGTTCGCGGACGCGATGTTTTTATAATCCAACCCACCAGTAGCCCTGCGAATGAAAACATAATGGAGCTTATGATAATGGTGGATGCTCTATCTCGTGCATCTGCTGCCAGAATTACCGCCGTTGTGCCTTATTTTGGTTATTCACGACAAGATCGCCGAGTTCGCTCGCAACGTGTTGCTATAACCTCAAAACTTATTGCTAATATGTTCGCTATTAGCAAAGTTGATAGGTTACTTACGGTGGATTTACATGCAGAGCAAATCCAAGGTTTTTTTGATATTCCAGTAGATAATATCTATGCCTCGCCGATTTTATTGGGCGACATTTACAAAAAACAAAATACTGATAATTTAGTTGTAGTTTCTCCTGATGTAGGCGGTGTCGTGCGAGCCCGTGCTATTGCCAAACAACTGGGTGATTTGGATTTGGCTATAATTGATAAAAGACGCCCTGCCCCTAATCAATCCCAAGTTATGAATATCATAGGTGAGGTTAACAACAAAACCTGTATTCTCGTTGATGACATAGTTGATACCGCAGGCACAATCTGCAAAGCCGCTGATGCCTTAAAAGAACACAAAGCTAATAAAGTCGTATCCTATGCCACCCATCCGGTATTGTCAGGCAATGCTTTGGAAAACATTAAAAACTCACAAATTGATGAGTTGGTGGTAACCGATACCATTTCTTTGGCAGAAGAGGCAAAAAAATGCAAAAAAATCAGACAAATTACGATTGCCAATTTACTGGGAGAGGCAATATCAAGAATTCATAACAACGAATCTGTGAGTTCGCTGTATTCGTAAAATTTTTTTTAGGTACTATTTTGTTGGTCGCGACAGAATAGTTTTTTTATTTTTTATTTTTGGAGTATATACAATGAGTATTGAAGTTTTAAAATTAAATGCCACCATGAGATCCGACAAAGGCAAGGGTGCGAGCCGCCGCTTACGTCACAACAATATGGTGCCTGCAATAATCTATGGATCAGAAAAAGATGCCATAAGCCTATGTTTGAATCACGATGACATCATAAAAAGATGCGATCATGAAGAATTTTTCTCGCAAATCATAACCTTGGTAGTGGAAAAAGAAAAGGAAAAAGTGATTTTAAGAGATTTACAACGACACCCTTTTAAAAGACAAATAATGCATGCTGATTTTCAAAGAGTAAGTAACAAAGTTGCCATAAGCCTTACAATTCCAATTCACTTTGAAAATACCGAAGAGGCAGCAGGTGTTAAAACAGGTGGCGGTGTCCTAAGTTTTGTTCTAACCAGTGTTGAGATTACTGCCCTGCCAAAAGATATTCCAGAATATCTAACAGTTGATGTTATGGACTTAGACATAGGCAATTCGGTTTCTTTGAGTGAGATTAAAATGCCAGATGGTGTTGTTATCACAGCATTATCTCACGATAGCGATCACGATACTGCGGTTGTAACCTGTCATATACCAAAGAAAGTAGAAGAAATAGTAGAAGAAACCGAAGAGGAGCAATCAGCCGAAGTTGAAACTACCAAACAAGGCAATAAAGACGATGAGTCCGACAAAAAAGAAGACGACAAAAAGGATGAGAAAAAATAAACTCATCGCAGGACTTGGTAATTTTGGCGAAAAATATAACAAAACCCGACACAATGTTGGGTTTTGGTTATTAGACGAATTAGCAAAATTCCACAACACCCAATGGCAACAAAGCCTAAAATTCAAAGCAGATATCGCCTCGATAGACAGCGAAAATGGCAATATTTATCTCATCAAACCCCGACAATTTATGAATAATAACGGCATAAGCATCGCCTCTATTATTAGTTTTTATAAAATTGAACCACAAAATATTATAGTAGCCCATGATGAGTTAGACTTACCATCTGGCACAATCAAGCTTAAAAAAGGTGGTGGCAATGGCGGTCACAATGGTTTGAAAAATATATTTGAACATTTCGGCAACAAAGATTTTTGGCGACTGCGAATCGGCATCTCTCACCCTGGCGACAAATCAGCTGTTACAAATTATGTTTTATCAAAACCTGACAAAAATCAGGCTACCGCCATAACCGATAAAATATCAGATGTCATAGATCAAAACGATTTACTCATCAACGAAGAATTTGATAAATTTATGCGAATTATTCATTGAGATTATGGCATAATACGACCATTAAACAAATTTTAAAAAACTAATGAATAAATTTATAAACACTTTATATACCAACGACAACCTATTTATTTTAAATGGTTTGAATAACGAGAGCATTGATTTAATATATTTGGACCCACCTTTTAATTCCAAACGTTTTTATTCTGCCCCCATTGGTAGCAAGTCCGCAGGGGCGAGTTTTTCTGATATGTGGAGTTGGGAGGATGTTAACGAATCTTATCTTGAAAAAATGTTTAGCAACTATCCTTTTTTGGTTAATTTTATTCAATCCATCGAAGGAATCCACGGCAAAGCTATGATGGCATATATCACTTATATGACTCAAAGAATTATAGAAATGCACCGAGTTTTAAAACCAACAGGCAGTTTTTATTTACATGTGGACCCCACAGCCTCACACTATTTGAAAATAGTTTTAGACAAAATTTTTGGCAAAAGTAATTTTAGAAATGAAATAATTTGGCAAAGAATGACAGGGGCGAAAGGCAGTCAATTTAAAGCAAAAAAATTCGGTGCCAGCACAGACACTATATTATTCTATACAAAAAGTGATGAATATCATTTAAATCCTACGATAAAACTCAAAGAAAATGATCCTGTAATGCTTAAAAAATTCAACAAAATTGATAACAAAGGCAAAAGATATTATGATGATTCGGCTCATATTTGGCGCAATCCATCAATGGGAGATAGACCAAATTTATGTTACGCATGGCGAGGATTTAATAACCCTCATTTATCTGGTTGGAGACTATCCAAACAAAGGTTAGAAGAGGAATATCAAAAAGGCAATATCGTCATAAAAGATGATGGCAAATTAGAGCGACGCAAATATTTTGATGATTATGATGGCAAAACATTAGATAATAACTGGATTGATATACCAAGAGCTATGGGAGGCGAGCGCACCGGCTACCCCACTCAAAAACCAATAGCTTTATTAAATAGAATAATTAAAGCCAGCAGTCGCGAGGGTGATATAATTTTTGATCCATTTTGTGGTTGTGCCACAGCCTGTGTGGCAGCCCAACAATTAAACCGAAAATGGATCGGCATAGATATTGAAAAACAAGCCGCCGAAGTTTTGGTTAATCGCCTAAGCGATGATGCAGGTTTATTTAGCAATTTTATTCATCGAGTAGATATCCCAAAAAGAGATGACATTAAAAAAGAGCTTCCAAGTTTCAGCATAAAAGAGAGATTACATAAAGAACAAAAAGGCATATGCAAAGGATGCAACCACGAATATTTAATCAAAGATTTTCACATAGATCACATAATACCAAAAGCCAAAGGCGGCGGCGATTATTATGAAAACTATCAATTATTATGCGGACATTGCAACACAACCAAAGGCGACAGACCTATGGAATACCTAATGAATAAAGTAAAAATACAAGACGAATTATTAAAAGAAAAACTAACATTTGGTAAATGATAATACAACAAAAAATAACATTAAAAGTTAAACAACAATAAAAATATGAAACTAACAGATAGCACTATTAATAAAACCTACAATACAATCAAATCTTACCATGGTAAATTCTTAAAAGATGTGGGAGTAAAATTACCTAACCTTAAATATAAAACAGGCTACACCAAAGACGCTCTTGTTTTAATCTATCTTGCTCAAAATTATCCACAAACAAAAGTAGCATCAAAAAACGAATTAACTCAATTTATCAGACAATATTATCCAAACACTAATGACATGCAACAAGCAAGACATCTTGGGGCTCAAAAAGGTTGGTGGATAGTCGCAGGCGGCAGAGACAATATTGTTGAAAACTTAAAAAGAGGAGAATACAAATTATACACCTTAGAACAACCCTATCCTGATTTTAAATCTAACCGTAGATTGGAAGATATTGGCGATGATTTTGATGAAATAAAAAGAAAATATCAAAACAGATGTGCGACCTGTGGCTCTGTTGAAAACAAACCTCATTTTCATTGGCCGGCAACTAAAACCAAACTCCAAAAAGCCCATATGAATCCACAAAAGCCACTTATTGCCGGCAACATAATTCCACAATGTCAAAAGTGCAATCAAGCCGACAGAAATCGTTGGGAATATGACAGAAAAGGTAGAGTAATTAAATTAGCGAATGCAAAAGTAATTTTAAGAAGTACAATAGAAGTACAGAAAAAAGCATATAAACTATTGGAGCAAAAATTCAATGTTAAAAAATAACGAATATATAAACAAAATAATAAATCAAGATTCACTAGAGTTTTTAAAAAATATCCAAGAAAATTCTGTGGATATTGTGCTGACAGATCCACCATATTTTTTAGATAAAATGGATAATAAATGGAATGTTGATAGAGTGCATAATGATAAAAATTTACACACGATTAAATCACTGCCAGCTGGTATGAAGTTTGATAAAAACCAAGGCAAGCGATTTTATAAGTGGTATTTAAAAATATCAGAAGAATTATACAGGGTTTTAAAACCAGGTGGATTTTTCTTTTCATTTTCAAGCCCTCGTTTATATCATAGAATGGCATGTGCGATAGAAGATGCAGGTTTTGATATTCGTGACTGTTTTATGTGGTTATACACAATGAACCAACCAAAAGGTATGAGCCTTAACCATTTCATTAAAAAATTAGATATGTCAGATTTTGAAAAAAACAGATTGATAAAAACTTTAAGTGGCTGGAAAACCCCACAGGTAAAATCCTGTTTTGAGCCCATCGCCATGGCACAAAAACCAGTTGACAAAACTTTTTTAAACAATATGATGCGACATAATGTATCGTTGGTAAATACCTCTATAAAACACGGCAAGGATCAAAATATGCACCCTGCGAATGTTGTCTCTTCTCAAAATATAAGCCCCATTATTGACAGAGCGTTTTTAACAGGCAAACCAAACAAAAAAGAAAAGGGAGCAGGCAATACCCACAAAACAGTCAAGCCCCTATCAATCTGTAAATATCTTATATCTCTTACCACCAAAACAGGAGCAGTTGTTTTAGATCCATTTTTAGGATCAGGCACAACAGCCGTAGCCTGTAAAATGATGGATAGAAATTATATCGGAATTGAACTTAATAAAGAATATATAAAAATCGCTCAATATAGATTAGACAAAATTAAAGATAACAAAAACCGACTTGAAATGATTGTATAACTTCACAAAGGAATTAAAAAATGAAAAAAATATATCCGTATTTAAACTTAGGATTGAATTTAATTATCTCTCTGGCAGGGGCTTTTGTTGTTGCAGGATTGCTTGAGATATCTACAACGGCATTAATTGTTATAGCGACAATTTTGCCGATTGTTTGGTTTTTTGTGAGTAGTTTAAAAAAATATCAAGACAAATTTTGGCAACATTCAATGAATTTGTTGTCTTTGTTTAGTATTTTATTCGCCTCAATTTTTGTTTTTGATGTTGTGTTTAATATTATTCAAACTGATAAAATTCAAATTGATTTGAGATTCCATTTTTCTTTGGTATTGATAATTTTATGTGTATTGATAAACTTTGCTCTAATCAGATTATTTGACGAAAAAAATAATAAAGTATTTAACGAATATTTAGATAATTTTTTAAATGGGCCGCCGTTGTTATTTTCTTTGTCAATCGCTATTATTTTGTCCGCTTTGTTGCTGTCTTTAATTCAATCTCATATGTTGCCTGATTTTTTGAGTTTTTTAAATAGTAAAATGTTAGATAGGGGCATAATTCCGCCATTGTGTCTGGTGTTATTCAACTGGGGGTTGTTGTTGTTGCTTGGCAAATTATTATCCTTGAAAAAACAACAAAAATCACCAATCAAAATTAACAAAACCAATTTTAATGATGTTGTTGAGGTTATCTGGCAACAAAATAATAATTTTTATCAAACTTTAAAATACATTAACTGGGCGATTCCATTATTAGGATTTATCGGCACGGTTTTGGGGATTTCTTTGGCATCCGAAGGCTTGCAAAAAATCATAGCAGGAGGAGATGGGCTGTCGCAGATGGGCTCAGATCTCGCATCCGCTATTGCCCCGCTTGGCATTGCTTTTGATACCACTTTAATCGCTTTATCGTTGAGTGTAGTTTTGGCATTATTGCAAACCTTATTACAAAAAAAGGAGGAACAATTTTTTTGTGATCTGCAAAAGCAAAACTTGCAAAAATGAGAAAATATCGCAATAATGACGAGGGTGATAACTATGCGATAGTTGAGATTTTCGGCGGTGCATTCGCTTTGTTGCTGGTGTTGTTTTTGTTGTTTAATCTAATTAGTGAATCCACGACAGCCCAGCGATTAGCCGATATAGATAACAGCGATGGCATCTATAATATAAGTTGGGGCTCTGATGGAGAGGGTTTTGTTGTCCTGAGTTTTAAAGATAAATTACACATTATTGAAGATCAAAAAAGCGTTAAAAGAGCAAATATTTGCAAAAATAATAGTGCTTTTGTCTCGTATGCAAAAAATATTTATTCCCAACCAAAACAACAAATTATTTTTGCAATTTTAGAGGGCGGAGCAGGCACAATGAAAAAATCGCGTGATTGCCTTATGGCTATATTCGCCGGCAAAAAAATATCTATCGGCTGGATTATAGCTAATCAAGAATTATTAAAATCTGTTAATATCAAAGACATTCCGCCCCACATTAAAAAAGTCATAAAAAAATGAGAACTATCTCAAAATGAAATTCAACCCTCAAAATTTGCCATCCGTTGTCGGAATTGCTTTGGCAGATATTCTGGCAAATGGGGTGGCAGTAATTTTGATTTTAATAATCCTATCTTTGGTTGTCAAACAACACCAAGCCGAGGTGCAAATTCAACAAAACAAAGATATGCAAGTGGTTATGGCACAAGACATATTAAATAAAATAATCGTCAATGATTTGCCAAGCTCATCACCTGCGGTTTTGCATGACTATAATCACAAACGAAATCCACAGTCCCCTATTATTGAAATGTATGATAATTTTATTAGAATATTAGGTGATGAAAAAACTAACCCTAATTTAAATTTAACGATAACTCGTAATCAATTATTGCAAAAAAACAATAAATTTGAATTATTTTTAAAGTCATTAAAAAGCCCCCAAAAATTATTGCTAAGAGCAGATATTTATAGCATCAGGTTATATTATTTAACGATGGCAGCTATCAAAGAGCAAAACTTAAAAATTCGTCATTGGCATTATAATGGCGAGGATATGGCAAATGCTCGTTTGAAAAACAAAAAACAAAAAAATACAAAAACTAATTTTACCCTTGACAAACAAACGGAAACAACAGAAAAACCAACAGAGGATAAACCGGATTTTTCTCATAGCCTACCAAATAATACAGATTTTGACTTTGACAGAATGCAAAACTCGCCATTTGATGATAGGATTCCATCCGATATTGGCAAACAAAAAAGAGATTCACAAAACCTATCCTTATCCGAGGCACTAACTCAATCATTTGCTAAAAAACGCCAACAAAAAGAACATGGTATAAAAGGTTTCAGCAACCGAAAGTTAAAAATAAAAATTGCAGGAGAGCAAGGCAAAGCCGAGTTATCTTTTAAACAAAAATTTAAAAAATTAAATAGCTCGCAGGTTTCATATGAGAGATTTATGTTAAATTTTTTATTGTTATATTTACATCAAGCCCAAGAGATTGAAAATAAAAATAAATTTTTTAATTTTAACATTAAAGATATTTTACAACAAATGCAAGCCCACTTAAAAGACCCTTTAAAATTTGTTAATAACTCAATTTATAATCAAGAGGTCAATCTAATTTTACGAAAAATAAAATCAATACGCCAAACCAAGCAAAAAAAATTACAGATTTATAATCGTAAAAAAGGCGGCAAAAATTTTATAAAACTACCATTTAATGTTCCCATCCGAGGTTTTGATTTATATTATCAAAAAAACAACAAACCTTATATTTTCGCCGATAATTTATTGTCTTTATCGTTATATCCCTATAATAATTTTTATCAAGGAATTGAAAATGAGATTATTAAAAATAATATTTTATTAGTGCCTATAAAAATCAAAAATCGCAATAATTGGCAAGTCATAGCTTTGATTGACAAAAATATAGAAGATATATCCTTAGGACATATTTTTGCCAAAATAAATAAAAATAAACTTGATATTAAAAACTTAGAAAATGATTTAAAAATTAACAATCAAGAGTTAATATTAAAATCAAGTGATAGTAAAAATTATTTATCATCATTTCATTTATGGTTATATTTTATTTTATTTATAACTTTTACTATTTTCTTTTTAATTCGTAGGCAAAAAAAATGAAAAAAATATATGCCACAATTGCTACTATAACTCTCATATTTTTTATCTTTTTATTAACAGATTTATTTGCAGGATTATTGATTGATATTGAAAAAATAAAAATCGGTAATAATAAAAAAACCACAAAAATTCACCCTATTGATAAAATTTTATTAGATAATTTTGCCTATCTTAAAAAATCAGAAATCTTACAAAAATCCTTATCAATTCCACCTACAACTTATAAATTAAAAAATATATATATTGATAAATATGAGGTTCGTCAAGGGGATTTTTATAAGTTTATGGAATATAGCAAAAAAAATAAAATCAGAAAAGTAATAGGGGTAGGGCAAGATTTTAAACCAAAAACCCTCTCACAAAACCATAAAATCTTAGGTGAAAATTATGTTGCCGCTAATAATATAAGTTTTTATGATGTTACAAGTTATTGTCACAACACAGGTGGCAGATTACCTGCAACTTATGAATGGATGGCAATTGCCGGCGGTAAAACATCTCGCACCTATGCCTGGGGTGATAAATTTGATAATAGCTCTTATGTTTATGATGACCCAATTTTAAATGCCGGTGCTAAAATCGGCGCTCACCCTGCCAACAATACCCCAGATGGTGTTGAGAATATGTCTACAATGGTATCAGAGTGGACTATGGGTTCATATCCTCACGGCGACCCTATCATAAGCGGTGGTAATTCATATTTAAAACCTGCCGAACTTTGGACTATGAACCCTGTTTATCGCCCAGAAGATCCAAAATATCGCTCCGTTTTTGTGGGGTTTAGATGTGTTTATGATGAAAATTTAAAAACAACTGCCTGGGGAACAAATTTAAATTTAATAAAAATTCCAGATGGGGAATACACGATAGGTTTGAAAAAGCAAGCAAAAATGCCCGCTCTGTTGCCACATATCAGCCAACTATCCTATCAGGATGCAGCCTCCATCATCAAACAAGATAGAATAAAAAATAATTTTAAAATCAGCAAATATGAGATAAGCATTGCAGATTATCAAAAATTTTTAAATAATACTTTTGTCAAATTAAATTTTTATGCCAACGAATCTCAACCAAAAAACAACAAGTGCAAGCCTAATAATTGGCAACAACAATTAAAGAATCCCCGCCGACCCATCACAAATATTAACTGGTATTGTGCTTATTCTTTTGCCAAATTTGCAGGTGGCAGGTTGCCGACATCAGAGCAGTGGATGCAAAGTGTCAATTTACATAAATTTATTTATCCAAATTCTAATAATCCGCCTATCATAACTCACAGCAGAGAAAATAATATAAATCATCCCATTGATATAAAATCAGACAAAAACGACATTTCTTTGCTGGGTTTATATGCGATGGGGGCGAATGTATCGGAGTGGACCTCTACCTTTAATTTGTCAAAACAAAATATCCAAGCCGTTATCAAGGGCGGTAGTTTTGCACTTGATAAATCCAATACAATTCTAACCTCCAAAAGATATTTGCATCCTACTTTGACAAGTTATGACATAGGATTCAGAGTAGTTTTTGATTAAGAAAAAGCCATAAAAAGAATACGTCATCGCGAGGAGCGATCTCATCGTGGTATACGAATAACAACAAGAGACTGCCACACTTCGCCGCGGCTCGTTCGCAGTGACGGACTTTTTGGCATCATGACCGTAGGCAGGAGTATTTATTTCATAGGAGCAGACGGATAATAAATCATCAGTTATTTTTCAATGCTAATCTTAATATCTCATCAATAGTTTTGTTATTGCTATCAATTCCTGCTAACATCCGTTGGGCGACACTTGATTTAAAACCCAAATTCGTCAAGGCAGATATAACCTGTGAATTTTTGTCTAAAAAGTTTGCCTCTTGTTTGCTGTTGCCCGCTTTGCTTGTTAGTTTATCTTTCATCTCGATGATAAGTCGCTGGGCTGTTTTTTTACCAATCCCCGGCAGACACACCAAATTATCAATATTTGCCGAGTTAATATTAGCGATAAAACCATCAACCCCACTGGCGGATAAAATTCCAATGGCAATCTTAGGACCAATACCATTGACTTTTATCAGAGTTTTAAAAAGATTTTTTTCATCATCTGTGGCAAAACCATATAAATCTTGGGAGTCCTCACGCACGATATGGACAGTTAAAATTGTTATACTCTCATTTTTTACGACTTTCTCCCACTTGCCAAACGAAGATAATGGAGCTTGAACTTCATAACCTACACCCATCACATTTAAGATCAAAAATGGTGGATTTTTAGAAGCAATTAAACCTGTTAATGTCGCTATCATATTATATTTCGTTTATGGTTAATATGGCAAATGCCAACTGCCAAGGCATCAGCTGCATCTTCTGTTATCTTTTCTGCCCTACAATTTAGCAGGATTTTAATCATATGTTGCACTTGATTTTTATCAGCAGAGCCTGCCCCCACTACTGTTTTTTTAACAATTCTTGGAAAGTATTCAAAAACCCCTAAGTTATTATTAACTGCCGCACAAATCGCAGCCCCTCGTGCCTGTCCTAACTTTAAAGCAGACTGGGGGTTTTTGCTAATAAATACATCTTCTATGGCAAACTCATCCGGCTGATGTTCCAAAATCAGATTATTTACCTCATAATATATTTTTTTTAACTTTAATGGATGTTCTTTTATTTTTTTTAGTATAATAGTGCCCTGTTTTATTAAATGATATTTTTTGCCATCGCTATCTATGATACCAAAACCAGTTATGGCAGAACCAGGATCAATGCTTAAAAATCTCATAATCTATCACAAAAATAGGAAATTATGCCATATTTTATATTTAAAGTGCAGAAAAATTTACCACCGGCACCAAAAATTATGCAAAAAATGAATCAATTTGATAGATTTATTGATGCTAAAAAAGAAGTTCGCACTCTTCGTATGCAAAATACAGATAAGAATAACGCTGATGAATTCCAAGTTATTTTCGCTGATAATCCCTTGTCAGCCGAAGAGCAATTACAACAACAACGTCCCAAACAAATTTTAATGGAATGGGAAAAATAATAATAATAGCAACACCAATAACTAAGGAGAAAACAAAATGCCAAAACCAAAAATAATTAAAAATAAATTAGTCGAAATAACCTATGAAATTTACGACAAAAAAGATAATAGCCTATTGGAGAAAATGGATCTGCCGATTAACTACATCCATAAATTAGAAAACAATATGTATCCTAAAATTGAAAACGCCTTAGAAGGATGCTCGCCAGGTGATAAAGTAAGTGTAGATTTGAGTCCTGATGAAGGTTTTGGATATCATGACCCATCTTTGACATTTACCGATGATATCAACAATGTTCCGGAGGAGTTGTGTAAAATAGGTGCCGAGGTAAAAATGCAAAATGAAGAAGGACACCAAAAAACATTTATAGTATCAAGCATCACCGATAACCGCATCACGGTCGACGGCAACCACCCATTTGCCGGCAAAACTCTAAGATTTGACTTAGAAGTTAAAAATATTCGCAGTGCCAGCTCCGATGAGTTAACTGGTAAAATCTCAACAGGTTATGCTCGCGGTCTCCCTCTGTCGAATGATAAAAATCCTGATTTACACTAAATTATGACTGTGCAAAGGTCCCTATATAAGTCAATCAAACAAAAACATTCTTGCCAGAAAACCTATGGTAGTTGTATAGCCTACTTCTGTAAATTTAATCTCACCTTTTGAATTTACAAAAAAACTTGCAGGCACAGCTTTTATGCCATATTTTTTAGCGATCAAATTACCACTATCATAGACAACAGTCCAATTCAAATCATTATCACTAACATATTTTTTTATTTCATCTCTTTGCGAAAAAGATGCAATCGTAATTATTTTATAGTAATCGTTGGTAATGTTTATATTTGATTGCTCTGCTTTGCAGATAGGACACCAGTTAGCCCAAAAGTGCACTAATACTGGGTCTCCTTGGTAACTTGCAAGATTTATGCTTTCATCATTTAAAGATTTTTGGTTAAATGTGGGGGCAACTCCTGTGATAAGATTTTGTTGTTGATAAAAACGAATACCAAAAAAAATGACTATAACAATTAAAAACTGCAATAACCATTTTTTATATTTTTTCATAAGGAACTATCCTATTTTAAGATTTGTTTTTTTCTTGATTTTTCTTCTCGATATCTGCTTTGACCTGTTTCATATCAAGGTTTGTAGCAGAGGTTATAAGCTCGGTAAGAGATGATTCTGGTAAGGCTCCGGCTTGTTGGAATATAATAGTTTTTTCACGAAATACCATCAAAGTTGGAATAGAGCGGATGTTAAAAGAGCCTGCAAGTTCCTGTTGTGCTTGGGTGTCAACTTTTGCGAATACAACATTTTTATGCTCCTGTGATACTTTTTCATAAACAGGGGCGAATGATTTGCAAGGACCACACCAATCGGCCCAAAAGTCCACTACAACTATATCATTATTATTGATAGTATCGGTAAAGTTATCTTGGGTAAGATTTATTGTTGCCATAATAATTTTCTCTAAAATAAAAAAATATTATATAGTCTAATTTTAAAATATCAAGATACCTTTGTATAAATCAAGTGTCCAAGTGTCGTTTTTTTGAATTTTTGGCTTGATGTTTGCTTTATGTGGAATGTTTGTGTTATTATGCTCTGTTTTATTTTTTAAATTTTTTATGAACAACATCAATCAAAGACTCGCTAATATGCCGATCTCATTTTTCGCTATAATTATGGGTCTTGGTGGTTTTACTCTTGCCTGGGAGAGAGCCACAACAATGCTCCAATTTCCCTTTATATCTTTTTATCTTTATTATTTTACTTTTTTTATGTTTGTGGTGTTGCTTGTTATGTATTTCATAAAAATCATCAAATATCCACAAGAAGTTTTAAAAGAGTTAAAAAGCCCAATAAAATTAAGTTTTTTCCCGACAACTTCAATCTCCATTTTGTTGCTTGCCACCGCCGGCATCCATATCAACCCTGAACTTTCGAAATATCTATGGATGATAGGGGCAGGGTTGCACTTTGCTTGGACTTTATTTATTTTATCCGCTTGGATAAATCGAGATATTGATATAAAATTTATCAACCCTGCTTGGTTTATTCCGGCTGTGGGTAATATTATTGTGCCGATTGCGGGGGTACACTATGGTTTTGTCAATCTTTCATATTTTTTCTTTGATTTAGGTTTGTTATATTGGCTGATTTTATTTACGATTGTTTTTTATCGGATTATTTTTCACCACCCTATGGCTGATAAATTGCTACCAACCTTGTTCATCTTTATCGCACCTCCTGCTTTGGGTTTTATCTCTTATGTTCAACTCACAGGCTTGACACAGATTGATTTTTTTGCCCAATTTTTATATAATAGTGCTTTATTTTTAACTATTTTTTTATTGTTACAATTTAATAAACTCATCAAGTTAAAATTTTATTTATCTTGGTGGGCATATAGTTTTCCGCTGGCAGCTATGACTATTGCCACTTTTTTAATGGCGAAATTATCAGGTTTTTTATTTTATAAAGTTTTGTTTGGTATATTGTTAACCATCCTTACGCTTTTGATTATACTGCTTAGCATTAAAACAATCAAAGCTATGTTAAATAAATCAATTTGTATCGAGGAATAATCTTTTAAAAAGATGAAAAATTTTATAGGTTTTACATTGATAGAAGTTTTGGTGGCTATGGTTATTGTGGCTATTGTTTTTGTGTCACTTATCAACACCAGCACGATGCAAACATCATCATTGATTAGCCTTAAAAACAAAACGATTGCCTCTTGGGTTGCCTCTAATCGTTTGGCTCAACTGCGAATGCGCCAAAAAATGCCTCACATTAACAACAAAAAAACTAATGTCCATATGGCAGGACAGGATTGGGTCGTCAAAGATGTTATAACTCAAACGGCAGTGGCACAAACCCTAGGCAAAAATCAATTTATCGGTGTACGTGCCGAGATTTATAGCAAGGATGATGATAAGAGAATCATCTACCAACTGCAAACATATTATTCGCCATCCCAATGAAACAAAATAATGATGGTTTTACTTTGATTGAGCTTATGGTAGCTTTGGCAATATTTTCAATCTTGGCTGCTGCTGCTTATTCCGCCTTAAACACTATTCTTTTTCAAAAAAATAAAACTGCATTAATTGCTACAACCCTGATGAGTCTACAAAATGCTCATCGCATAGTGTCCGCAGACTTATTCACGGTTGTAAATAGAAAAATAAACGATGAGTATGATACGGAGCAACCTGCTTTTGTCAGTAATAAGGCGGATAACATTATCATGGAGTTTAGCAGAGCAGGAGTTGTGAACCCCGTTATTCAAAACAGCCAAATCCAAAGAGCGGTTTATCTATACGAAGACGAAAATATATATCGTATTTTATATTCAAAAGCGGATAGAATAGATAATACCACAAAACGCAAAAGATTGTTGTTGTCGGGAGTAAAAGAATTAAAAGTTGAATTTTTATTAGATAGTGAGGGCAAATCAAAATCAACCACCTTTCCTCATTACAGTAAAAAAATAGATTATCCTGCTGGTATTAAAATCAGTTTTGAAATTGATGGCTTTGATAAATTAGAGTGGTTATGGAATATTTAAGCAAAAAACAACAAAATGGAGTGGCATTATTAACGGTTTTGCTCATAAGTGCCATTATATCAGCAATATCCATTAAAATGATAGCGGACAGACAAAAACAAACCTTAAAAACAATTAATCGGTTAACATTCCAACAAGCACAGCAATACGCCGAAGGAGCCACCGCATTAGCCTATATTATTCTTAAAAAAGATCACGAGCTAAATAAAACTGATTCCAAAGAAGACATCTGGGCACAGACTAAAAATATGGCTTATCCCTTACCAAACGATGGTTATTTTACTGGCGATTTTGACGATTTATCGGGAAAAATAAATTTAAATTCATTGGTGGATTCTAATAACAAAACCAATCCATACATCTTTACCGCACTTAATTTATTGTTTGCAGAACTTGAAATTAATAAAAACATTATCCAAGCCATTCGTGATAGAATCGACAAGGATTCCGAGGTAGCAGGCATAGGAGGAGCTGAAAGTGATTATTATCTGGGTTTAGAAACACCCTATAAAAATTCAAACCAACCTATGATTCATATCAGTGAATTATTGCTTGTTCGCGGAATTGATCAACAAATTTTTGAAAAAATGATAGATTTTGTAACTGTCTTGCCAGGTGATACCTTGATAAATATCAACACTACAAAGATTGAGGTTTTGCACTCTATGTTATCTATGCTGAAAAAAGAAGATGTCCAAACAATCTATGATGAGATTCAAGAGGAACCCTATAAAAACATCAATACTCTAAAAAATCATAGTTTATTAAAAAATAAAAACCCTCAAATGAAATATTTTAGTGTTAAATCAAACTATTTTAAAGTAAAATTTGTAATTTTTTTACAAAAAATTAATCTAAAATTTATTCTTGTTTTGCATCGTGCCAACAATGGCAAAATTAAAACAATATCAAAAAGTATAGGGGGCAACTAATTGGCAGATTATATTTTTATATACAATTCTAATAACAGCTTTGATGATATTCATTATGTTATAACAGATAAAAACTATAAAACAAAAACCGGAAATTCACATATTGGCAGTTTGTCTGCTTTAAAATCTGCCCTATCTGGTAAAAAAATTGTATTGATAACTGATGGCACAGATTGCACTTTTATCCAAACACCATTGCCCCAAAAAAATCGTAAAAAGGCAATTGACTCGATAGGCTTTAAAATAGAAGACAGCCTAAATGACAACATTAAAAATTTAAATTTTATCAATAGTGTTGTAGGGGACAATGTCAATACCGCGGTAAGTGAGCATAACAAAATAGAGCATATCGTAACAATCTATAAAAATAATGGAATAAAATTAGATGTAATTGTGCCAGCATGGGATTTATTTCCACCACTATTAGAACAAATAACCCTCTATCAATTGCCAGATGAAAAAATGGTTGTTTGCACCGATAAATATCGCTTAGTATGCCCTGATCATGCGGTAGAATTTATAATAGATTCAATTTTGTCTGCCAACCCTAAGATGGGAATCCAACAATATAACCTAAAAAATAGTGGTCCGGCAATAAAAACAACAACAGATAGCAAAACATATGAATATAATTTTTTAGAAGAAGCATCGGCGGGTTATGCCAATTCTGTTGTTAATCTTATCCAAAAAAAACAAATAGAATTAAGCAGTTTTATCAAATCAATACAATTTTATAAATTACCTATGATAATATTATTGATTGTAGGATTAAGCCAGATTCCAAATTATTTGATAAATTTATCAAAAATTCAAAATAAAAATCAAGCAGCCGAACAAGAGTTGAACAAAATTATCATAGCAAAATTTCCATCTTTAAAAAATAAATCTGGCAAATTTATAAAAATCCAACAAAAAATATCTAAAATCAAAGAAATGAACTCTGCCGGTTTGTTTTTAACTCTCTTAAACCAGACGATAAAAAACGGCAAACAAATTAAAAATTTTTCAATACAAGAGTATAAATTTAATGCCAATCAATTACAGATTATATTTACAACAGATAACCCTATCAGCCTTGGAGATTTTAACAAAGAGCTAAAAAAAGCAAAACTTCTATCTGAGATTCTTTCTATCGACAAAAAAAGCAAAAAAACTCTGGTTACAATGCGGATAAAAAAACAATGATAAAAAAATTCTCCAATCTATCTAATCGTGAAAAAATTTTAATCATATCTTTGTTGTTGGTTGCGGTGCCACTTGTGGTTTATAATTTCATGTTAATGCCATTGCTTGATGATTATAGCAAAAACAAAAATGATTTAATATCTAACCTACAAACATTAAATTTCATTAAAAGCAATTCTTATTTATTAAACAAGACGCAAAACATTGATAAAAATAAATCTATTCTCATAAGGACGGATGAAACAATTTCTAAAATGGAGCTACCTATTCCTGCAAAAATTCAACCAATTGGCAAAAATAGCATTAAACTTGAATTTAAAAACATAAAATACAAATCGCTTATGCAATTTATTTTAAAAATGAGACAAACCCATGCCATAACCGTTAAAAATATCGCTGTTAAAAAAACAAGCGCTGGTATGGTAAGTTGCCTATTGACCTTGAGAAACCTATGAAAAAAATTATTATTTTGTTGTTTGTATTTATGGTTTCTTTGCTTTATTTTTCAATAACGGCTATTCCGCTGACACAAATTATGTCAATGGTAAACATACCAAAAAATATCATCCCAGAACAACCATCTGGCACAATATTCAACGGCTCATTCTCGGCGGTAACTTTTAACAAACATAGAATTGAAAACGTCAAAACATCGTTAAACATAGGTGATTTGTTGTTGTTGAATACAAGCTTTAATATTACAGGAGATTATATCAACGGCAAAATTAAATTAAAGATCGGAATAAAAGACAAACAAACCCAGATCACGAACTTAACTTATGAAAATTCTTTGCAAAACCTATTAAGTAACTGGAATTTAGATTTAATAACAACAGCTGGTAAGGCTCATTTTTCTATTAAAAAAATAATACTTGAAAAAAATCGTTTAAAATATATTGCTGGTAATATTGATATTTTACGGCTTAATATTGAATCCCCCAGCAAATTACAACTGGGAGATGTGCATATAAATATAACCACATCACAACAGGATGAAAAAATAAAAATAGATAACACCAGCGATTCCAACCAGATTCAAATTTCAGGTATGACAGTTTTTAATATCTTGAAAAAAACATACAAAACAGCAATTAAAATCAACCCTAAACAAAAATTAGATAATCAATTAATTAGCATATTGCGTCTTTTCGCCAAACAAGAATCGGACAATAAATTTATTTTCAAGAAAAAAGGCAAAGTCAATTTTTAAAAAATAATTGGCAATCGTTTTTTTTTGATTAGGAGATTTTATGCAATTCATCAAATATATTTTGAGACCTTTGCATAATTCAAGTGCTGTTTAGAGAATGCAAAAAATAGTGCATTTTTATAACAAAAATGAGGAATATGGCAAGCCCTTTGACGAATTTTTGCTATAAGCATATGCAATCTATTTGTTTTATAAATTGTGCTTGAATTATGCAAAGGTCTCATTTTACCATTATTCTTGTTTGTTGTATTATATTCTTGTAGCAATGATGAAGATGAAACTAACCAACTTAATTCATCTGCTGTTGCTGTTATTGCCACTCCATTATTGTCAAACGCCCAAACAGGACAACTTTTTCCACACAGGCAAAATAGATAACTTTACTTTGGCCTCAGATGGCACTCATGTGGCTTAGGTGATAACCAACAATTAAAACAGAACTTTGATAGCAAAAATTTCTTATAAATAACACAAAACAAGAAAATTTCAAACCCCGAGTTTGGATTTTTCTTGTTTTGTAGCAAAAAAAATTTGCAAAAAAAAAACGATTTATAATGGGAGTTTTTTACTTTAATGGAGATCTAAATTATGAAAATTAATTTCTTAAAACTTTTTTTGCTAATTTTGCCACTGACGATGGTAGCTTGTTCGGATGATGACGATGATACAGGCTCAACCAAGAAAGACGATGATGGCGACACCACTAGTTTTGCTATAAGCTCCACCAGTTTCACAGATGGTGGCAAAATTGCGGTAAAACATGCCTGTGCAAATTGGACTGGTGGAGTTATGACATCACCCCAGTTTAGTTGGTCTAATCCTCCGACTGACACTGCCAAATATGCTTTAATTATGGATGATGAGTTTGCAGATGACTGTGGTCCTGCCAACCCAGGTATGGATGATTATTGTGTCCATTGGGGAGTTTTTAATGTCCCAACCAGCACCACAAGTTATGCAGAAAAACTAACACCCAGCACAGTAAGCTCGCCAGTTATTCAAGGTTATAATTATGCTACCACTCAAATATATGCAGGGGTATGTCCTCCACAAGCTCATGATAAATATCGCACAACCATTTATGCTTTAAAATCAACTATGCCGACCATGACACTTGCTGACACCAATTACAACACTAACTCTGGTATAACACGCAAAAGGTTTGAGAGTGTTTATAGTGCCCATATTTTAGACAGTGCTACCATAACTGGCACCTTTGATCCAGCTGATCATTAAGGAAGGTCTGATTGACCTCGTTGTCTCGGAGGTGGGACTTTAGTCCCACCTTTTAAGTGTTTGGTTTTAAAACATAACAACTCTGGAGCATCGCCGTAGACAACTCCAAAAGCCCCACCTCTGATTTATAAGTTTTATTGTTGGGTTATTATGCCATATAACATAACAAAAATTATGGGGGTAGGTGAGGCAAAAGCAATTAAACCAAACCCATCAACAATTGGTTGCGGTCTTTGATTGAACTAGCCAAACCAACCCCAAAAGCGGCAACCAGTGGCACAGTTATGGTATTGGTGGTGGTATTTCCATTTAAAAACAACAGAGCGCAAGACAGAACCAAAGTCCCACTTCCAAGGCTCGCAAGATTACTCGTAACTTTCCAAAAACAAGGTTTTTAATTGCCGAGTTAATGATTTTAACAAATCTACTATGTTGCTCTTATTAAGAGTTATGCCTTTTACTATGCAACAAGTGCTAATAATAAAAAATAACTGCATAAATAAACAAAATTTTTTACCAACACCGCCACAATAAGGCTACTTATGCATCTAAATAGTTGTGAGAGAAGAACACAATTTTAACACAATTACTGCCCCACCTCTTTTTTTATTTTTATTATTTTAATATTAAACTTATTGGCAACAACTTCTAATCTTTTTAAATATTTTTGGTCTTTTTTGCCGATTATTAAAGCAACCGCTGGTTTTTTTTGAGTTTTTTCTGCATAAAAAAGTGCTTGCCCTATACCCTCTGCCCATTTTTTTGCCCAGTCTACCTCTATCGCATAATCATCTGTCAAGCAGTCAACCCTTGTTCTGTCATCTAAGACATATTCTTTTAATCCATTTAACTTATTACACATAATTGTTTGATAATAATCCTCATGTTTTTTGTTTGGCGGTTCTTTTTTAACCATAAACTCATCATAGGAAAAATATAAACCCGCACTCATCGCAATAATAAGAGCAATTTTTTTGCCTAATTTTTTATTTTTTAAAATAGGGGGCATAAAGTTGGACAAAAAATTCTAAAAAGATGTAATATAACATATTTTATTTTCTTATAATTATCAATATGAAATGTTTAAATGATTTTGTTTTAAAACTTAAAAATAAAGAATTTGCTCCCTTAATGCTTGGCGGTATGGGGGTTGATATATCTACTGCTGATCTCGCCGTAGCTTTTGCTAATAATGGCGCCATCGGGCATATATCTGATGCATTAACTACTGCTGTTGCTGATAAAAATTTTAAAACCACTTTTGTCCGTGACAGATTAAAAAAATTTAAATTTAACAAAGATAATGATGATAAAAATATCGAACAATTTGATTTGGATGATATTCGCAGAGCACAAAAAATGCATGTAAAAGATGCAATGTCTGCCAAAAAAGGTAATGGCGGAATATTTATCAACTGCATGGAAAAACTTACGATGAATAACCCACGTGACACCCTAAAAGCCAGATTAGAATCAGCATTAGATGCTGGTATTGATGGGATTACACTCAGTGCAGGGTTGCATATGAACTCATTGAATTTAATCAAAAATCATCCTCGTTTTAATGATGCTATCTTAGGAATTATCGTCTCATCTACTCGGGCTTTAAAAATATTTTTAAAAAAAGCTCAAATTGTTAGCAGATTACCTGATTTTATTGTAGTTGAAGGGCCAAAAGCTGGTGGCCATTTGGGTTTTGGCATGGACTGGGCTGATTTTAATCTTAAAAAAATAACTCAGGAAGTTATTGACTATTTAAAAAATTTAAAACTATCTATCCCCATAATCCCAGCAGGAGGAATATTCAATGGCAAACAGGCAGTTGAATACATGAATATGGGTTGCTCTGCGGTGCAGGTGGCTACTCGTTTTACTGTCTCTGTGGAATCAGGATTGCCAGATAAAGCAAAACAGGCATATTTTACCGCCAAAAAAGAGGATATAATTGTAAATTACCTCTCTCCTACTGGTTATCCTATGAGAATGTTAAAACAAAGCCCCGTTATAGGCTCGGGATTGGCACCAAATTGCGAAAGTTATGGTTATTTATTGGATAAGGGCAGATGTTCCTACATTGATTCTTACAATAAGACAAAATCAGAGTTAAAAAACCCTACCGATAAAGTAGTTGTCACTGATAAAATGTGTATTTGCACCCAAATGAGAAAATATAATGTTTGGACCTGTGGGGTGAACACCTATAAACTAAAAAAAACCAGCAAACAAGACCAAAATGGTAACTATATCCTGCCACCTGCAAAAGAGATTATTGACGAATATCTATATTCAAAATAAATAACATAAAAGCACATGGAAACATATCTTGTTGGTGGTGCTATCCGAGACCGGCTTTTAAAGTTACCAGTTGTGGAGAAAGACTGGATAATCGTAGGTAGCGAACCTGCCACACTTTTAAAATTAGGCTACAAACAAGTTGGTAAAGATTTCCCAGTTTTTTTACATCCTACTACCTCTGAGGAATATGCCTTAGCAAGAGTTGAGCGAAAAATATCCCCGGGATATTGCGGTTTTGAGACTAACTTTGATAAAACAGTTTCATTAGAGCAGGATTTATGTCGCCGAGATTTAACTATAAATGCCATAGCCGAAGATAAAAATGGCAAACTAATTGACCCCTACCATGGGATTCAAGACCTAAAAAACAAAATATTACGCCATGTGTCAAGCTCCTTTATCGAAGATCCTCTGAGGGTTTTACGCCTAGCAAGATTTTATGCAAAATTATATCACTTAGGTTTTAAGGTAGCAGATGAAACCTATGATTTAATGCTTAAAATGACAAAAAATGGCGAGCTTAATTCCTTAGTCAGTGAGCGAGTATGGGTTGAGACTAAAAAAGCCTTGTCCCAACCTGACCCCCAAGAATATTTTAACCTATTAAGAGCAGTGGATGCCCTTAAAATCCTATATCCTGAAATAAATAACCTTTTTGGCAAACCTCAACCTGCCAAATATCACCCTGAGGTAGATAGTGGCATTCATACAATGTTAGCTTTAAAACAAGCCTGTAAAATAAGTGACAATACAAAAATGCGCTTTGGAGTATTGTGCCACGACTTTGGTAAAGGCACAACAACAGATGCAATCTTACCAAGTCATTACGGTCATGAAAAAAGAGGAGTTAAAATAATCAACGAATTCTCTAATAGATTAAAAATTCCAACTCAATATCAAAAATTTGCCAGCTCTGTGGCAAAATTTCATACCCACTGCCATAAAATAACTCAACTCAAAGCCACCACAATTTTAAAAACTTTAAACTCAATGAGAGCAATAGGACAAAGTGATGATTTTAAATTATTTTTATCCTGTTGCAAATCTGATGCACGAGGCAGAACAAAACACGAAAAAGATGAATATCCACAAGCTAATATTTTTGCTAATATTTTAGAGCAGGTTTTAAAGATAGACAATAAAAAAGTTATTGCAGAGTCAGGTGCACGGACAAATAAAGAAATAAATAAAGTTATAAATAAAGCTCACTTAAAGGTCATTAAAGAAGTTATAAAAACATAGAAAACTCTATTTTATATCATGACAATATCCTCTTCATAACCACTAACAAAAGTTATCAAAGTAAATTAAACCTCTCACTCTCATTATTCCGTGCTTTGTTCTTTCTCGTCATTCCGTGCTTTGTTCTTTCTCGTCATTCCGTGCTTTGTTCTTTCTCGTCATTCCGTGCTTGATACGGAATCTATCTATGAGACATGGAATATCTTGCTGGATGAATGGATACTGAATCAAGTTCAGCATGACGGAGTAGGTGGTTTAGCATGACGGAGTAGGTGGTTCAGCATGACAGATGAAACTAAAATACATAGGATTCAAGCAGTTAATGTCATTTATTTTTTCTTAAAGTGTGGATTAACATACTCATCTGATAGGTTGTCGGCTGCCACTGGTAAAATGCGACTGGCAAAAACTATGGCTAATAAAGTGATAGCAACACCTGAAACCCCCAGAGCAATTTCATATTTTGATGGTATATATGAGTTGATAGTTCCGTCAAAAAAGGAACTGGTAACTTCCATCCCAGGGAACAGCACCAAAGGATAGGCTTGTCCACCGATAACAATTACATAAATCTGAATCAGGCCACCTAATACAACCAGAAAAGCAGCCAAATACCCTGTCAAACGAGATTTTTTACACAGCGGACCATAGAGCATAATCAGTGGCAATAAACCACCTAATAACACCTGCCCATACCAAAAAAGTTGAGTGTAGATGTTGTCACCAAAAAGCATAAAATATTCCATATCTGTGTGTTCGGCGGCATATAGATTTGTCAAATGTTTAACGATGACAAAATAAAGCACAGCAGCGATAAATACACCCAGTAATTTGCGAAGTTTATTAAAAACATAATCGCCAATTTGCCTGCCGTCTAATTTATATAACAATCCCATCACCAACATAAAAAATGCCAAACCAAACGAGAAAGACATTATAACAAACATCGGCCCCATAATAGCCGCATCATATGCCTCTCTGGCAAACAAAAAGCCAAAAATTGAGCCGGTTCCTGTGGTTAATATCAGACGCCAAAGAAAAGCAAAAAAGCCCGCTAATTTGCTAAACTTATTCATTTTTTGTTCCATCATCATCCAAATATAAACAAAAACAATAGCAAAAAAACCGTTATATAAAATTATATTCCAAGCAAAAATTGATTTAAAATTATAATGAGTCATCGCAACAATTAGCCGATCGGGACGACCCAAATCAAGCACTAAAACTGCCAAACCACCTGCGAGCAGGCAAATTGATAACATGGCACTCAAACGAGATAGAGGTTTATAATGAGTTCGATTAAATACCGATGACATAGATGAGATATTTAAAGCACCCGAGGCTGCGACAATTAAAAATATAGCAAAAACATGAGGCAAACCCCAGACTATTTGTTGACTCATCCCTGTGATATGATGTCCGTGATGTTCCATTTGATGCACTGCGAGCAAACCTATCAAAATTATGCCACCGAATAAAACTAACAAAGACCAGTAAAAAAAACTATTATTAGAAAATTGACTAAATGATGTTTGTTTTTTCATAATGAGACCTTTTCATATTTCAGGTGCATTTTATTGTTGTTATAAATTGTGATTGAATTATGCAAAGGTTTCATAAGTCCAACCCTTGATATAATACAGCAGGATTTAGGTTTAAATCTGCTCTAATTTGTCTGGCACCCATTGCTTTTAATTTTTTTGATATACCACTATTTTTATCATTTAAATCACCAAAAATTATAGAATTTTTAGGGCATGCTTGTTGACAAGCAGTTTTAGCTTTTGCTCCATCTTTGTCTATTCTGTGAACACACATCGTGCAAGCCTCCACTGTGCCTTTGCCACGAGGAGATATGGTATTTTGTTCACTAAGATTCTCATGAACAAAATTACGAGCTTTATAAGGGCATGCCATCATACAGTAACGACAACCGATACAAATATGCCGGTCAACCAAAACTATGCCGTCGACACGTTTGAATGATGCACCAGTAGGACAAACATCAACACAAGCAGGTTTTTCACAATGTTGACACATTATAGGTAACGCCATTGTGTGGGAAGTTTTTCTGTTTTTAACTGTAACTTTTCTTATCCATTGGCTGTCTGTTTGGGGGCGATCAAAGCTTTTTACCGCATGTTCGCTATGACAGGCTGTTATGCACTCATTTTTACAGTCACCACATCCACGAGTATCAATCAACATCCCCCAACGATTTTTAACATCAGCACCTTTAGCATTTACCGTTTGCAAAAAAACACCAGGTAAAATACTTATGGCAGCAGTATTTGTAGTTTTTTTGATAAATTCTCGGCGGTTTAATTTATTCATTTTTTTACCTGTTTGTTTTCAGGGATAGAACGGTGGCAAGAAAAACAATCAGTTTTAACAGCAACATAGGTATGACAAGAGTTACAAAAATGTTGTGATGAGTCAATATTTGGATATTCATTCTTATCATTTTTTGTTACATGGCAATTTATACACTCTTTTAAAGAGTGTCTGCCGTCTCTTTTGCCATCTCGCATAGTTTTATCTCGTTGATGTAAGATTAAATCCATATGATTGGTTCGCATAATTTGTCGGTCTTCCACACATTTTGTGCCGGCTTTTGCTTTTGGCAAGTATGAATTGTTATCATCTGCATGAATTGCAAACGATACAAAAAAACTCATTAAAAGTAGCCAATTTTTCATCTATTAATGCCCCATTGCCATTTCAATATAACCTGTCGGACATACATCAGCACAGATATGACAACCAATACATTTATTATAATCAGTATCGACATAACGACCAGTGGTTTTGCTATCTTTTTTAACTCTAAAAATAGCATCTTGCGGACAAAAAATTACACAATTATCACATTCAAAACACATCCCACAACTCATACATCTACCCGCCTCCTTTTGGGTTGTCTCCTCATTCAAACAAATTAATCTCTCTTCAAAGTTGCCTAAGACTTCATCTGCCCCGATTTCTTTGGAGTCTCTTTTGTTCCTTGGCTCATAGGCAAAATGCCCTAAAAACAGTTCTTCGTGTTCTACAATTTCGTGTTTAGAGCGATTTTCGTAGTTATGCACAGCATATTTTGCAGTATCTGTGCCACGATGACCATTAAATTCAGTATCATTTTTAGCGTCCGTATCCTCTTGATTACCGACAAAGTCTTCTGGATATAAGTTGTGTTCTTTTAATTTTTCTAACAAACTAAAATGATGAACATCAACCTTTGGTCTTTTTCCTATATCTTCTCCTGATAAATAAGAGTGCACACCATCTGAGACAATTGATGCTTGCCCGATTGCAGTTGTTAAAAGATGCGGACGAACAATATCACCACAAACGAAATGCCCCTGTTTATCTTTTACTTGATAAAAATTATCCGCATCAATAAAGCTCTTACCATTATCTATGCTCTCTAAGCCTGTCATGTCTCCTGCTTGACCTATGGCAGCAACAAATAAATCTGCTTTGATTTCAAATTCCGTGCCTTCTGTTTTAATGGGACGCTCGCCATCCATTGTGCATTTACATAACTTCATTGCCGTAGCACGACCGTTATTATCAATTATCATTTTCAATGGCATAACTCCTGCTTTTATATCTATGCCCTCTCGTATAGCATCGTTAATTTCATGTTCTGCGGCTGTCATATTTTCAAGTGGGAAAAGTGAGGTCAAAGTGACATCTGAGTCCTCTCTTTTTGAATCTTTAGCAACATTATGGACAGCTTTACCTGATAATACATCTTCGGCAGGTGCACTACCTTCTACATAACCTATCCTGCGAGAGACGGAGGCGACATCAATTGAGGTATCACCACCACCAACAACAACAACTTTTTTAGCAGAACTTTGTAATTTGCCCTCATTAAAGGCTCGTAAAAACTCAACACCACCCAAACAGTTTGTAGCTTTATCAAAACCATCAACTGGTAGGTTGCGAGATTTATGGGTGCCAATCGCCCACACGACTGCATCATAATTTTTTTCTAAATCATCCAGACTTATATCTTGGCCAACACGAGTATTAGTTTTAACCTCAATGCCAAGTGATAAAATTCTGTTTATTTCGGTCTCTAACGATTTTCTTGGCACTCTATAACCTGGAATACCATAGAGCATCATACCGCCAAGCTTTTCCAATTCTTCAAAAATTGTTATGTTATGGCCTAATTTTGCTAACTGGTATGCCGCTGCCAGCCCTCCTGGACCGCCACCTATAATGGCTACTTTTTTGTCTGTTTTATTGGCAGGTTTTGCAAATTGAAAATTATGTTCGTTAGCATAGTCACCGATAAATTGTTCCACTGAATTGATACCGACTTTATCTTCTATCTCATTTCTATTGCAACCGCTCTCACAAGGAGCAGGACATACACGCCCCATAATAGATGGAAATGGATTAGCTTTGGTCATTCTCATAAAAGCATATTCTTGCCAACTTTTATCACCGGTTGGTTTTTCAATCCCACGCACTATATCAAGCCAGCCACGAACATCATGGCCAGATGGACATGATCCTTGACAAGGTGGAGTTTTGTGCACATATGTAGGACATTTGTATGATTTATCTTCATTCAAATATTTGTTTGAATAACTCTTATACTTGCTGTCACCATCACGAAAACGAAGATAGGTTATTTTGTTGTCTGTTATTTTTAATTCTACTGCCATAAAATTCTCCTAAAATTTAATTGTATAAATATTTAAAATCAATCCGCTGATTTTTTATCAGGTTCTGTTGTTGATTCTGTTTGTTGTCCGTCTAAGATAATTGCATTGCTTACCAATTGATGGATGCTGACAATTTGATCCATGGAAAAACCATAGTATGGAATTACTTTGGTGAACTGACTTTTGCATATAGCACAAATGGCTGCCATATGAGTGACTCCATGTTCACGTGTTACCTCATCTAATGCCTCCATTCTCGGCAAAGCGCCTTTGACACGCACTTCCATGATATCATCTGTCAATAAACCGCCACCTCCACCACAACAAAAAGTTACCTCTTTGATGGTATCATGTGGCATATCAACATAATTATTACATACAGCTTTGATAACAGCACGCGGTATCTCAAATTGTCCGCCTGCTTTTTTACCCATCCGAGAACCACGAGCGATATTACAAGAGTCATGAAAAGTTAAAACCATATCATCATTTAATGATGGGTCTAAGTTTAGTTTTCCTGCCTCTATTAAGTTATTAGTATATTCGCAAATATGCTCTGGCACCGGATATTTTGGGTCTAAAAAGTCAAATGGACCTGCCATCGTATTCATAAAACTATAAGCAACTCGCCAAGCATGTCCGCACTCACCAAAAACTAATCTTTTAACCCCTAAATCAAGGGCTGCTTTGCGGATTCTCATTGTTAGTTTTTGGGTATTGGCATAATTGCCGATGAACATTCCAAAGTTTCCCGCCTCCGATGCATAGGTGCTCATAGTCCAGCTTGCCCCTGCGGCATGAAAAACCTTAGCATAACCTATTAAACCGTCAATATGCGGTTCGGCAAAAAAATCAGCAGATGGAGTCACTAATAGAATATCAGCACCCTTGACATCAAGAGGCATTTTAACGACAACTCCGGTTTCATCTTCTATATCTTCTTCTAATCCCTCCAGAGTATTTTCCAAAGCAGGACCTGGCAAACCTAAATTATTACCAATTTTTTGTGCCTTACCGAGAATTTCATTACAATATTTTTGTCCGATACCGATGGCATCTAAAATTTCTCTGGCAGCCATTGATATCTCGGCAGTATCTATGCCATAAGGGCAAAAAACAGAGCAGCGGCGACATTGAGAACATTGATGATAATATACATACCATTCATCAATTATCTCTTCGGTTAAATCAACGGCTCCGACCAACCATGGAAAATATTTACCTGCAAAGGTAAAATATCGCCGATATACCTTGCGTAATAAGTCTTGACGAGCAACTGGCATATTTTTAGCATCAGAGGTGCCGATATAATAATGACACTTATCCGTGCATGAGCCACATTTGACACATATATCCATAAACAAAGCCACGGATTTATATTTTTTGACAATCTCTCCTAATTTATCAATCGCAATTTGTTTCCAATTTTCAGGTTTTTCTCCTGGAAATCCTAATGCCTCTTGGTGTTCTGGTTTGGCAAAGTATGGTTTAACATGTGCCATAGTCCCCTCAACTGGTTTGGGGATTATTTTTATAGTGCGATAAGCTGGGATGTCAAAATCTGCCATTTTACACACTCCTCGTTTTGTCTAATTTGGCAGCCCACGGGGCGATATGTCTTTTTTCTCGAGCATTATCAACCTGATTACGGGTAGGTGAAAAGAAAATTCCAGGGGCATGCAAAAGTTTGCTAAATGGAAAAATCAACATTAAAACAGCCACCAAAATTAAATGAATAAGTAACATAGGGTGGGTGGGAAATGGCTGAAAATTAAAGGTTAAAATTCCAATAAAAAATGATTTGGTAGCAACAATATCAACATTACCAAAAAATGTCATCATAGTGCCACTTATGCCAATTCCTAACATAAGAATTAACATTAAAATATCTGAGGGGTCGCTAATATATCTAATTCTTGCGACAAAAATTCGCCGAAATAATAAACCTGATAAACCAATTAACATCGCAAAAGCTGCATATTTAAGCGGTTGCATCATAACTACGATAACAGGCACAGGATCAAGAAAATATCTTAAATGACGAAATAAAACAGCGAACATCCCAAAGTGAAAAAGCCAACCAAAAATCCAAATCCATTTGTTGGATTTGAAAAGACTCTCAAATACGATAATCTCTTTTCCCATCCGATATAAAACACCCAAACGAGTTGTCGGTGCGGGGGTAGTAGGAATTTTAATAGGAGCAGGAGTAGTCCAGTATTGTTTGATTTTTAAGAGCACTCCGCCCACAAAAATAATAAAAGCTATATAATAGAATCCCGCTATGATAAATGTCATATGATTGTTGCCTTAATTTTTATATTATAATCGCTCACTCTTTAAAAAAAAAGAGCGAGTAATAATATTGCTAAGGTAAGTTCTGAATAACTGCTAACAAGGGGACATGTCCCCTTGTTATAATAATAACTGCATTTGTTGTTTTTTGGCAGTCAATCAGACCTTACTTAAACGCAACCAGTTGGTTTTGGCAAGCCTGCATACTTACAAGCCTGTTTAGCAGGACCATATGGGAATAACTCATATAGATATTTGCTGTTACCTTTGTCTTTGCCAAGTTTTTTACCAATTGCTTTGGTTAAAACTCGCACCGCAGGGGCGATTTGATACTCTTCATAATACTCACGCAAAAAACTGATAACTTCCCAGTGATTACTTGTGAGCTCTGCATCTTCTGCTTCTGCCATTTTATTGGCGATATCTTTATTCCACTGACTAAGATCTGTTAAATATCCTTCTTCGTCCGTCTCATAACTTGTGCCATTTACTTCAATTGCCATAATATTTTACCTTAAAAAATTAAAAAAACTAAAAACTAAACTAAACCCAAGATTGAATCTTATCGTATTTTGTGCTAAGTTCCACAAAACCTGCATAATCAACAAGTTGTATGCCGTCAATTATTTTTGATTCATCTATTCCTCTTGCTTGTGTATCTTCTTTTAACACATAAAAATCTGATTTATTCATAGCAGTTTTTACCATATCGCTATGTTTTGCATCAGATACCGCACCATATACACCATCTTCAATCATTAGAATCGCACTCTTATTAAGTGCACAACTTATCGCAACTTTTAATGAATTTTTTTCAAATGGTGATTTATTTACTAAGTGTAACATTGACATTTTTATTATCCTTTAAAAGTTAAGTAAGACATCTTGTTCGTCCAATATTTTTGCCAACTCATCACGAGACACTAATTTTATTGAATTTTTTTCAGCATAGTCTTCATCTTCATCTTCCCACACCAAATGCTGTAAGTCATCAAGACTTAGATTTCTCTCTTTCATAGAATCTTTATCCACATAGATTTTAGTCACCTCATAATCACCCAAGGCTGCATAAGTAGGAGAGAAGTTTTTCATGCCAATGCCATCAGTTTTTTGCCCTTTGACAAGTTGATAAACACCATCGTCCATAAATGCTACTGATACATCCTGTTCAAAGGCCGCTCCAATTAAAACTACTTCCAAAGACTCCAAAGCATAAACTGTGCCATAGGGAGCTTTACGATTTACATACATAAATTTCTTAGTTGCCATATTATTTAATCTCCAAAAACAATCAGTCTATCGGCTTGAATGCCAGCTTCTATTAACTGACCTAACCCTGAGATACGAAACCCTGTGGCAATATTATTAGCATCCTTGCCTTGGCGTTTTGCCTCTGCCTCGTCCAATAATCCGCGTCTTTGGGCGGCGGCTATACACACTACCAGATCTAATTTATGTTGCTCTGCTAACTCTTGCCAAAGTTTGGTGATATTTCTATCGTCCTGGGGTGGAATCGCTAAACGAGTCGCAACATTCACAGCATCATGATAAAAAAATACCCGGAAAATTTCATGCCCTGCTTCTAATGCAGCCTTAGTGAATTGATAGGCAGTATCAGAGCTTTGATGTTGATATGGCCCTTCATTAATTTGAATTGAAAATTTCATAAATAAACTCTCTTTTTAGAAACGAACATGATTTGAAGCATTAAGGCTATTTCTAGCACCACGCCAGTTATCAAGATGGAATTTAGTAAAAGGTAATCCTGTTTGTTCAAAAAATGCCGGCCAACCAATCCGTTCTATCCAGTCATTCATTCGCTCCCAAGGTCTACCATCTTCTTTATAACATTTTAATATTTTTTTAACAATGGCAGTCGCCTCCGGCCACCTTGGTGGATTATTAGGGATTCCCGCTGCTACTAATTTTTGGAATGTTGGCTTGCTACGAGCGTTTGAGTGATTGCCACCAACCCAGATTGCAAGTTTAGTATGTTCGGCATCATTGATTTGCATCGGAGGACATGGTGGAAAACATGCTCCACAACAGATACATTTTTTCTCATCCACCTCTAATGATGGTTTGCCATTTACGACCGCAGGGCGAATAGCTGCCACCGGGCAACGAGCTACCACAGATGGTCTCTCACAAGCATTACCAACCAAGTCATGATCAATTTTTGGTGGTTTGGTGTGTTGGACATTGATAGCTATATCTCCTTGTCCGCCACAATTTATCTGGCAACAAGAGGTTGTAATATGAACTCTATTTGGCATATTATGATTTTTAAATTCATCAATTAACTCATCCATCATTGACTTTACAACACCTGAGGCATCAGTGCCTGGAATGTCACAGTGTAACCATCCTTGGGTATGAGATATTGATGAAACAGAGGCTGCTGTGCCACCGACTATAAAACCATTTTTTTCAATCTCTTCTATTAGAGGTTGAACTTTTGCCTCATCTGCTACCATATATTCAATATTAGAGCGCATTGTAAAGTGCACATGGCCATCGGCAAAATTGTCACCTATATCACATAAGGTTCGCAGTGAAAAAGTATCTAAGATTCTTTGAGTAGCACATTTTACAGTCCAAATTGGCTCGCCGTCTTTTGAGACGTGTTTTAAGACTCCTGGACGAGGATGGTCGTGATGATCCCAGTTACCATAATTTTTACGCATAAGTGGGTGCATGTATTGAAAACCGTCAGGGCATCCTGATTCGGTAGGTGAGCGAGGTTTAGTATTTTCTGACATTTTTATTATCTCCTATTTTTTGTATAAATTAAATTTAAGCGGCTTTTTTTCGTTCAAACCATTTTTGCGCTTCGGCATCCCATTCGTCAAGACGAACATATGAGCTTTGACGTGGATGATTTATCATATTTGGATCAACTTCAACTCCAATTGCATCTAAGAAATTAGCTATTCCAATTCTTTCTATCATCTCGCCTGTTCTCTCGTGTTCCAAACCATTTTCAGCCCAAAAATCAATAATATCTTCGGCAAACTCTACCAAAGATTCATAATCCTCTTCGGTTTCTAATTTCTTAAATGGGATTACCACAGTTCCCATCAAATCACCAATTTTCAAAGTTCGTTTGCCACCGATACAAATGGTCACACCCTTATCATCACCTGGGCTTAGAGCTTTATTCATAACATTTAAGCAATGCATACAGCGCACACAGTTTTTATTATCAACCGTCAAGGTGTCATCATCATTTAAAGTCAGTGCATTAGTAGGACAACGAGTTGTAACATTATCTATGACATACTGACGAGATTTTTTATTGATATAGTTTTTAACCTCGGTCTGATTTACTTTCATATCATCACGCCAAGTGCCAAGAATTGCCATATCTGATCTTTCAATCGCATTTTGACAATCATTACCACAGCCTGAAACTTTAAATTTAAATTTATAAGGCAAAGCGGGACGATGGACATCATCCGTAAAATTATTCATCAATCTTAAATGAATTTGTTGCTCATCGGCACAAGACATCTCACAACGAGCGGCTCCCATACAAGACATACCAGTTCTAACACATGGGCCTGCACCGCCAAGATCCCAACCGTATTCATTAATCTCATCAAAGAATTTTTGGGTGTTTTCTGTGTCAACCCCAATAAACATTATGTTGCCTGTTTGCCCATGAAAGGTTATTAAACCAGATCCGTATTTTTCCCAACTATCACACAAAGTGCGAAGCATATCGGTGGTATAATGGTTGCCCGCAGGTGGTTGCACCCGAACGGTATGAAATTCTTTTGATGCTACAAAAGTGTCGGCTACCTCAGAAAAACGAGGGATAATTCCAGATCCGTAACCAAATACAGAGACTGTGCCACCTTTCCAGTAACCCTTGCGAGTTTCATAGGAGTGCTCTAATTGTCCCAACAAAGAATTTGCGGTCTCATTGATTCTTTTGTCTGGGTGATCGTCTCTTAGTCTTTTAAAACCAGAGATGAAGCTAGGCCATGGACCTTTTTCTAACTCATCCAACATTGGAGTTTTAAATTGCTCTGCCATTTTTATGTCCTCATTTATGATAAGATAAATATACTAATAATGTTGCTCATTTTTAAAAAATTTTATAAAAAAAATGAACAACTTTATTAAAATATTAAATTTGTTTTTTATAATTTATCGTGAAATCTTTGTATGTTTAAGCACAGTTTATAAAACATATGTAACAATGTAACTTTTTAAAACAAAGGTTTCATAATTATAATAATTTGCGAATTATACTTTATTATTTTTTATTTATCAAGTGCAAAGTAGATAAACAAACAATTATATATATCTATTTATGGGTATATCAAGAAAAGTTTGCAGTCACCGTCATGCTGAACTTGATTGAAACATCTATCTGTATAACGGTGCCACCTGTGTATTATGGATGAATTCCGTATCGGAGCACTCCAATAACAAGACCAGGGGAATCCAACCAGAGTTTCATAAAATTAGTGATAACTGTTTTGTGATGCCGTTTATTATATCCCATTTTTTTTGACACCAAATAGGAGCCATTAATATTTCTTTATTTACTGTGCCTGTAACCCTGTGAAAAATTATATCCTTCGGTGTTTGTTTTATTAAGTTTGCCGCATATTCTATATATTGACATTCAGTCAGAGGCCGGTAAAGACCTTGTTTATATTGGTTTGCTAAAACTGTATTTTTGACTACATGTAGAGGATGCAATTTTAAACCGTTAGTTCCTATGTCCAAAACATCACCCAGACTTTTTTGGTTTTGTTGATAATCTTCATCTGGCAACCCTATAATAAGATGAGTGCAAATAGGGATTTTTCGCTTTAAGGCTTTTTTGGCTGTTTGTTGATATTCATAAAATCCGTGTCCGCGATTTATTTTTTCTAAGGTTTTGTCGTTTGATGATTGCAGACCTAACTCTAAACATATCTCTAATCCCTCATCTTGGTATTTTTGTAAAATATCTAAAACTTTGTCACTGACACAATCAGGACGGGTGCCAATTGACAAACCTATAATATCATTCATTGCCAGGACTTTGTCATATAAGATTTTCAGGCGAGATTCGTCATCATAGGTGTTGGTATAAGCTTGAAAATAACCGATATACTTTTTTGCCCCAGTGCGTTTTATAATGACATCTTTGCCTCGTTGCACTTGCACAGATAAATCATCTGGCTGTTTACTATTGGGGCTAAATGAGCTATTGTTGCAAAAAATGCACCCACCCACCCCTTTTGTGCCGTCACGATTAGGGCAGGTAAAACTTGCATCTAATGATATTTTATGAACTCTTTGGCTATATTTTTTTAATAGATATTGTCCGTAAGTATTGACATAATCACTTAATACCATTTATATATCATCTATTTTTGCGATTATTGATTAAACTATCCACCACAGATGGGTCAGCCAAGGTTGAAATATCACCCATACTATCCAAAGAATTTTCAGCTATTTTGCGTAAAATACGGCGCATAATTTTACCAGAGCGAGTTTTTGGCAAAGCAGGCGCCCATTGCAGAATATCAATTTTGGCAATTGGACCTATGTCAGTTCTGACATGATTGACTAACTCTGTAATTAAATCATCAGTTGCCTCAATGTCGCTCATCAAGGTAACATAAGCATAAATCCCTTGTCCTTTTATGTCATGTGGAAAACCAACAATAGCAGATTCTGCCACCGCAGGATGCAACACTAATGATGATTCAATTTCAGCAGTGCCAAGCCTGTGTCCTGATACATTTAATACATCATCAACACGGCCTGTAATCCAATAGTAACCATCTTTATCACGCTTGCATCCGTCACCTGTAAAATAATTGCCAGGATAGGTTGAAAAATAAGTTTCTTTGAATCGTTGGTGATCGCCATATATAGTTCGCATTTGCCCTGGCCACGATTGTTTGATAATAAGGTTGCCCTCACACTCGCCTTTGAGTTCATTGCCATGTTCGTCCACTATCGCAGGTATTATGCCAAAAAATGGTTTAGAGGCAGAACCTGGTTTTAAATCAGTAGCTCCTGGTAGTGGTGTGATAAGATGTCCGCCTGTTTCTGTTTGCCACCAAGTATCAACTATCGGACATTTTTTATCACCTACGATATTATAATACCACTGCCAAGCTTCGGGATTTATCGGCTCGCCCACAGTCCCCAAAATCCGCAAAGAAGAACGATCATGTTTTTTAACAAAATCATCACCTACTGCCATCAAAGCTCGCAAAGCAGTCGGCGCCGTGTAAAAAATATTTACCTTGTGTTTTTCAACCACTTGCCAAAAACGTCCAGCATCAGGATAAGTGGGGATGCCCTCAAACATCATAGAAATTGCCCCGTTTGCCAACGGACCATAAACTATATAAGTATGTCCGGTAACCCAACCGACATCAGCTGTGCACCAATAAATCTCGCCGTCTTTATAATCAAAAGAGTATTTATGCGTCATAGCGGCAAACAACAAATAACCACCTGTGGTATGCAACACCCCTTTGGGTTTGCCGGTTGAACCTGAGGTATATAAAATAAACAATGGATCTTCGGCATCCATCCAAACAGGCTCACATTTATCATCAACCTCATTATATAAATCATGCAACCAAACATCGTGTTTTTTATTCCAATTGACATTGCCACCGGTTCTTTTAACGACTATGACATTTTTAACATCAGGGCAACCTTCAACCGCTTTATCAACATTAGCCTTCAAAGGCACGGCTTTACCACCACGAACTCCCTCATCGGCGGTAATTATCGTTTGGCAGTCAGAATCTAAAATCCGCCCTTTTAATGCCTCTGGCGAGAAACCACCAAAAACGACAGAGTGCACCGCACCGATTCTTGTGCATGCCAACATAGCCACCGAGGCTTCAACAATCATCGGCATATAAATGCAGACCCTATCGCCTTTTTTGACTCCACGTTTTTTTAATGAATTGGCGAATTTACACACCTGGGAGTGTAATTCTTTATAGGTTATTTTTTTATCTACATTAGGATCATCTGATTCCCAGATTAAAGCGGTTTGATTGCCACGAGTTGCCAGATGCCGATCCAAACAATTATAAGAGACATTTAATTTTGCCCCTGCAAACCATTTTATGTCTCCTGTGTTAAAATCAGATTCCATAACATTTTTGTCATCCCATTTTTGTCTCCAATCTATAAATTTTTCTGCCTGTTGAGTCCAAAATTTGTTTGGATTATCTATCGATTCTTGATACATAGATTCATAATTTTTAGCATTTATTATTGCATTATCAGCAATGTTTGATGGCACGGAATAAATTTTTTTAGCACTCATAAAAGTTCTCTCCAAAACAAAAAATGACTATTGTAGCATAAATTTTTAACCGTCACTTACAAATTCTGTCAAGATTTCATAATTTAAGGATAGTTTTTAACAAATATTGAATATATTGAGACCTTTTCAGGTTTTATGCAAAGGCCTCAATATATTTTATTCTTTTCTTTTATTTTGTTACAAGATAACCCAGCGAAGAGGTTTTATTTTAAAAATTATTGATGAGGAATATTATGTCTAAAATTTGGTTAATGTTAGTGGGTTTTTTATCAATCATAATAGCCTTTTTAAAATTTAAAAACAAAAAAAGAATCCGTCATTGCGAGGAGTTTGCCACAAGGCAAATGACGCGGCAATCTTATCGTAGTATACGGACACCCAAAGAGACTGCCACGCTCACAAGTTCGCTCGCAGTGACGACAGCAACAAGAAATAACCACGTCAGTTTATATAGTTATTAGTTAAAAATTAATAGCGGAATTTAAACTAATAACTGTTAATTATCAATTATTCTCGTCCGCCTCGTTATGACGGGGATTGTCGCATTTGAATCCGAGGCAACAACAATATTTTTTTAGAGATAAATTACCATGAACAAACTTACAGCTAACTTCAATGACGAAAATATGGATGTCATTCAACCTAACAATGACTTTTATTTAACAACTAATCAAGTCGGTAAAGCTTTGGGATATGAGAACCCATGCCACAGTCCAAAAATATACGAATCAATATGGGGCAGAGTCGTGAAACCAAAAAAACATAAATGTAGGGGCAGATTGTCGATAACGAAAATGATCATAGTGTTGAGGCTTTTGCAACAGAACGAATATACCAAGGTTGAAACCATGGCTAAAAACCTATATGGCAAGATAACCCAGTTGTAAACCCACTTTTAACCATAAGATCCAATTCATAATGTATTTTTTATAAAACCAGTTAGTTTAAGATTTTTAATATTCTTATCTGACAATTATGTATAATATTGTTTTAAAAAAATTAAATACAATAATGACAAATTCATCAGTTAAAAATATTGAAGTTTATAACAAGCAGGCAGGACAAAGGTTAGATAATTTTTTATTAAATTTTTTGAAACCTGCTCCTAAATCCTTGATTTATAAAATAATCAGGACCGGACAGGTGCGAGTAAATTCCAAAAGATGTAAACCACTTTATAAAATTAAAACAGGCGATATGGTGCGGATACCACCTGTTAGAATGACCGATACAGCTACCAAAAAAGCCCCCTCTGCGATGGTAGATTTAATAAAAAAATCTATAATCTTTGAGGATGACGATATTTTGGTTTTAAACAAACCTGCTAATATTAGTGTCCACGGCGGTAGCAATATAAAATGGGGGATTATTGAGGCAATCAAATCTGGTATCAATAATGATTATGAGTTAATTCATCGTTTGGATAAAAAAACAACCGGGGTGTTATTGATAGCAAAAAATTATCATTTTTTAAAAAAGATTCAGACTCTAATTAAATCTCGTAAAATTGAAAAAATTTATTATGCTCGTGTGGCAGGTTTATGGGATAAAAAAATTATTAAAATTGACAAAGCCATGGATAAAAAAAATCTGCGAAATGGTGAGAAATTTATGCAAATCAACCCCAAAGGCAAACAAGCGATTACCCATATTTTAAATTGTCAATATATCAACAATAATACAAGTCTCTTAAAAATTAGAATTGAAACCGGTAGAACCCACCAAATTCGTCTGCATTTATCCCACTTTAAACACCCCATCATAGGGGATGATAAATATAATAAAAACTTTGAAAACGAGCAAAAAAATAATTTATACTTACATTCAAGCCAAATTATAATCAGTAAAAAATATAATTTTGTAGCCGATCTGCCACAGCATTTTAAATTTTAAATGTCCAGCTTAAATTCAAATTTTATTATCGCAGGAGTGGATGAGGCAGGTCGCGGACCGCTTGCAGGTGCGGTGGTCGCTGCCGCTGTTATTTTGGATTATAAAAATAAAATTATGGGGTTGACTGATTCTAAAAAATTATCCGCTAAAAAACGAGAGTTTCTTGCCACAGAGATTAAAAAAAAATCCATTTGTTGGAGCATTGCCGCTGTAAATGAAAAAATTATAGATAAAATAAATATTTTACAAGCAAGTCTTATGGCGATGAAAATAGCTGTTGAAAAACTAACAATCCAGCCTCATAAAATTTTGGTTGATGGGGTTCATATCCCAGAGGTGCAAATGCAAGCTGTGGCAATTATCAAAGGTGATTTAACCGAGCCTGCGATAAGTGCTGCCTCTATTATTGCCAAAGTGCACCGAGATAATTTGATGATGGATATTCATCGACAATATCCGTTATATGGTTTTGATAAACACAAGGGTTATCCTACTAAAAATCATCTATTAACATTACAAAAATATGGTGTATGTCCTCATCATCGCAAGACTTTTAAACCTGTCAAAAATATTCTAACAAACCTATGAAAAATTTTATTCATCTTAATGTCCACTCTGAATACTCACTCCACGATAGCATTATCCGAGTATCCGACCTTGTCCGAAATGCTAAAAAAAATAAAATGATGGCAGTTGCTATGACTGATTTATCAAATATGTTTGCTTTTATAAAATTTTATAAAGAAGCTATGGCAAATGGCATCAAACCTATTATTGGAGTTGATATTTGTTGTTTGAATGATGCCTGTGAAGATGACGATTATGAGTTGACCATTCTTTGTCAAAATGAAAAAGGTTTGAAAAATCTTTTTAAATTAGTATCGTGGGCATATCAAAAAGGACAGGTTGAAAAACCACATTATGATAAAAAAATTACAATCTCCAAAGCATGGTTACAAACAAATGCAGAGGGCTTGATTGTCATTATGACGAACAACCAAAACCCATTTGCAAATTTATGTCATAATGGCAAAATAGAACAGGCAAACAATGAAATTAAATTTTGGAATAACTTATGTCCACAAAGATTTTATCTGGGAATTAGCCGAATTGGCGAGACGAATGAAGAGTTATATATTAAATATAATCTAATGTTATGTTCACAAAATGATATTCCAGTTGTTGCCATCAACAAAGTGCGTTTTATTATAGAGGATGATTATGAAACTCATGAGGTTAAGGTTTGCATAGCAGATGGCGAATACCTTGATGATGGTGATCGCAAAACCAAATACACAGAGCAACAATTTTTTAAAAATTCAAAACAGATGATGGAATTATTCAGAGATATTCCAGAGGCTATTGACAACTCAGTGCAAATCGCCTATCGTTGTAATGTCACCATTGAACTTGGCAATACTTATTTACCAGATTTTCCCACAAAAAATAATCAAAATTTAGATGATTTTTTTCTAATATCCACCAAAAATAAATTAGATAAATTTTTGATAAAAAATAAATTTACTGACGAGCAAAAAATCCCCTATATCGAGAGACTTGAAATTGAAAATAAAGTAATCAAAGAGATGGGTTTTGCAGGTTATTTTTTGATTGTGGCAGAGTTTATCCAATGGTCCAAAGATAACGGCATAATGGTAGGTCCAGGACGAGGTTCAGGCGCAGGTTCGCTCGCCGCTTATGTATTGGGAATTACCGATGTAGATCCGTTAAAATATGATTTGTTATTTGAGAGATTCTTAAATCCAGAGCGAGTATCCTTGCCTGATTTTGATATAGATTTTTGCACTCAAGGACGAGATGAGGTTATATCTCATGTGGCAAAATTATACGGTGAAAACAAAGTATCACAGATTATAACCTATGGCAGAATGGCAGCCAAAGGTGTGGTGCGAGATGTTGGTAGAGTTTTAAAACTGCCCTATTTTTTTTGTGATAGATTAGCAAAACTTATCCCACTTGATATCGGAATTACTCTATCCTCTGCTATGCAACAAAGTGAAGAGTTATCGTTGCGTTATAAAAATGAAGAAGACGTTCGCAGAGTTTGGGATATGGCATTAAAATTAGAGGGTTTAGCTCGTAATGCTAGCACTCATGCAGGTGGTGTTGTCATAGCTCCGTCTGCTTTAACAGATTTTACGCCGTTATATTGTGAAGACAATGGAGCCAAATTTATCACCCAATTAGACAAAGACGATGTTGAAGCGATAGGTTTAGTAAAATTTGATTTTTTAGGGCTTGGCAACTTAACTATTATTGACAAAACAATAAAAATTATCAATACAGATAAAAATGATGATGAAAAAATTGATATCTCAACTATTCCCACAGATGACAAAGCGGTTTTTGAAAATATTTTAATCAAAGCTAAAACTATCGGGGTGTTTCAGTTGGAATCCCCCGGCATGAAATCTCTGATGCAAAAATTAAAACCATCTGTTTTTGAAGATATTGTGGCACTGGTGGCACTATATCGCCCAGGTCCTCTTGGAGCTGGCATGGATGTAGATTTTGTCAATCGCAAACATGGATTAAGTCAGATAGAGTATCCTCATCCATCTTTGGAAAATACACTCGCCCCCACCTATGGCACAATTTTATATCAAGAACAAGTAATGCAAATCGCCCAAATTCTATCAGGATACTCTCTGGGAGAGGCAGATATTTTAAGACGTGCCATGGGTAAAAAGAAAAAAGAAGAGATGGCATCTCAACGTCAGATTTTTATCACAGGAGCAGTTAAAAATAATATTGACAAAAATTTAGCCAGTAAAATTTTTGATGATATGGAAAAATTTGCCGAATATGGTTTTAATAAATCGCACTCCGTAGCTTATGCGATGATAGCATGGCAGACAGCATATCTTAAATTTCACTATCCTGCTATTTTTATGGCACAGGTTTTAACAGGTGATAAGGGCAAAACCGAAAAATTAGCACCAATCATCAAAGAGTGTAATGATATGGGTTTGCAGATTATGCCACCTGATATAAATCAAAGCATCGATGATTTTTATGCTCTTGATGATAATAAAATCATGTATGGATTAGGTGCTATCAAAGGTGTCGGTAGCAAAGCCATCGGCAAACTTATAAGTGATAGAGAGCAAAATGGTGACTATAAAAACTTAGATGATTTTTTGGTTCGTAATATAAGTTTTGTTATGACAAAAGCTGTGGTGGAGGCGTTGATTAAAACTGGGTGTTTTGATAAATACGATGATAAACGTCATATCCTATCAAACAATATGCCAAGCATTATAAGAGCTGCCGAACAAGAGATTAAAAACCAACAAAGCGGACAGTCTGATTTATTTGGTGGAGGCAGAGATAATGATAACTCTACGAACGAGGGACAAAACAAAAATGCTGTTCGGCAAAATCTTAAAAAATGGAGCAAACAAAAATTATTAATTGAAGAAAAAAAATTTTTAGATTTATATTTAAGCGGTCATCCTTTCGAACAATATGCCCCTATTTTATCAAATATTATGGACGGCAATATTGAAGAGATTTTAAATAAAAACAAAACAGAAAACATCACATACAGTAAAAAAGAGCAGGTAATAGTGGCAGGTTTTATCACTAAAATAACCAAAAAGAGTTTTAAAACCGGACCTATAATATTTGTTACGATAGACGATAAAACAGCACTCATAGAACTATCCGTCAAAGGACAAACATATGATTCTTTTGAGGTAAATTATAAAAAAGATCAGTTATTATTATGCAAATGTAGTCTATCGGTGGATAAATTTCGTGATACTTTGCGTTTTAGTGTCGAGCAAATTATAAATATAGATGACTATTTATCAAAAAATATCAACAATATAAAAATCACAATTACCGATAATGATAACCTGAAAATCAATCAACTCAAACAAATAATAAATAAATATAAGGGAGACAAACTGATAAGCATTCTTTACAAAACCGAACAAGCCACATTAAACCTATCACTTGGAGGACATTACACAATAAACCCTAAAATGGAATTTTTTGATAAAATCCAAACCCTATTAGGCTGGAATTGCATAACATGCCATTAAAAAACACAAAAAATGTAGGGGCTGATTCCATATCAGACCGCATACAAACAATAGGATAAAAAATGTTTACCCAAACTTTTAAAAATATTGACGATATTTTGCACAAAGATGCAGGATGCAGTAGCGAGTTAGATTATATCGAGCAGACCTCGTGGGTTTTGTTTTTAAAATACTTAGATGATTTGGAGCAAGATAAAATAAAAATTGCTGAATTGTCTGATACCGAATATCAACAAATAATTAAAAAAGAGTTTCAATGGCAAATCTGGGCTGCCCCCAAATTAAAAAATGGTAAAATTGATCACAACTCTTTAACAGGCGATGATTTATTAGATTTTGTTAATAACAAATTATACCCATATTTTAAAAAATTCAAAAATAATGCCAGCTCTGCTAATACCCTTGAATATAAAATAGGGCAAATTTTTAACGAGTTAAAAAACAGAATTCAAAGTGGTTATAACCTACGAGAGATAATAAATCTTATTAATGAGTTGCGTTTTAAAACCCATGCCGAACAATTAGAAATGAGCCATCTATATGAGGGCAAAATAAAAAATATGGGTAATGCCGGGCGCAATGGTGGTGAATATTACACACCACGAGCCTTGATAAAAACCATCGTCCGCGTAGTGAGCCCTAAAATAGGCAACACAGTTTATGATGGAGCGGCAGGTTCGGCAGGTTTTTTAATTGAAGCTTTTGATTATTTAAAAAATAGTGCCACAGGTGGGTTATCCACAAGTGACACCACAACATTACAACAAAAAACTTTTTACGGCAAAGAAAAAAAATCATTAGCTTATATTATCGGCATTATGAATATGATTTTGCACGGCATATCAGCCCCTAACATTATCCACACCAATACCCTGTCAGAGAATATCAACGATATCCAACAAAAAGACCGTTATGATATAATTTTAGCAAACCCACCATTTGGCGGCAAAGAGCGAGCCGAGGTGCAACAAAACTTCCCTATTAAAACCGGCGAGACCGCCTCGCTTTTTTTACAACATTTTATAAAAATCCTCAAAGCAGGTGGCAAGGCAGGAGTTGTCATAAAAAATACATTTTTAAGCAATACTGATAATGCCTCAATCGCTTTGCGACACGAGTTATTAAATTCATGCAACTTGCATACAATTTTGGATTTACCGTCTGGCACATTCACAGGGGCCGGGGTAAAAACAGTCGTGTTGTTTTTCAAAAAAGGCAAACCCACCACAGATATTTGGTTTTATCAGTTGAATTTAGAGCGCAACCTTGGCAAAACCAATCCATTAAATACTAATGATTTAAGCGAATTTTTAAAATTGCAAAAAACCAAAAAAACAAGCCCAAATTCGTGGATAATAAATACTGAAAAATTAGACCAAAAAACCTATGATTTGTCCGCCAAAAACCCCAATGCACCACAAGAGACACCATTGCGAAAACCTGCCGAAATATTAAAAAATATGGCAGAATTGGATCAAAAAAGTGCAAATATTTTAAAAGAAATTAAAGGTTTATTGTGAAAAACAAAAACAAATAATCCAACGACGATAAATTAAATGTAGGGGCGGATTCCATATCCGCCCGCAATAATACGGATTTTAAAAAATTGATGAATGTGGAACACCATAAACGGGCGGATATGGAATCCGCCCCTACGATTGGCACAATGATAACGAATTAAAAACAAACGGAGGCGGAGTTGAAAATTGAAAATGCAAAAACTAATCGTCAACTAAAAAAAGGTTGGCAAATAAAAAAACATTTAAAACAATGGAGAATTGAAAATTGAAAATTGAAAATGGCGAATGGCAAGAGAAAAAACTCGGCGATATTTGTGAGATAATTGCAGGACAATCACCTGAAAGTAAATACTACAATAATGATGGAAATGGAATGCCTTTTTATCAAGGGAAAAAAGAATTTACCAAAAATTTTATAGGCGAACCTACAAAATGGACTACAAAAATTACCAAAAAAGCAATTATAAATGATATTTTGATGTCTGTTCGTGCACCTGTCGGACCTGTAAATTTTGCAACCCAAACAATATGTATAGGCAGAGGTTTAGCTTCAATCAGAGTCAGAAAATCAGTAGATAAAGATTTTATTTTTTATTTTTTAAAAAAACACCAAAAAGAAATTATTGGTAACACTGGTGCCGTATTTAACTCAATCAACAAAAATCAAATTGGTCAAATAAAAATACCAATCCCGCCACTTGCCGAACAACAACAAATCGTCAAAAAATTAGATAAATTATCAAAGCAAACTCAAGAATTAACAAAAATATATCAACAAAAAACAAAAAATGTAGTAGAATTACAAAAATCAATCTTGCAACAAGCATTTAATGGAGAATTATAACTATAAAAATGGGGCAAAAATTATCCAACGACGATAAATTAAATGTAGGGGCGGATTCCATATCCGCCCGCAACAATACGGATTTTAAAAAATTGATGAATGCGGAACACCATAAACGGGCGGATATGGAATCCGCCCCTACGATTGGCACAATGATATAATGCTTTTAACAAATAGAAAATAAAAAAATGGATAACCAACAAAACAAACTTATTGTTTTTCAAGACAAAAATATTCGCAGAGCATGGCATAATGAAGAGTGGCATTATTCTTTGGTTGATGTTGTTGCGATTTTATCTGATAGCAAAAATCCTACTGATTATCTCAAAAAAATAAGAAAACGAGATGAAGAGTTAAAAACCTACTTAGGGACAAATTGTCCCCAGGTAGAGATGCAAACATTATCTGGTAAAAATAGAAAAATACTTGCAGGAAATATAAAAGATATTTTTCGTTTAATTCAATCAATTCCATCAAAAAAAGCAGAGCCGTTTAAAATGTGGTTAGCACAGGTGGGGCAAGATAGATTGGACGAGATAGAAAACCCAGAACTTGCCCAAGAGCGAATGAAAGAAATTTATGAGCAAAAGGGTTATCCAAAAGATTGGATTGATAAACGATTGCGAGGGATTGCTATTCGCCAAAATTTAACCGATGAATGGCAAGAGCGAGGCGTAAAAGAGCATAGGGATTATGCAATTTTAACTGCCGAAATATCTAAGGCTACTTTTGGTATGACGCCAAGTGAATATAAAGATTTTAAAAATTTACCAGCAAAGTCTGGTGTTAATCTTCGTGACAATATGGATGATTTGGAGTTGATTTTTACAATGTTAGGCGAACGAGTTACAACAGAAATATCTCAAAATGAAAAACCTAAAACATTTAATGAAAATAAGAATGTTGCCAACATGAGGAGGCAAAGTTGCAGGTGATGCACGAGAGAACACAGAAAAAGAGATAGGAAGAAAAATAGTTTCAGATAAAAATTATTTAAACAATCAATTTGATGTAGGGGCGGATTCCATATCCGCCCGCGATAATACGGATTTTAAAAAATTGACGAATGCGGAACACCATAAACGGGCGGATATAGAATCCGCCCCTACGATTGGCACGGTTGTTCAAACATTTAAACGATACACTACGATAGAATATATTAAAATGGTTAAAAATGGTATTTTGCCTCCGTTTGATAAACGAATTTGGCAACGAAATTATTGGGAGCATATTATACGAGATGAAAAATCATATAATGAAATAGCGGAATACATTGTAAATAATCCTATAAATTGGCACAAGGATACAATGTTTACTGAATAGAAAATAAAAAAATGAATGAATCAGAAACCAGAGCGGAGTTAATTGATCCTGCCTTGAAAATGGCAGGTTGGGGTGTAGTAGATGGGGCAAAAATTTTGCGTGAGCGGGATGTTTGCAAAATCACCGATGGCAAAATTACTGTCGGTGGCAGACGAGGAACTGCTCTGATTGCTGATTATATTTTGGTATATCGTGGCATAAAATTAGCCGTTGTAGAGGCAAAAAAAGATGAATTAGCTGTGGGAGAGGGCGTAGCTCAGGCAAAATTATATGCCAAAAAATTATGTTTAGATTATAGTTATGCCACCAATGGCAAACAGATTTATGAAATTTGTTTAAAAACAGGCACCGAGCAAATAGTCAAAAAATATCCCAGCCCAGATCAATTATGGGGCAAATTATATCAAAAACAAAATACTTGGCGGACAAAATTTGCGGCTGTTCCTTTTGAAGATAAATCTGGCACTTGGCATTTGCGATATTATCAAGAAATTGCGATTAAAAGGACTCTTGAGGCTATCATTCAAAATAAAAAACGAATCTTATTAAATCTTGCCACAGGCACTGGCAAAACTGCCATCGCTTTTCAAATCGCTTGGAAGTTATTTTATGCCAGATGGAACCTCTCTGCAATGGATGATAAAAATAACTATCAATCAAGGAGACCGAGGATATTATTTTTGGCAGACCGCAATATTCTTGCCGACCAAGCTTTGGGTGCGTTTGGAGCATTTGCCAGAGATGCCATAGTTAGAATCAAACCACAAGAGATAAGAAAAAAAGGCAAAGTGCCAACAAATGGCAGTATATTTTTTACTATCTTTCAATCTTTTATGAGCGGATCAGATGAAAACGGCGAACCTTTACCAAGCTTTGGCGAATATCCTGCTGATTTTTTTGATCTTATTATTATTGATGAATGCCATCGTGGTGGGGCGAATGATGAGAGTAGCTGGCGAGATATTTTAAATTATTTTGCGCCTGCGGTGCAATTGGGGCTGACAGCCACCCCCAAAAGAGATGAAAATATCGATACTTATAATTATTTTGGCGAGCCTGTGTATAGTTATACCTTAAAGGAGGGTATTAACGATGGTTTTTTAACCCCATTTAAAATAAAAAGAATCACTACCACCTTAGATGATTATATTTATACCGATGATGATGAAATTATTACAGGAGATATTACCGAAAACAAACTATATGAAGAGCGTGATTTTAATCGCAAGATTGAAATAAAAGCTCGTGAGAAAAAAAGAGTGCAAATTTTTATGCAACAAATAAATGAGAATGACAAAACTCTTGTTTTTTGTGCCACCCAAGAGCATGCGGCTTTGGTGCGTGACCTCATCAACCAAATTAAAAATAATAAAGATCTAAATTATTGTGTGCGAGTAACTGCCAATGATGGCGAAATAGGTGAGAGATTTTTAAGGGAGTTTCAAGACAACGAAAAGATGATTCCGACAATTTTAACAACTTCACAAAAACTATCCACAGGAGTCGATGCACGTAATATTCGCAACATAGTGTTGATGCGTCCTGTTAATCAAATGGTAGAATTTAAACAAATTATCGGTCGTGGCACGCGTCTTTTTGAGGGTAAAGAATTTTTTACTATTTATGATTTTGTCGATAGCTATCAAAGATTTTCAGACCCGGAATGGGACGGAGAACCTGTTGAGATTATAATCAGCAAGCCCACACCAGATGAACCAAAAGAGGAAGAAGAAGGAGAAGAAAAAGACCCAGTAATTTGCGACAAGTGTGAGCAAATGCCTTGCATATGCTCCAAAAAAGTTGTGATAAAACTAAAAGATGGCAAAGAGCGAGAGATTAAATATATTCAATCAACATTATTTTACAATAGTGATGGTAAACCAATATCAACACAGACATTTTTAAATAATTTATTTGGCAAGTTGCCAGAGCTTTTTAAAAATGAGGATGAATTACAAAAATTATGGGCAAACCCTATGACTCGCAAAACACTTTTAAATAAATTAGATGATGCAGGTTTTTCGCTACCAGATTTGCATAATTTAAAAAAACTTATTGATGCCGAAAATAGCGATTTATTTGATGTTTTGATGTATGTTTTTAACAGTGATACCAAGCCGATTAGTCGCCACACAAGAGTTGCCAACAACAAAAATAAAATTTTAACATTTTTAAATTCACAACAACAAGAGTTTATTGATTTTGTCTTAGATAAATATATCCGGATAGGTTTTGAAGAACTTAACCAAGATAAATTGCCAATTTTATTAGAAAATAAATATCAATCACTTGACGATGCTACAAAAATACTTGGAAACAACACCCAGATAAAACAATTGTTTGTTGATTTTCAACAACATCTGTATCAAAAAACTGGCTAATGACTATCAACAAACTACCAGTTAAAATTGATCCTTTTAAAATGTGTCTTGCAGGGGAATCATTGCAAGGGGTTTTGTTGTTGCGTCATTGTCGCAGATTAAAAGAATATTTGTCAGATGAAATTGTTATTGATGATGATTTTGTTATAAATGTTAGATTAGATTTTTCTGCATTGGAGGACGATAATGGTTCTCATTTTTTTGTTAAAGGAAAAATTGTATCGTCTATGCCTTTGATTTGCAATCGTTGTTTGCAAAGTTTTATGCAAAATATATCGGTAAAAATTGATTATTTAATCTTCAAAAAAGAGGACAAAAAACAAGAAAATTATATCGTTATGCCTGATAATGAACCCATTCATCTGCTTGATTTTATTGAAGACGAGTTAATTTTATCCATTGCGTTGAGTCCTAAACATAAAAAAATTGATGATTGCGATGATGATATGTTAAAATACCTCGTTTAATTTTTAGGATTTTATTATGGCAGTGCAAAAAAGTCGCAAGACACCATCAAAAAGAGGAATGCGTCGGGCGCATGATTTTTTATCTGACCCGACCTTATCAACTGAGCCTACCACAGGCGAGATTCATCGTCGTCACCATATAAGTGCTGATGGTTTTTATCGTGGTAAACAGGTAATTGATACCATAGAACCTACCGAAGACGACGAAGATTAAATTTTATCACTCTGTTGTGAATAAAAGAAATATAAGAATTTCAATTGATGCTATGGGCGGAGATATTGGCATCGATAGCACGGTATCAGCATCTGTTTTGGTGGTAAACCGCAACAAAAATATAAGCATTATTTTGGTTGGCAACAAATCTGCGATTGAAAACAAACTTGCAACTCTTAAAATAAAAAGAGAGCAACAAATAAATATTGTCCATGCGACACAAGTTGTTGAAATGGATGATCTGCCCTCGACTGCTTTGCGAGGCAAAAAAGACAGCTCAATGCGAGTTGCTATCAACTTAGTTAAAGACTGTGAGACTGATGCTATGGTAAGTGCCGGCAATACCGGAGCTCTGATGGCAACAGCAAGATTTGTTTTAAAAACTCTACCCGGAATTGACCGTCCTGCTATTATTACCGCTATGCCTACTATGAAAGGCTTTGTCCGGGTATTGGATCTTGGGGCAAATGTAGACTGCACCGCCGAACAGCTTTATCAATTTGCGATTATGGGTTATGTATTAGCTCAAAACATGGATAACAATCCTCGCCCATCTGTGGGACTATTAAATGTTGGCGAAGAGGAGATAAAAGGCAACGAACAGGTAAAAAACGCCCACAGTTTATTAACACAGATTAAAGATTTTAATTATTATGGTTTTGTTGAAGGTGATGATATTTTCAAAGGCACCACAGATGTAGTCGTAGCTGACGGTTTTGTTGGTAATGTTCTCTTAAAAACCACCGAAGGCTCGGTAAAAATGGTCGCTTTGTTTTTAAAAAATGCTTTTACTAAAAATATCCTAACTAAGTTTGTTGCTTTGTTGGCAATTCCCGTTTTACGAAACTTTAAAAGAAAATTAGACCCTCGTCATTATAATGGGGCAAGTTTAATCGGCTTAAAAGGCATAGTCATTAAAAGCCACGGTAGTGCAGATACTATATCTTTTGCTAATGCAATTGAAGTAGCTGCCACGACCGCCCAAAATGATATGACTGAAAAAGTGCAAGATGCTATCTCACAATACCAAAAAGAATAAGTTATAAATCACATAAAAAATGGCAAAAATATATTCAAAAATAACAGGCACTGGCGGTTATCTACCGACAAAAAAATTATCTAACTATGATTTGGAAAAAATAGTTGAAACCTCTCATCAATGGATCGTAGATAGAACTGGGATTCGCAATCGCCATATTGCAGAAGACAATCAATCCACCTCTGATTTGGGTTTATATGCAAGCGAGGAGGCGATAAAAAATGCCGGTTTAAAAAACAATGATATAGATTTAATCATAGTAGCCACAACAACTCCGGATCAAGTATTCCCCTCAACGGCTTGCCTGTTACAACAAAAATTAAAAATCAATAATAATTGTCCGGCTTTTGATGTCCAAGCGGTATGTAGTGGATTTGTGTATGCTTTATCTGTTGCTGATTCATTCATCAAAACAAAATCTGCCAAAAATGCTTTGGTTGTAGGGGCTGAAACCTTATCAAGAATAGTAAACTGGCATGATCGAACTACCTGCGTTTTGTTCGGTGATGGAGCAGGGGCTGTGGTGTTGTCGGCAAGTGAAAAACCCGGGATTTTATCAACTCATCTCCATGCTAATGGTTCATATGCTGAATTATTACAAGTGCAGGGCGGTATCGGCAATAAAGATTCTGACAACAACCATCAATTTATTGAAATGAAAGGCAATGAGGTTTTTAAAATGGCAGTTAATACATTGGGGAAAATCGCCGATGAAACCTTAAAAAAACACAACATGCAAAAAGAGGATATTGACTGGTTAGTGCCTCATCAAGCAAATTTACGTATCATCAATGCCACTGCCAAAAAACTAAGACTTGATCCTGAAAAGGTTATAATTACTGTTCAAGAGCAAGGCAATACTTCGTCCGCCTCGGTGCCTTTGGCATTACATACCGGAGTCTCAGATGGTAGAATAAAAGAGGGTGAAACCATCCTATTAGAAGCCTTTGGTGGTGGTTTTACCTGGGGTTCAGCTTTACTAAAACTATAAAAAATTTTCGTATGAAAAATTTTACTCTTTTGTTTTTAGTCTTGCTTGTATCATGCACAACACCAAAACCTATCAAACAATCAGCGGCAGAAATAGCCTATAAAAACAAGGACTACAAAACGGCTCTTTATCTTTTTACAAAATCATGCGATGAAAGAAATATTGTCAAAAGTTGCATATATGTTGCTATTATGCACCAAAAAAATGAAGGTATAAAAAATCAAGCATATAGAGCCCTAGATTATTACCATAAGTCATGTCAATTAAAATCAAATAATTCTTGTGTGAGATTATCGGACATATTAAAAACATCACAAAAAAATTGCCAAGCAAATAACAAAAATGATTGTTTTGTCTTAGCCAGAGCTTATTACAATGGTTTTGGTTTACCACAAAATTTTCAACAAGCGATAAAGTTATACACAACAGGTTGCAATCTAGGACACAACAAAAGTTGCGCTAACTTAGGATTTATGTATCACGATGGCAAAGTAATTTCTGTAAATTATAACATGGCTGTCAAATATTATCGTCTCTCTTGCGATTTATCAGGGGCAACAGGATGCACTAACTTAGGCTCAATGTTTGCCGATGGTTATGGGGTTTCACAAAATTATACGACTGCTGTGAGATATTATAAACAAGGTTGTAATCTCGGTAGTATTTTAGGATGTGCAAATTTAGGGTTAATGTATGAGGCAGGAGCCGGCACAAGACGAAGTTATGCCAAGGCTATAAAATATTATACTCTATCCTGCGAAGGCGGCAATGGCAAGGGTTGCAAAAACTTAGGAGTAATTTATAATGCAGGTTATGGCATCAAAAAAGATCGCACCAAAGCCGTATATTACTTTAAGGCAGCTTGCAAAAATAACTATAAATCTGCCTGTAAATTTTATTAAAAACTTATGAGAGACCTTTGCATAATTCAAGCACAATTTATAAAACACACAAAATGCGCCTTTTAATAGCAAAAATTCGTCAAAGGACTTGCCATTTTCCTCATTTTTGTTATAAAAATGCACTATTTTCTG
>Ga0164315_10000021_pt1 | contig 75049 bp, 58 predicted proteins | sample GuaBasSedimGuay6_FD_113737 | JGI IMG/M metagenome (GOLD analysis project Ga0164315, IMG submission 113737) | Subseafloor sediment microbial communities from Guaymas Basin, Gulf of California, Mexico - Guay6, Core 4569-2, 0-3 cm | ecosystem: Environmental > Aquatic > Marine > Hydrothermal vents... | reverse complement strand
TTGACGTCCTCCCCTCCCTAAAGGAAGGGGATCCCTTCTACGCAAATGCATAGTTGGTGGTTCCTGCTTCACAGATTCGACCAACGTCGACATCTCCACAGGCACTACCCGCCCGCCCGGCGGTGAAATATTTAATTTTAAATTGCCCTAAAGTTTTTATGCTTCCTACGGGACTTCGTAGTGCAACCCATACCAAATTGAGCTTTACTTCGGGGTGCGCGTGGTTCTTGCTACCGAAGTTAGAAAAAGAGTAGGGAAATAGGGATTGGAAGGCGAGAAAAATTTCACGTGAAATTTTATCCTTTTACATCTCCCACCTAAAGGAAGGGGTTTTGAAGGACATTGTGGATAAAAAAGACTGCAAAGGTTTTAAACATACTGATTCCCCCCCAAATAAACTCTCCCTTTACCTTTAGGGAAAAAATTCTTAGGCGGCAAATTTAGAAATTAAGAGGGAGTTGACTAATTCATTTTGAATTTCATGGGCCTCATCTAGCGCTAAATTTTGTTCTTCTATTTCACCCTTACCCAAAAAGTAATCGGCCTCCTCTTCCCAGCGCCTGATCTTCTCATCAAGCTCATAGAAGTCCCTTTCCACTCTTTGGATTTGACTGACAGGTATACCTTGAATAACGGCCTCTAAGATCCATTCATTCAAGGCCTTTTGCCTTTGGTAATAGCTAGTCTTTTCCATTAGCTATATTATAACATAAGATTCTATGGAAAAAGCGCAAGGAATGCTAATTGGACTTCATGTAGGTGATCTTTTAGGTGGCCTGATGGAGGGAAGTGGGCCCAAACTTCCCGAAGAATTTCAATCAGATATCAACGATTTCACAGGCAGTGAGATTACCGCTCTTACTCTTTGTGTACTTAGATCCTTAATTAAAAGTGATGGGTTAGATGTAAAAAATTTAGGCAAAGAATTTGTCACCTTTTTTGACAGTGGGCCTAAGTCTCTAGGTAATACTGAATCAAGTGCATTTTATAGTATGAAAATAGGCCTTGATCCGCGTGAATGTGGCCTTGTAAGCGGAGGCAATGGATCTCTCCTAAGATGCTCCCCCTTGGCCCTTTTTTACGCTAAAAAGGACCTAGAGAAGGCCTCATACCTACAAACCTCGCTCACTCACACGGGAGAAGTTTGTAAAATCTGCGATTTCCTATTTTTAATGGCACTTCAAATGGCCTTAAAGGGAATGGACAAAAAAGCAATATTAAAAAAGACTACTGAAAGAGCAAAGCAACTTCACCTTTTAGTCTATGATGCTCTGTTAAAAATTCCAGACCTCAATTGGTTTGATCTAGAAACTAGTTGCTATGTCCTCGATACTTTTACTTCCGCCTTTTGGGCATTATTAAAAACTGAAAGTTTTGAGGAAGCGCTAATAAGTATTGCTCGAAAAGGTGATGATTCTCGCGCCTGTACCGCCTTAACTGGGGCCTTGTGTGGCGCATATTATGGCATAAGCTCGATTCCTGGTAGATGGTTAAAAGAAATAGAAGTCTTCGAGGACTTAATCAGTCAGGTAAGAAAGAAAAAACTTGAAAATTTTCTTATAGAAGATAACCTAAAATAGTGGAAGATTTAGAAAAAGAAAAAACATTAAAAGAGTCCCCGGAAGAAGAAACTATGATTTTTGGGGAAGATGATGAAAACCAACAGGGTATCGTCTCGATGGATGATCTTGACGATGTGCCCCTTCGAATTTCCGTCCAATTAGGGCAATGTCAGCTGAAAATGGAGGATATCCTAAAACTTGAAAAGGGATCCATCATTGGCATTGATAAATTGGCCGGAGAGCCGCTTGAATTTTTTATTGGACATCGATTGGCCGCTAAAGGTGAAGTGGTTGTCTTAAATGAAAAGTACGGCCTTCGTCTGACAGATATTATAGATCCTGAAGATAAAGGTTAGTAGTGAATTTTAAGACAATTATTGAACCTTTTCGCATTAAGATGGTGGAACCTCTTAGAATGACCACCCCTAAAGATCGAAAGGAAATTTTAGAAAAGGCCCATTACAATCTCTTTTTAATCAAAGCAAAAGATATTCTCATCGATTTATTAACCGATTCAGGAACTGGTGCCATGTCCGCCCGTCAGTGGGCAAAAATGATCGAAGGAGATGAGTCCTACGCCGGTTGTGAGTCTTATTATGAACTTGAAGAAGTTGTTAAAGATTTAACTGGAATAAAACATATCTTTCCGACCCATCAAGGAAGGGCCAGTGAACGAATTCTTTTTCAAATTGTAGGTGGCCCGGAAACTATTATTCCCAATAATACCCACTTTGATACGACTAGGGCCAATATTGAATATACCAAAGCTGAAGCACTTGATTTAGTAATTGAAGAGGGAAAAGATCCTCAGTCCGATCATCCTTTTAAAGGAAATATGGACCTGGTTAAGCTGGAAAAACTTTTTAAAGAAAATGAGGGAAAAAATAATATTCCCCTTTGTCTTTTAACCATCACTAATAACTCAGGTGGTGGTCAGCCGGTATCGCTGAAAAATATAAAAGAAACTAAAGAGCTTTGTGAAAAATTTAAAATTCCCTTTTTTCTTGATGCCTGTAGATTTGCCGAAAATGCCTACTTTATTAAAATACGTGAACCAGGACAAAGCGACCGAAGCGTAAAAGAAATATGCCAAGAAATCTTCTCATACGCTGATGGTTTCACCTTTAGTGCTAAAAAAGATGCCATCGTAAATATTGGTGGTCTACTGGCCGTTAATAATGACGAACTTGCAGGAAAAATTCAAAATCTAGAAATATTAACTGAAGGTTACCCTACTTATGGAGGGCTTGCCGGAAGAGATCTTGCGGCCATGGCCCAGGGACTTCGCGAAGTAGTGGAGGAGGATTATCTTGAGTATCGTATCAAATCCACTAACTATCTTGGGCAAAAACTTCTAGAAATCGGCATTCCACTTTTAACTCCCATCGGCGGCCATGCCGTTTATGTGGATGCCAAAAGTTATCTTTCACATATTCCACCCGAGCAGTTTCCAGGTCAGGCCTTGGCCTGTGAACTTTATTTAGAGGGGGGAATTCGCTCTGTTGAAATCGGCTCATTTATGTTTGGAAAAAATGATGATGCAGGAAATTTCATTGCTTCTTCCATGGAACTTTTAAGACTGGCCATTCCTCGAAGGGTGTACACTCAAAGCCATATTGATTTTGTCATTGAAGTTTTTGAAAGAGTTCATGCAAAAAAGGACAAGATCCGCGGAGTAAAGATTGTAGAAGAGCCACCCTTTTTAAGACACTTTAGTTCCAAGCTAGCGCTAACTTAAAGAATTTGCCACTTCTTGGGCCAGGTGATCGCAGTGTTTTTTTACTACTTCTTCCTGTTCTCCCTCAACCATAACTCGGGCCAGATTTTCAGTCCCAGAATACCGAAGAAGAACTCTCCCCTTATCGCCTAGATCTTTTTCAACTTCCTTTAAGGCCTTTTGAACTGATGGAATATTTTTAAAGGGTTCTTTTTTAGAGATAGCAACATTTTTTAGTTGTTGGGGATAAAGAGGAATATCTTTGGTGAGAGCTCGTAAAGTTTTGTTATAAAACCTCATTGCCTCAATGGCCTTTAAGGCAGATAAAATACCATCCCCGGTAGTGGCATACTGTTTAAATATAATATGTCCTGAAGGCTCTCCCCCTAAAAGAGAATTAACTTTGCCCATTTGTTCAATAATGTACCTATCTCCCACTTGGGTTCGATGAAATTTAAGTCCCAAGGATTTTAAATAAACTTCAAGGCCTAAGTTACTCATAACCGTACCAACAACCTCATCACCTGGTTTTAAAATCCCTTGATCTAAAAATAATTTGGCGTAAAGGCCAATCAAGCGATCTCCATGAATGACTTTACCTTTTTCATCGATAATCAGCACTCGATCAGCATCACCGTCGAGGCAAATCCCAAGATCCGCTCGATATTTTTCTACTTGAGATATTGCATGCTGAGGATAGAGGGATCCACATTCAAAGTTTATATTTTTTCCGTTAGGTGTGACACCTAAAGAAATTGTTTCAGCACCTAACTCATTAAAAATCATGGGCGCTACTTTATAGCCGGCACCATTAGCACAATCTAGAACTATACGAAGTCCTTCTAGATCATAAATACTTGGAAAAGCTGATTTGGAATGAACTACATAGCGACCAAAAACTTCTTTAAGTCTTTCGGCCCTACCTAAGTCACCACCATGTTTTGCTGGTAGCAGCTCAGGTTTATTTATTAGATTTTCAAGTTCAGCTTCGACAGAATCAGGAAGTTTATTTCCCTTAGAATCAAATATCTTAATTCCATTATCGGTAAATTTGTTATGGGAGGCAGAAATCATAACTCCTGCATCCGCCCGCATAGATTTGGTTACAAAAGCAACCGCCGGTGTTGGTAGAGGGCCGGTGAGAATCACTTCTCCCCCTTGTGAGCAAACTCCAGCTGCAAAGGCCTGTTCAAGCATATAACAACTTAAGCGAGTATCTTTTCCAACTATTATGATGGGTCTCTTACGAACTGATTTATGTTTTTGAAAATAATGAGTCACGGCCCGCCCAAGAGCGGTGGCCACTTCACAAGTCATGGGGAATTCATTTGCTTTTCCCCTAATTCCATCTGTTCCAAAAAGTTTTCTATCCATAAGAATCTAGGAGTTTAGCTGACATTTGAAATTATGGGAAGATTTTGTGAATATTTCACACATCACGTGATTTCAGGCATCTAAAGATCTTACAAAATGTTAAAAACTAAAAGATTCTTACATTTACGTGTTTATGAACACTTAGACCATGTAGGGCACTTGAAACACCACGATAATACTATATATTCGTTACATGAGTATTTTAATCAGTCTTATCACAGTTCTCTTTCTTACATCTTGCGGTAACCCCGAATCTGGCACCTTGCAGTCGGTTGGTTCTGGAGTGATTTATGGTGAAGGCGAAACTGCAGACAATAGAGCAGACGCATCGATTGAAGAAATACTTAAAAATAACAATATTTTACATGATGAAGCAACAATGCTTTTAGAACTTTCAAAGTCTACAGCTGGTATGGTGCAAATCGGGAAACACGTAACTGCTTTTCCTGATGGCTCAGTCATAGCAAAAAAGATGCTCAAAACCTTTAAAGAAGTAAGAACTCTGTGCGAAGATGAAAGATTTTCTAAACAATTCTCTCTTCCAGTTTGTACTGGTTTTTTAGTAGCACCAGACTTATTAGTTACCGCAGGCCATTGTGTGAACAAAACCAACTATCATAATAGGGCCTGGATTTTTGGTTATGACCAATCTAGAGCAACTGATTCTCTGCCGACTTTTAAAGCAGAATTTGTCTATCACACGAAAGAAGTTCTTGAATGGAAAGAAGATAGAATTAATAAAAGTGACTTCGCCCTAGTTCGACTAGATAGAGCAGTTACCATTGCCGACCCCCTTAAATTTAGAAGTTATGGAGAGGCCAGTGTGGGAACAGAATTGGCCATTATAGGGCACCCAAATGGACTACCAACAAAAATATCAGCGGATGCTCAAATACTTGAAAATAAACCCAATGCATATAAGACTAATCTCGATTCCTTTGGAGGAAACTCCGGCTCACCGGTTTTTAACCTATACACTGGTGAAGTAGAAGGAATCCTTATTAGTGGTGCTACAGACTTTCTTCCTAATTTCACAAGAGGATGCGTTGAAGTTAATCGTAAAAAAGATGCAGAAGGCGCTGAGTACGTGGCCAAAATCTCTCTGGTTAATCTAGCTAAATACATCGAGAAAGACTTTGCCTCGAACTTCTAGGCCGCTTTCTTCTCTCTACTTTCAAATTTTATAATTTTCATATCATGCTCAATTAAAGCAAATCTTATCTCTTTTGCAGAGGGAAGGTTTATATTTATAATGGGACACTCTATCTCAGGACGGCGATCTAGACCCGGATATTTGCGAGAGTAATAAATATCCCCAAGGTCGTAACAAGACTCCCGTACATGAGAATTTTGAAGGTTTAAGGCCAGCTCTTTTAAGGCCTTCCTATAATTTCTCTCATCAATGCGTTCTTCCAACGAGTTTTCATCTTGCTTATTATTCATATAAATTGGCATAGGCCACAAAAGAAAAACAATTAGAAGCCCACCAAAGATTTCTATAAATAGAGGTGAGATCAAGAAGTACCTCCCTTTTTATGAGTCTATTATAACATAAGAAAAATAAAGAAATTTTATTTAGGCCTGCTCAAATTTGATAACTTCAACGGGACAAGCTTCAGCTGCTTCTTCCACTTTCAATCCATCATCTGTTGGGAAATCAGGTCTAATAATACAAGAATCAGCAGTAACTTCAAAGACCTCAGGAAAGATCGCCTCACAGGCATCGCAAACAATACAGCCAGGCTCAATCCACACTTTTTTCACGCTAAAATTTGGTTTTTCTTCAGCAACGGCACCTCCGCTAGCTGCAAATTCTCCGGCAAACTCTGGATTAGTAGCAATTTTTAATACCTTTCCAGACTTTGGTAGTGGTGGGGAGACAAAGTTTTTACCCGGAATGGTATAAAGCGGTTTGCTTTTAACCACTTTATGTTTTGTATTAAATTCGTCCTCAGTAATTTTACCATTACGTAATTGTGCTAAAAACTTGAAGGCCTTCATCGTCTGTTGGTGAACAATCCCATCTTTAGAAGAGAGAACGCTCAATTCAACTAAGGCATCGTTAAAGCCTTTGGCCGAAGTTAGTTTTTTCATTTCCTCACCAAAGTCAAAATCTTTAGAAAATGAGGATACTTGATGATCAAAATCTCGGTAAATAGACATTTGAGTCGGACTACCAAAAGGATTAAAAAGTCTTATTTTAAATTGATCATACTTGGCAGATTCTTTTTCTGAATTAAATCTAAATCCGAAGGCAACGCCATTTTTTCCGTATTTCGATTTAAGAATAGATATCTTAGGCCTACCAAAAAAGAATTCTATGGTACCTGATAGAAGACTTAAGGCCCCAATAGTTACCACCATTCCGATGGCAAGAATTAGTCCGATACCTAAAGCAATTAGACTTGTTGTGCTCACTTATCTCTCCAAGTAGAAATATTATTACCCAGTGCGTTCTTTATTTATAAAACTTTAAAGAAATATAACATGAGCAAATAAATTTGCAAAAGTTTAACTCAAAACCCATACAGGTTTTAAACCGGAAGGATTTTTTTGCCCCATACCTAGAAGTTTTCCCTCAGGATCAAACACCCAAAAATGCCCTGGAAGATAATCTGCTTTATCAGAATCAACAAGGCCTAGGGTATCCTCTGAAACAAAATTTCCATGGGAAAATTTTTTGGCCCCCTCTACTGGTAATTTAATCTCATTTAAAGGGAGCGCTTGACTGAGTGACAACTCATTTAAAGATATCTCTTCCGGATTTATTTCACCGTGTGTGGGAAGACCTTCAATTTTATGGGGTCCAATTTCTGTTCTTATGAGGCCATCAAGGTGGCCTACTGTTCCTAAAACTTCTGCCATGTCCTCAAAGAGGGATCTAATATATGTTCCGGAGCCCACTCTTGCTCTAAATGAGAGGTAGGGGTAATTAAAGCTTAAAATCTCTAGGGAATAAATTTTTCGCAGGACTGGTGCTTTTTCTATTTTTTTTCCTTCCAGGGCCCATTTATAAAGAGGTTTCCCAAGATGTTTGGCAGCAGAAAAGGAAGGTGGAGACTGGAGATAATCTCCTATAAATTTGGTCTCTAGAAGATCTTTTAATTTTTCCAGAGTTAAGTCAAAAACTTTAGAATTTTCACTTTCAATTAAGACTTCCCCTTCCTTATCTCCTGTGGAAGTTTTTATTCCTAAAATGCCCTTGGCCTCATAGGTTTTGGAAAAAGTCTGTTGAATATATTGATTAAGTTTGGCCGCGCCAGAAACACCTATCAGCATCAGGCCTTCAGCAAAAGGGTCTAAGGATCCAAAATGTCCAACTTTACTAACCTGTCCTTTAAGGACTCTTTTAACCTGGGCCACCATCTTAAATGAGCTAGGTCCTGGTGGTTTATAGATGGGAAAAACTTTTGGATTATTCATCACTTTTATTTTTTTCAGCGTTTAACAGTTCCATAATTTTTTTTTCGGCCTCAAATTGTGCATCATATTTAAAGACGAGATTTGGAACTTTTCTAATTTCAAGGGTCTTGGCCAGAATAGATTTTAATCTTTTGGTCATGCCACCGATCGCCTCTTTGGCATCTCCTCTTTTAGAGTTGTCAAAGGTGTCCCAATAGACTTCGGCCAAAGAATAATCTCGATTCACGTCTACTTTAGTAATGGTTACATTATTTAAACGTGAATCTGCCGTTTCGGTTCGAAGAACTCTATTTAGCTCAAAAAGAATTCGCTCTTCAAGCCTTTGTTTTTTGAAAGGATTTTTTGCATTCACGGATTGGCCTGAACTTCCTCTTTTATTTTTGCTTCTTCTTTTTCGACCTCTTCAAGAGTTCTCTTTCTCTCTTTAATTATATAGGCTTCAAAAAGGTCACCCGTTTTAATATCGTTAAAGTCTTCAAGACCAATACCACATTCCATTCCGGATCTAACTTCTTTAACATCATCTTTAAAGCGTCTAAGGGAGGACATATGGCCATCAAAGACAATCTTGCCATTTCTAAGAAGTCTGATATTACAACCATGGACAATTTTACCATCAATAACACCAGATCCAGCAATGGTTCCGGCCTTTGGAGTCAGGAAAGGCTCTTTAACTTCAGCTCGACCAACATATTCTTCCACAAACTCTGGCTCAAGCAGTCCTTCAAGCGCTAATTTAATATCACTTATAAGCTCATAGATAATTGAATAGGTTTTAACCTCAACCCCTTTTTCTTCCGCCAGTCTTCTCGCTGAAGTTGAAGGTCTCATATTAAAGCCGATAATATATCCATCAGCAGAATCGGCCAGCATTACATCTGAATCTGTTACAGGTCCAACTCCACCACCGATAAATTTAACTTTAACTTCCTGATTTTCAAGTCCCTCAAGAGATTGCTTAATCGCCTCAAAAGAACCCTGAACATCAGCACGAACCAATAGGTTAAGAGATCTTTGTTCCGGACCTTCACTTTTAGCATTAGCAAAAAAGTCTTCTAGAGACATTTTCTTTTTAACCGGCCCTGCTTCAATTTCTTTTCTTTGATCAATTCTATTTTGAATGATCTTCTTACCTTCTCTTTCATTTTTAACTACATTTAAAAGGTCACCAGGTCCTGGGGCCTTATCTAAACCTAAAATCTGCACAGGAACTGAAGGCCCCGCCGATTTTATGTCCTTTCCTAGATGATTAGTTAAACTTCTGGCACGTCCAACACACTCACCGACAACAATATTATCTCCCTTTTTAAGGGTTCCGGTTTGTACTAAGACTGTTGCCACAGGGCCCCGGCCCTGTTCAATTTTAGATTCAATAACTACCCCTTCGGCCTTACCTTTGGGGTCTGCTCTTAGCTCTAATATTTCTGATTGAAGAGCAATTGCCTCTAATAATTCATCAATACCTTCACCTTTTAGGGCAGAGATCGGAACAAATTGAGTATCTCCACCCCAGTCTTCTGGAGTGATGCTAAATTCTGCCAATTCAGTTTTGATTCGTTCGGGATTTACTCCCTCTTTATCCATTTTGTTAACTGCCACAATCACAGGAACACCTGATTTCTGGCAAAATTTAATTGATTCTTTTGTCTGAGGCATAACCCCATCATCTGCGGCCACGACCAAGACTACAATATCTGTAACATCGGCACCCCTTTGTCTCATGGAAGCAAAAGCTGCATGTCCTGGAGTATCTAAGAAAGTTAGAGTTTTTCCCTTTACATCAACTGAGTAGGCCCCAATATGTTGGGTAATCCCTCCGGCCTCACCTTCAACCACTTTGGCCGATCTAATATGATCGAGAAGAGTTGTTTTTCCATGATCAACATGTCCCATGATGGCGATGATTGGATTTCTAAAAGGAAGATTTGATTTTTCTTCTTCTGTAAATTGTTCTTTACCAATGACTTCATCTTCATCAAAGGCCTTATCTTCTACACGATATTCATATAAAACAGCTATTTCACGCGCTAGCTCCACACCAACAAAATCATCAGGTCTAACTAGTAAATTCACATCCAAAAGCTTATCGATCATATTCTTGGATTTAGTCGAAAGTTTTTGTGCTAATTCTTCAATACTACAACCACCATGAACTCTAATTACTCTTTTTGATTGTTTCACTTCAGTAAGTTCAGTCTTATCCCCTTTACCATGAAATATTTTCTTCCTTTTCACTTGAGTATAAAGAGGTCTTCCAAGTGTTGAAAGAGTCGAATAGGATTTTAGTTCTTGGCTACTTCGCGATTCTAAAAGCACCTGAGAGCGACTAATTCCTGCGGCCCTTTTACCAGAAACGATTGAGGCAAGTCCTCCAAGTCTTTTCTTTGTCGTAGGGGCAGCTGTAGCATCAGTCTTTTTAGTCTCTGATGTTTTTTCTTTTTCTTTTTCTTTTTCTTCTTTTGGAGGAGGTGTATACACCGGAGTAAAGCGATGCATTTTTTCTCTATAGATTTCTTTTTTCTCTTCTTTCTTTTCTTCTACTACAGGTGGCTCTTCTACAGGTTTGATTACTTCTGGATGTGAGACAACTCTTAATCCACCGCTTTCATCTGTAACCGCTTCTGGTGCCTCAGCAACTACTAGCTCTTCAGTTTCTTCTATCACTTGGGCCGGAGTTTCCTCTTTAACCACTTTTTCAACTTTTACTTTTCTTCTAATTACCGTTTTTTTCTTTTCCGTAACTTTCTTTTCTTCGGCCTTATCATCTGCTTTGACCGTTTTTTTAGTAGTCTTTTTGGCAACTTTTTTCTTTTTAGTCGTTTTCTTTTTGGTCTTTTTCTTTTTAGTGCCTTCTGCCTTTTTTTCCACTTCTGCCGTACGAAGTTGCATAAACTTATCAACTTCTTCGTCAGTAAGAGAAGACATATGGTTTCTAACTGCAAAACCTTTGGCCTTTAATCCTTCAACCAAATCTAGAGGTTTTAAATCCAATTCTTTGGCAAGTTCAAATATCTTTTTAGGCATTAAATTCTCCCATCAATTCTAAAAACTAGAATTAATATCAACCTACTTTAATTTAAAAGCTGCAAGTTCCTCTCTGAGCCTTCTTTCTGCTTCTGAAAATTTCCCTTTTTCATCATCTTCACTATCTTCATTGCCTTTTTTGATGGCACCTTGATAAGCAGGGACGGCCGAAGCTGAGATTAACTCTTCTTCTTCTGCAACATCTAGCTGGACTTCACCTTTTTCAATGGCATCTAAGGTATCTTGTAATATCTTCTTTGCATCTTCTTCTGTAATTTCTAAAATATCAACCAGTGTCTCGGCCTCTAGTGCACTTAAATCACCGATAGACTGAACTCCTGATTGAACTAACATTTGCGCTTTAGTATCTGTAACCGAGACAATCTGCAGCAAGTTCTCTGCCGCTTTCTTAAACTTCTCTTGTAGTTTGGTCTTAGACAGGATGTTTATTTTAAATCCTGTTAACATCGCTGCTAGTCTAACGTTTTGTCCTCTTCTACCAATGGCCAAAGCAAGTTGATCTTCTTCAACAATCACATCAAGGGTCTTATCTTCACCTTCAATCATGATATTTTCAATTTCTGCTGGAGCAAGTGCTGCTCTTGCAAAAGTTTCTAAATCATCAGAGTATCTAACGATATCAATTTTCTCACCCTGAAGTTCATTGACAACATTTTGAACACGAGATCCTTTCATTCCAACACAGGCACCAACTGGATCGATGTCTTTGTCGACAGAAATAACAGCAATTTTAGCTCGCTGTCCTGGCTCCCTGGCGGCAGATTTGATTTCAATCGTTCCATCTTGAATTTCTGGAACTTCAATTTCAAACAATTTAACTAAAAACATGGGAGAAGTTCTAGAAAGTAAAATTTCTGGACCTCGGTTTGTCATAACCACTTCAGTTAAATAGGCTTGAATTCTATCACCAGGTTTGAAATTTTCTCCTGGAATAACTTCCCTTTGCGGAAGGACAGCTTCGGCCTTTCCAAGGTCAACCATGATGCGACCTCTTTCATAGCGTCTGGCAATCCCGGTAATAAGTTGTTTTTCTCTATGTTTAAATTCAGCAAATAGGATTTCTCTTTCAGCATCTCTAACTTTTTGAAAGATAATCTGTCTGGCCGTTTGCACGTCAACTCTAGTGAAATTAGGGTTTTCAATCCTAATACCTAGCTGATCCCCTATTTCAACATCTGCATCCAGTTTCTTGGCATTTTCTAGATCGATTTCAATAATAGGATCACCCACGACTTCGACAACGTTTTTGTATTGATAGATTTCTACATCTCCATCCTCTTCGTTATATCTTGCCTCGTATTCTCCTTGAATACCAAATTTCTTTCTTGCAGTTACTAGGAATGCCTGTTCAATAGCATCAACAACGATCTCTTTACTGATCCCTCGGTCTTTTCCTACAACTTCAATGACTTTCGCCAGCTCTGAAAAGTTCATATTATCCTCTCACATTATTAGTGTCTGTTTCTAAATTGGCCTTTTTTATCTCTCCAAAAGGTACCCCGAAAACAAACTCTTTATATTTCAAACTAAGTTTGTCTTCGATTACATCTTCCAACAAACAAATTACTTTTTTATCACCTGCAATTTCTTTTGGCGCCTCTGGCACCAAGTCTCCCAATTGTTTACTAAATTGAAGTTTAACCTTTTCTCCAATTGCCGAAACAAAATGTTCCCTGGTTTTAAGCTTGCGGAACACACCTGGCGAGGAAACTTGTAACGTTAGGGTTTGGGGAACCCAGTCTTCCTCAAGATAAGGGTCAAAGGCCCTATCCACTCTCACGCAATCATCAATTACTGCGCTACCTGTCTTTTCATCAATGATAAAAACTCTAAGCTCTCCACTTCCTAGTAGATATTCCATGTCATAGAGTTTTAGATTTTGCTCTTCTACGACCTTTTGACAAAGGTCATAAAATTTAAGCTCAATTCCAGTTTTTTCTTCTTTAATTTCCATTCTCACACAAAAAAAAAGGGCGGATTCCAGGAAAACCGCCCTCAAAAATAAAATCATTTCTTAAAGACAAGAAAGGATATATCAAAAAGTCATTTGAAAGGCAACGTTTCATGAAGTATTGTAAATATTAAAGAAGACTATGGCGCAATGCATTAATGACCCGACATCATCACCAATCCAGGTCGGTCTGGCCCATAGAAATCAACTATTTCATGGATTTTTTTAAGTCCTAATTTCTGGTATAGAAAAAAGGCCGGATTCCCCTTTTCCACCTCTAAATACACCTTATCGAGCTTTCGCCCCTTCAAAATTTCCATCGCCTTAGAAAGCACTAGCTCACCTAGGCCCTCCCTTCTTCGATCAGGGATTATTAAAAACTTAAGAAGGTGGGCCAGGCCCTCCTCAAAAGATAGTCTAAAAACTGCTAGACCGAGGATTTCAAGGCCCTCAGATAGTATAAAAATTGCCTCATGACCTGAAGGTTTCATCCAGACCTCATAGGGCCAAGGCCTTGGATCAAAGCTCTTATCTAAATGGGTCAATTGCTCTAAAACATCACTAGAAACTTTTCCCTCTATAATTTTCTTAATGGAAGATTGAACTAAATTGAAATTAAAAAAATACATCATGATTAATTTTTTTATCTAGAGATAACAGATAAAATTTTACATTTTCCCAAACTTTTGGATCATAAATTTTAAGTTTAGTTCCCTTTTTGAATCTCTCTTGAAAATAGAGTTCAACAGTCACCATGTTTTGAATTGTTTTTGACCAACTTCGATAAGGCCTGTTTAGACATTTATGTTTTTCAAAGTATGTAAAAAATCTCTTATCATATTTTCGTTTTTGTTTTTTTATATGAATAAGGGCCTTCTTAAGCAAGATAACTTTTTTAATAAACCTTTTAGAATCATCATCAAAAGTTTTTATTTGCTTCACTGAAGGGAGTGTTTTTAAGCTCTCTTTATCAAGTCCTAAGGCGGGAAGAAACAAAACATTTTTGTTGAAACATCGAAAAATTCTTAAACCCTTTTTAAACGCCTTATAACTTGAAAGGAATACAACTTCATCTTGAACTCTATAAAGCGCTATATCTGAAGTAATTATTTTATTTTTAGCGACTACATTTGTAGATAGAAAAGCACCTACCAGAAGAAGTTTCAAATAAAGCATTTGCCTAAACTGGAGAGCCAAGCTCAACGTTCCCAATTGTTTGCCCTACTGTAACTTTAGGCTCCATATGAAATCTTATTTTCACCTCAGGATTAAAAGTATATCCGTCCTTACCACGAATAATATATTTCCTTTTAGAACCTCTCCTCTCTTTATCCATGCTATCAATTTTAGGTTCAATCAATTTTCGAAGGCGACTAACGCTAGTGTAGATAAGTTTATCGTGAATAAGAGGATTGTATTCATCTTTCCAAATGGACTTGGCAAGTTTGTCTTTATCAAAATAAGTGCCAGAGTTTTTTGCCAACAAATATAGAATCTCTAAAAGGACAAAGCGATGTTTAAAATCGATGGTACCAAGAGTTCTTTCATGTACTTTTCTATTTGAACGATCTAGATAAAAATCGATACTGCTATCATTTACGTCTTGAATTTCTTGCTCTAAAAGAGAATTTAATCTTTTAAACAAATTTTTATCGACAGCTTCTTGAGCAAATTTAAAAAACATTAAGGCCTTGTCATACTCTCCCTTTCTTTTAAACACTTGTCCTTTTCCTAATTGGATATAACCAAAAAGGTTCCAGCATTTCTTATCTTGGAGGTAGTAATTGGCCTTAGTAAAATAGGCCATGGCCTCTTCAAAACGATCTAACTCCAAATAGATTTTGGCATATTGAAAGTTCATGGCCCCATTCAAATAGCTCTTATTAAGAATGGTTAACAGTTCTTTGAGTTGATCAAGAGTTTCTAAAGACTCAGTGAAACTCTTGCGATTATAATAGTTTGTCGAAAGGGCCAGCAAACATTTTGCGAGAAGTTCGGGCTCGTTTTCTTCTTTTGACTTTTTATAGGCCATTAAAAAGTTTTCTTTGGCCTCTTCAAACCCACCGCTATAATTTTTAATGACGGCCAGGTTGTAAAAATATTCCGCATTTAGAGATCCTAAATACGTTACAGAGTCTTCAACGATTTGCTCGGCCAAGGCAATATACTCTTGGGCCTTTTCATATTCTAATTTTTCAGAAAAGATTCTAATTAAAAATCCTAAGATTTTTAGTTTGGCGAAGATATCTCTTGGCCCTTCAGCAAATCTTAAAGCACGCAAAAAATACGTTTCCGCTTTTCCTAAATCACCTTTGTCATAGTGGATTTTCGCTAATAGATAATTGGCCTTAGATAATTCGAACCGATCTAGTGGCGCAACATCTTTATCCAGCTTCAAGAAGGCGAGCGAAGGGTCACTTCTTAATTCTTCAGATATATTTGTCATACACACCCCTCTGGCTAACTCTTCTTTGAATGAAATTTACCATATGACCCTGTTAGCAGTCAAAAATAAGGTCGTAAAAAGTAATTTTTTTAGTCTTAAGTAATTGATTTAATGGGGTCAAATTGATACCTTGTGCCCTCACTTATTAAGTATTAGGAAGTTACATCTATGGCCAAACACGACATTAATACTATTCGTCATTCCACTGCCCATTTAATGGCCCAGGCGATCATGCGACTGTATCCAGATCAAAATATACAGCTAGGTATTGGACCTGTCATAAACAATGGATTTTATTACGACATTGATATGGACTACCATCTAACTGATGAGGATCTGCCTAAAATCGAAGATATGATGCGATCTATAATCAAGGAAAATCTTAAAATTACCATGAAGGAGATGACCAAAGAAGAGGCCATAAAGTACTTTTCTGAAGAAAATCAAGAGCTTAAGGTAGATATCATTGAAAACCTCCCTCAGGGTGAGGCCATAACCTGCTATACCCAGGGAGAATTTATTGATTTATGCCGAGGCCCTCATGTTGGCAGCACGAGAGAGCTTCCAGCAAGTTTCAAGCTTCTTCATACTGCAGGTGCTTATTGGAAAGGAGATTCTTCTAAAAAAATGCTCCAGCGTGTTTATGCTGCTTCTTTTGCAGACAAAAAAGAGCTTAGACAACACCTAAATTTTTTACAGGAAGCGAAAAAACGAGATCACCGAAAACTGGGAAAAGAGTTGAATCTCTTCCTTTTTGATAAAGTTGCCCCTGGCTCTCCATTTTTTATGCCAAAAGGTTCTTTTGTTTATAATGCGTTAGTGGATTTCATTAGAAAGGTCTATGTAAAATACGGATACGATGAAGTCATAACTCCCCAAATCCTAGACTCTGAGCTCTGGCACACCAGTGGTCACTACGAAAACTACCAAGAGAATATGTTTTTCACCAATGTGGAAGACCGAGAATTTGCTGTTAAGCCGATGAACTGTCCTTGCCATATGCTCATGTTCTCCCACTTTAAATACTCCTATCGAGACCTTCCTTTAAGATTTGCTGATTTTGGAAGACTTCACCGAAATGAGGCCTCTGGGTCTTTGGCCGGACTCACACGTGTAAGAACTTTCTGCCAAGACGATGCTCACATCTTTTTGCCCATGGATAAAATTCAAGATGAAATCCTTGAATTAATAGATATGTTTTTCATGTGCTATGACCATTTTGGTTTCAAAGATGTACGAATTTTACTTTCGACGAGACCTGAGAAAAAAGTCGGTGATGATAAGGTTTGGGATATAGCTGAAGATGCCTTAAAAAAGGCATTAGAAAATTCTGGTAAAGAATTCCATATTAATGAAGGTGATGGTGCCTTTTATGGGCCTAAGATTGATTTAGAAATATCTGATGCTCTTAATCGTTATTACCAACTAGGAACTATTCAACTTGATTTTCAACTGCCGGAAAGATTTAACTTAAAATTTACTAACCAAAATGGTGAAGACGAGAGACCTGTAGTTATCCACCGTGCCCTATTAGGATCTCTTGAAAGATTTTTTGGTATCTATCTAGAACATGTTGGAGGGGCCTATCCTTTCTGGCTGGCACCTGAACAAGCGGTTATCGTTCCTATTAGAAGTGAAAGCCATTTAGAATTTGCCAATAATTTATACCGAGAATTAAAGTCTTTAGGACTCCGCGTTCGAGTCGATGATCGAAATGAATCCATGGGCTATAAAACAAGACAAATTCAAAAAGGAAAAATTCCTTTCATGCTCGTCATTGGTGACCGTGAGATGGAAGGAAACTCGGTTAGTATGAGGGCCTATGGTTCAAAAGTATCTGAATCCATCAATATTGATGATTTAAAGAGTAAATTTTTGGAACTTGATGCTTTAAAAGTTCCGCCCAAGTTAAGGGAATAAAAATGAAAAAAAAAAGAGTCTTACTCCTTTGTGGAGGAGGTGGCCCGGAACACGATATTTCCATAATCTCTGCTAAATATATTGAAGCAATCCTTTCTGAAATTCCCGAATTAGATTTAAGCATAAAAGAGTTAGAACTAGCTCCTGAAAAAGAAGATCTTTTTCAGGCCCTACAGGGACCTGACTTTATTATCCCCTGCATTCATGGGCCTCCCGGAGAGACTGGTGATGTTCAAGCATTCTTAGATTTGCTTAAAATTCCTTATCTTGGAGCAGGGCCTGAGGCCAGCCGTATTTGTTTCAATAAAATCACTACAAAACTTTGGTCTGAGTCATTAAATATTCCAGTAACTCCTTATCAAGGCCTTGAAACAAAAAATATGGATGTTGCCTATGATATTTTTGATAAGTGGGGAAAGGTTTTCATAAAACCTGCATCACAGGGATCTTCTATAGGTTGTGCCCTTGTTGAAAATAGAGACCAGCTAGAAAGCGCCATTGATGAGGCCTTTAAATACTCACCACAAATTCTCTTAGAAAAAGTAATTGAGGGAAGAGAACTTGAAGTTGCCGTCTATGAAATGGGCGGTAAAATCGTCGCTACAGACCCAGGTGAAATTATCTTAAAGCGGGCAAAGGATGCTTTTTATACTTATAAAGAAAAATATGATGATACCAGCAAGGTAACCACTCATACTAAGGCCCAGGCCTTAGATAATAAAACCATAGAGGACTTAAAAAACTTATCCATACGGATTTTTAAAGGATTAGGTATAAGACATCTATCCAGAGTTGATTTTTTTCTCACCAGTGATGGTCAAATTTATCTGAATGAAATAAACACGTTTCCGGGGATGACACCCATATCTATGTTCCCAAAAATGCTCCAAGCAAGGGGTGATACATTTAAAGATTTTTTAAAAGAAAAAATTAACTCATAAGGTATTCAAATGAAGCTAACACAAAAAGATGATCAAGATTTTGCTAAAGAAAAGCTTGCAGAATTCTACGCAAATGATTTAATCCCACCTGAGAAAAAAAACTTCCTGACTGATTTGAGGAAATCTTTTGGCCCTTATTTAGGAGTAGAGTCAAGAAGTGGTGAGACTAACGGTCTGATGGACGCGGCTTCACAAATTGCGACTTTAGGACTTGGCTTTAACCCTTCTACATTTTTTGGTGTTGCCCATCACTTAGAAGCTCATTTAAATGATAAGAACACTCCCCATTATAAAAAACTAAGAAAATCTTTTGAATCTTTTTTAAAACGAAAAATCGAGTGGGACGACCTTAATGTTACTTTTGCCAACTCTGGGGCGGAGGCCAATGAAATCGCCTTAGGTCTTGCTTATAAAAAAAGAATAAATAAAAATGCCAAAAAGGTATTGGCCTTTAATGGCTCTTTCCATGGAAGAATGCAAATCACTCTTTCCTCTACCTGGAACCCATCAAAGAGAGAACCTTTTGAATGGCAGGACTACTTAACTCTATATGCTCCTTTTCCTTCCATGACTAACAATGAAGTTTGTCGACCTCATTTAAAAGGCTGGGAAGAGACCTGGGCAAATGCCACGATCAAAGATTTTTCCCCTACGAAAAGTTGGGAGTATTCAGACCAAGGCGTGGGAGAACAAATTAAGGATTGGCAAGATCAAGAACTAATTGAAGCAGAGGTAAACTCTCTCTCTAATGTCCGAGAACAACTTTTAACAGAAGATATCTATGCCATCATTGTTGAACCTATGCAGTGTGAAGGTGGGGATCGATATGGCTCCAATAGATTTTTCCAGGGCCTTCTGCTTCTCGCCAAAACATTTCGCGTACCGGTCATTTTTGATGAAGTACAAACCGGCTTTCACCTCGGACGTGATTTTTTCTGGCATAAAATGTTTGAACTCAACCTAGAGCCAGATTATGTAATTTGTGCAAAAAAATCACAAATAGGATTAGTTCTCTCTCATGAAAATAACGAGGTCGAAGAAGAATTCTCTGTTGCCTCAAGTATTAGAGGTTATCTGCACGGTTTTATCCTTGATCAATTTCAAGAACAAATTATCGAATTAGAAAATAACGTTCACGCCAGAATCGATAAATTTTTAGAAAGATTTTCAAAATATATTGAAAACCCCCGGGCCATGGGTCTGGCCTTTGCTTTTGATGTAAAGGAAACTGAATATTTAGATAAATTGATTCGGGCCCGTTTTGACCACTCTTTGCTTTATTACCCTGCGGGGGCAAAAACCTTAAGGTTTAGACTGAACCTTGGTTTTAAAACTGCCGATCTTGATTATTTATTTAATAATCTCATAAGCGTTTTCATGGAAGTTTACGAAAACAAAGAATACAAGGATAAAACCTTACAAGTTCCCAGAAAAAATATGAAACCCCACTATGACCGTCACGAATTTCTGCTCGACAATAAACTTAGTGAAGTCCAGGGAAGGGGCAACGATACCGGTGGGTTTGAAAAGTTAAAAATATATTTTGAAGAAAAGCACCAATGTAATCTTCACATGGTGGATAAAGAACTATTTGATCTCTATGAAGACAAGATTCTTGTTTTACAAGAGAAGGTTTATGAAAAAACCAGACAAACTGATATTTCAATTTTTAGAAAAGTCATTACTGATTTTAATGGACTGGCCCTAATCGCTGAACATAATGGAGAAATTAAAGGAATTACTTTTTGTTCACCGTTGCACCACCATCCACTAGAAAGAGGACTTCGGCTTGATCCCTACTTTGAAGATGAAAAAACTCTATACATGATTGATACAACCGTCTCTCCAAACTACCAAGGAAAAGGCATGGGCCGTGATCTCAAATACGCCCTAAACTTGATGGGCGATTTAAAAGGATTTAAAAGAATCCATGGCCGCAACCGTGATCGCCTTGCAGGTTATATGTTAAACATAAATCTCTCTCTTGGCGCTTTTGAAAATTATTATCTTTCCGAAGATTATCCCGACTTTGCTGCTTACCGTGATGTTATCTGCTACACCCAAGCACTAAAATGGGAAAGGCCAGAGCTTAATCTATCAGGGGCCATTTCTTCTCCTTTGGGCCTCAATGATTTATCAATGGATTTTATAAAAGAGCGACTTCCCGTAATGGTAAATAAAGTCTGCTTATCCAATGTAGTAAGCAAAAGCTTTCTCACTGATGTAAAAGAAATTTTCTCCCTAGTTCCTGAAGGGCTAAGACATGGATACACAACTTCTGGTCAATCAGAATGTGTCGACAAACTAGTTAAATCTATTTGGTATAAATATAAAACTAGTGATGAATATCCTAAAAACATTAAACTCTTAACCTTTGAAGGTCATTATTTTGGAGAGGGAAGTGCTCTCGCCCGTTCCCTTTCCTTGGATGATCCTTATTTTCCCGTTCATAAATTAAATTCCCCAACAGGAAAAGATGACTCGGAAATTTTAAATCAGGTCGAAGAAGAGTTAAAAAAGGGAACCTATCATTCCATCTGGATTGAACCCCTAATGCAAAAAACGATGCAAAAGATAAAACTTGATTTCCTCAAAGGTCTTCGCAAGCTTTGTGACCAATATAAAGTTGCTCTAGTTTTCAATGAGACAGCATCTTCTTTTTACCGTTATGACCCGGAAAACTTTTTTATGTGCCATTTAGTAAGGCCTGATTGTGGCCTTAACTTTCTTGGTGGACAAGCAGGTGTTTGCTTTTTATCCAAGAATTTCTTCCTCCCAAAACCACTGATGCTAATTAGTACTTGGGATGGAGATGAATATTCTTTTGGCGCTTATTCCGAAGTGATGAAAAAAGTCATTAAAAATCCTAAAGACTTTTTAGAGCTTAAACAAAAGTTTCATAAGAAACTTCAAACCCTTTTAGAAAAATATCCTATTAGGATAAACAATATCAATCTTGGCGTTGGATACTTTGAAGGTGACATACCTTCTCCGGTGGCAAAATGGTTTAAAGCATCTGGAAATGGTTATATCGTCTGTCCAAACAAAAGCTCCATGGAGGAATTTTTAAATGAATGATTTTAATTTCCCTTATATTAAATTTGAAGCTGGAAAAAGCTATAAAGAATGGGGCCATCAACATGGAGAGGAATTTCGCCAGGGAATTAAAGAACTGGTCGAAATAAGAACCGAATTAATGTTAGCGAGAAACCCTGCCTTAAAAAGAGACTTGAAAGGTCTTGCTTTAGAACAGCTTAGAGTATCAAGCGAATACTCTCCCGAATTAGCAGAAGAGCTCAAAGGAATCTCCGAAGGTTCAGGCATTTCATTGGAAGAACTTGTTATCCTCAATAACTATACAGATTTTAGAGATATTGAACTACCAGAAGAAGGTTGCTCCACCCTACACGTGGCGAGAAAAGAGAAAACTATTGCCGGCCAAACTTGGGACATGCATGGGACGGCCAAAAATTATGTAAGTGTCCTGCATATCCCCGCAAAAGATAATAAACCTGAGGCCTTACTTTTCTCTCTGGTAGGATGTGTCGGTATGATGGGAGTGAACACCTCCCAAAACCTTATAGGGGTAAATAATATAAATACTAGAAATGCCCAAATAGGGCTTATCTGGCCAATACTTATTAGAAAAATTTTAGAATATAACTCAATAGATGAGATGAGAAAGGGCCTTCTAAGCTCACCTGTGACCTCAGGCCATAACTACCTTTTATCTTCACCAAACATCGGTGAGCACTGGGAGATCACTCCAGAGGTTTCAGAAAAAGTCTTAGCTGTTGAACCAGGAAAGACCGGGGAAATCTTTCATACCAACCACTGCCTAGGAGAGGCAACGCTACCTCTTGAGATGAAAGAATCTCTAAGTAGCACAACTTTTGTTAGGTATGACCTCTTGGCGGAAAAAATAAAAAACGTCAAGAATGCGAAGGACATGAAAGAGCTGCTTATGGACCACGATGGGTACCCAAAATCCATCTGTTCCCACTTTCAAAGTGGAGCTCAAGACCCTTCTATGACGTGCGGTGGCGCCGTGGCCGATTTTAATGATAAATATTTCTCTTTTTGGCGAGGATGTCCGGTTTACGATCAAAACTTTTTAGAACATAATTTTAAACTGGAGGGAGGATCTTTTTCTAAGGTTAACTAATGGACTACCCCTTTTACTTCACGTGGAGTAAACAAAATACCGATCAATTCATCCATTTTAAAAGTGGTTCGGGGAATACTTTCACCACTGAAGATGGAAAAGTGATTACCGATCTCTGCTCCTTAACTTTTCATGCCGCCTTCGGCCTCGATGACTCCCTCATAAAAGATAAGATCAAGGCCCAATTAGACCAACTTCCCCTGGCCTTTTCAAAAGCTGTTTATCCGCTAAAAGAAAATGTCAGCAAGCGGCTAGTAGATTTCATAGGAATTCCAGGGAAGATTTTTTATACCGTCTCCGGCGCCGAAGCAGTGGAAAATGCCCTTAAGATGGCGAGGTTTTTAAAACAGGGAAATATAATTTTATCCCGAAAATCGGCCTACCACGGGGCCACTCTCGGGGCCCTTTCCATCACAGATGATTGGCGAGTTAAAGATCACTTTAGAATTGAAGATCAAACCATTCATATCCCAGAACCAAACGAGGATCCCAGTGGTGTAAAAACCAGGGAGCTAATTGAAAAGATAGGTCCAAAAAATATCGCTGCTTTTTGCCTTGAGCCCTTTACTATTACCCGTGAAAATGAAGCTCCTATCCCTCCTAAATCCTGGTGGGAAAGCATTCAAAAACTATGTCTTGAATATAATATCTTCTTAATTATCGATGAGGTCACTTGCGGTTTTTATCGAACAGGCAAACCTTTTGGGCTTCAACACTTTGATATAAAACCAGACATGATCTGTATGGCCAAATCCATAAGTGGTGGAATGATTCCACTTGGCGCCCTTTGGACCAACTCTAAAATTGCCAAGATTTTTGATGATAAGGTGTTAAGTTTTGGTCTTACCCACGCCGCTCACCCTTTGGGACTGGCCGCTCTTGAGGGTGTCCTTGATCATCTAACTGATGAGTCCTTTGTCCAAAATATCAAAAAACTCGAACAGGTAATGATTGCTAAAATGCGGGATTTCAATAAGCTTAAAATAGTGAGTAAAACTACCTCACTAGGGCCTTTAGCTTCCATTAAAATAAACTCAAACATGAATTGGAAAGATTTTATAAATAAAGGAATTAATCTTTATCGACCAAAAAATAGAATCATCCTCGCCCCGGCGCTGACTTACTCTCCCGAAGAACTGAAAAAGGCCTTAAATAAATTGGAAGAAATTCTAAATGACTAAAATATATCAAAGTGCCAGCGAGGCGCTAAGTGATTTAAGCTCGGGAATGACCTTGATGAGCGGTGGTTTTGGCCTTTGTGGGATAGCTGAAAATTGTATCGATGCCATTACTTTTATGGATGTTAAAGATTTGACGGTTATTTCCAATAATATAGGAAACGCTGGCAAGGGCCTGGTTAAAATCCTGGTGCAAAATAAAATTAAAAAGGCCTACTGTAGTTATGTTGGGGGAAATCCCGATCTAGAAAAGTTAATGCTCGCAGATGAGATTGAAGTTGAACTCGTTCCTCAGGGAACTTTTTCTGAAAGAATCCGCGCTGGAGGGATGGGTATCCGAGGTTTTTATACTCCCACCGGATTTGGAACCAAAATTTCAGAGGGAAAAGAGGTCAAAGTTTTTGATAGGCCTTGCATCCTAGAACTCCCACTAAGGGCCGATTTTGCCATTATTAAGGCACAAAAGGGAGATCCCTATGGCAACCTGTGGTTTAAAGAGGCGGCGAGAAATTTCTCTCCCTTAATGGCCATGGCCGCAGATATCACTGTAGTTGAAGTAGAAGAGCTCGTAGAGCTTGGAGATATCGCCCCAGAAGACGTCCATCTACCTGGTATATTTGTTCAGCGGATTTTTAAAGGAAAAGATTATAAAAATGATATCGAGTATAGAAAGGTTAAGTCATGAGTTGGACTAAAGAGCAGATGGCCGATGAAGTGATAAAACTCTTTATCAAAAATTGCAGTGTCAACTTAGGCATAGGACTTCCCTCTATAGTGGCCGAAAGACTTCCACCTGATTTAAATATTATGGTTCATTCCGAAAATGGCATCCTAGGGGTAGGAGAGAGACCAACTGAAAATGAAGTCTCCCCAACCCTTATCAATGCAGGGAAAGAAACCGTCACGATTATCAAAGGTGCTTCCTATTTTGATAGCAGTTTAAGTTTTGGCATGATTCGCGGAGGCCATATAGATTTTTCGGTGCTTGGAGGCATGGAGGTTGATGTAGCGGGAAATCTCGCTAACTGGATGATCCCGGGAAAAAAAGTTACCGGCATGGGTGGAGCGATGGATCTGGTCAACGGTTCAAAAAATGTTATTGTGATGATGAATCATTTTACTAAAAAAGGAATACCTAAATTAAAAGATCATTGTGAACTCCCCTTAACTGGTGCGGCGGTAGTCAATATGGTCGTAACTGAGATGGGAATGTTTTCTCCCGATAAGAATAAATTTAAAATTATCAAACTAGCTGAGGGTGCTAAAAATTTAGATCTAGGCCCAGTGGAATAAAAAAGGGGCCCCCTGCAAAGGCCCCCATTTCTAGCATCCTGCTAACTACTAGAAGACATCCTGTCTTCTCCTTTTTAATTTTACCTCAATATGAGATTTAAAACATGATTTTTTTTTAGGTAATGTTTTCCGCGATAATAGTATATTGTTTTGAACCGGAATAGCGCTTATTTGACTCCAATTTGCACTGGCCTTAAAATTAATTTTAAGGATTTATAAACTATGATACAAAAATTTCTACTTCAAATTAAACAATTTTTTTTCCCTAAAAGTTTTAAAATTCAGAGCTTTACCTACTACATTCCCTCACCACCTGCGAGAGAATCAGGCTACCGGGAAAAAGGATTTGATAAAGTCTTCTATTCCTTTATTAATCAGGGCTATGAAATACTCTCTATCGATACTCAGGCCAATAAAGGACCAAACCATTCAGGGATGTGGGTTATTTGTACTGTTCGAAGCACCAATAAAAAGGCAGCAAACTTAAATCTTGCCAATTATTCAAATGATACCGATCTTCCAGGCGATGAGGGTTTTTCCTTTGCAGGAGACGATGATTCGATAGACGGGCTTTATGCAATTGATGAAAAAAATCTGCCATGAAACGCCTTACCCTTTTTGCAATCATTTGTCTCACAAGCTGTAGCTTGTTCATAAAAAATGAAAAATCTGATGTTGAAAAAGCATTAAAAAAAAACCAGGCCGCCCTTAACTATTGCCCGATCAAAAGAAAAGCTAATCAACTTTTAGGGGCCTCTGAAAATTTTGTAAAAAGTTACCGTAAGCTGGTTCAGACCCTTAGATTGAAAAAAATCCACCTTTCTTTTATCGATAGATATGTTGTCTATGCCTTAATGCAAATGAATTCCAGGCCCGATCAGGCATCCCCCACCTCTAGGCACCAGGTCTTTATAGGCCACCGAGGAAAAGACTACTACTTTGATTTCTTTGCCAAAAAGTCCCCCGCCTATCCCTTTCTCTTTGGATTAGATGGCCTTTTAAAGGCATTTTCTTCTAGGTATTCCTTAAAAAGGCTAGGTGGGTTGATCGATAGATATCAAAAAGAGCCGATTTTGGTAAGTCAGAACTTCTATAGTTTTTTAAAGCAAAATAAAAAGATTCTGAAAAAATCAAACCTTAAAAATTACTATCTTAAGGCCGGGCAAATTCTTCACCCGGGAGAATCTATTCCTAAATTAAAGTTAAAATCCATAATTGCTAAATACTATAAAAATAAAAAAAATGTAGGTAGATTTAAGACTTTAGTAAGATATATACCAAGTGAAAAATCTAAAATTAATACCAGTGACAGCAATATCCACTGTAATATAGATTTAAATCTTTATAATCGGCCCTTATATTTATCCAAAGGTGCTTATGGCGATAGTGCTAACTTTGGTCTATTTGATGAAGGCTCTGTTGCCTTAGGAGTAACTTCTCAAGCACTCGATACTTTACAGGGATTATGGGGCACAAATTTATTCCAAGGAACTGGAACAGGTTATCAGGCAAGATTTTGTAAAATAACCAGAAAAGAAAATAAGATGATTTTTATTTCCTCTAAAGGAAAAGACCCTGGTCAGCATTTATCTCATTTTCTTAAAAGAAATGCACACTATATAGATTCCTTTAAAAATGTAGATGATTTAATTACTTCTGCTAGGTATCTCCATCTAGTCGATCCCTTAAGAATCATTTATGAATCTCGCAGGGGCTCAAAGCTAAAACTAAATATGTTACGAAAAGAAGGATATCCTCTCTATCACTCATCAAACTTGGGATATATTTGGGCCTGGGGAAAATTTGGAAATCTCAGTAGTCTCTTTCGCGATCCAAGGGCCCATTCTTTTGTTAGCTGTCCTGAAACAGAGCATTAATAAAACATCTTTTTAAAACTCCACACCATTGTTAAGATAGAACTATGAAATACTTATCTTTTGATATTGAAGCAACAGGTTTAAAAGAATTTGATTATATAATCGAATTTGCCATGGTTCCCTTTGATATTACAACAGGCACTTTGGAAAAAAATCTGGCCCGATCTTATTACATCAAGTGCCCGACCTACAAAGAGCTAGAACCAAAACTAGATCCTTGGGTAGTTGAGCACAATAAAGAATTGATAATAAAGGCCAATAAAGAAGGGCTTCCGATGAATGCCTTTAAAAACGAATTCCAGGCCTATTTAGAATCATCTCCTGTTAAGGACTATTTCGCTACTAATGATAGAAAAATTGTATTATTTGGTAAATCCATTAATGCCATTGACCTACCCTTTTTAAATCGAGACTTAGGTTTTGATTTTATGCGACGTTATTTTCATCATCAAGTTCTTGACCTCTCTTCCGTGGCCATGTCCTTTGTTGATTCAAACATGATTCCTGAGGACTCTTCTTCAGGATCTAATTTGATGAAATACTTTAAGATGGGAGATGTAGAGCACACAGCTTTGGCCGATGCCATCAACACTGCTATTATGTATATTAAGTTAATTGAAAAATTTAAGACGTAATTATTTTTCGAAGAACCCCTCAGGATTTAAAGGTCTACCATTCCATCTGATTTCAAAATGTAGGTGAGGCCCTGTAGATCTTCCGGTATTCCCCACGTGGGCGATAAGCTGACCTTTTTTTACCTTGTCACCTTTTTTAGTAAATATTTTATCAGCATGGCCATAGACACTAAAAAGTCCATAACGATGAGCGATTACTGTTAAATTTCCAAATCCGGTCAGTCCATTATCAGCATAGACCACCACTCCATCGGCCACACTAACCATCCTAGTTCCAATAGCTGCTGGAATATCAATACCATTATGATTTTTCCCCCATCTCCCTCCATAATGAGAGCTAATGGTTTTAACTGCGGGGACAGGCCAGGAGAAATCATCCGTTGCTAGGACTTGAGCGATATTATCGTGCCCAATAGTTCCTACAATTCCTCTAATTAGTGGGACGTAGTACCAATTTCCCGCTTTGAACTCTCTTCCTTCATTGGCCTTTTCAATCATCCAATGAGGGATTTTAAATTCTTTGGCAAGAGATTTAAGGCTATCACCTTCTCTAATTTTTACATACTTCCCAGACTTAAATGCTGACGATGAGCAGGAGCTGAGAAACAAAACAAAAATTATTGATAAGCAAAATTTATTTAAATTTCTTCTATGAATTTTTTCCATTGTGGGATCTTATCGGGCCCAGAATGAAGAAGATTAAGAGGAGTTATAGAAATCTTATTATTTTCGATGGCACCTGTATCAGTACCTTCGCCTAGCTCAACCCCCTCATAGTGTCCTACGATCCAATAATAAGGGTTTTCTCTGAAATCTTTTCTTTCAGCAATTTTTTCTGAGTATTTTCTAAGACCAAGTCTGGTCAGTGATACCCCTTCAACTTTTTCTTCCGTTATATTTGGAACATTTATATTTATTAAAGTTAGCGGGTCTAAAATTTTAGAGACATCATTTAGCAAAATTTTTCTAATAAAATTCGCGGCCGTTTGATATTCTTCATTTCCTGATGGATGTCCAAAGTGGCTAGCAGTAGAGATGGCAATTCCTGGGATATCATGAAAAGCTGCTTCTCGTGCTGCTGCTACAGTCCCTGAATAGTAAATATCCTGGCCCAGATTGGCCCCGCGATTAATCCCTGAGATTACCAAATCAGGCCTTCCAAAGGTCTTTAAAAATTGATGGCCAATACCAAAAAGAGTACAATCTGCTGGAAAGCCACTAACTCCAAAATAGTTTTCTTCCACCTCTACGACTCGCAGAGGATTATCAAGAGAGAGAGAATGTCCTGTAGTAGATCTCTCTACAAGTGGGGCAATAACCATTACATCCCCCAAGTCCTTAACGGCCTCATATAAAACCCTAAGACCTTCTGCATACACACCATCATCATTGCTTATTAAGATTTTCATACTGTACCTTTTAATTTTGTTCCGTAAGGAAGTTTTTTATTGATTTAAAAAAGATAGCAGGATTTTCAGTTCCCACACTCTCTGGGTGAAACTGAAAACTAATCCCTCGATCAAACCGAGAGGCCATCACTTCTCCCTGATGGAAGCTAAATGTTTGTTCATCAGAACTTTCCACCACTAAAGAATTATACCTTTGGACATCAACTTTTTTACCCCAAAGATTTTCTTCAAATTCTTCCCAATGAGGAATGTTAAATTTAAATTCTTGCCCATGAATTGGAAATTTTGAAGGGATCACTTTAAGCCCTCTGGCCCGCCATAGCAGCTGGTGTCCGAGACAAATACCAAAGTTAAAAATATTAGGATGTTCAAGCCCTCTCATCATTAGAGGAAAAAGCTCAGCATAATCATCGGGATGGCCGGGGCCTGGGCCATAGATAAGAACGCATTTTTTCAAATCAGCTACTACTTTTTCTAATGTTTCTAAAATATTTTCTTTGGCAATCACTTCAGTTTTGATACCAAGTTGATAAAGTTCACAGGCCACATTATAGGTAAAGCTATCATTAAAATCAAAAATTAAAACCTTGTGCTTAGAATTCATCGTTTCCAAAGGCCTTTTGATTATAATTAAGATGGATATTAAAAGAGAACTTACTATCAATTTGCGTAATTCTATAACTCATATCCACTTTCCAGCAATTATTAGGTGGAGAGAATAAAGCGCCTACTAAAAAATCATTGGTTTTCATATTAGCAAAATCAAAATCATAATAAGTTCTAATTTTAAGTAAATCGATTGGCCCGTAGTTAACATAGGCCTTAATATTTTGGTTGGCCGGTCTAATGAAGGTATTGTAGTTAGCGATAAATCCGAAATCACCTGAGTCAAATTTCTGATTAAAATTTATTGTGAAAATATGTCCTTCTTCTTTCCAAAAGTAATACTCAGAAGCAACGATTCTAGCATCTTCATATTCCAGACCTAAAGAAAGCTGTAACCTAGTCAGCTTATCTTTGATATCATTAGACTCAATATCAAAGCGATAACCTTGCCCTACTTGTAGGTGAAATACCTTACTAAAATTAAAATTATCCCAGAGATTTGTGCCATCAATAAAAGGGTCTGTTCCCTTTGATGTTTTTTGCACCAATGAGTTCACTAATTTCAACTCCAAAGTATTTTTAATCGGGAGCACAATTCTAGCGGTAGCATTATTTATTTTATATTCATTTTCACGTACTGCATCCACGTTATCAAAGGTTCCAAGATCGGTGACAATTTGCTGTTCAAATCTTTTATTGCCATTAAACTTAGTCTTTTCCGCATAGTAGTGATTGAGTAAAAATAGTATTGAATGTCTATAGGATTTTTCATCTATCAGAAAAGTTTTTATCTCCCTGTCCTGATTTATACTTGGCATATCGCCAATAAGATTCAAGTTTTTTTTGGTGATATTGCTAACTTTCTTGCTTTCTAATTTTTCAAAATTAATATTTTCTCGAGGGATTTTTTCTTTATAAGAAATCTTGTGAATTCCTGCCAACTCCATCTTCATCTGAGATTGAAATAAAAAGGTATGCTTGGAAAGAGACTGCTCTTGTTCATAGGGAAATTTGTAAAACTGAGCATCCCAAGTTGCATTAGACCTTAAATCAATGGCCCCTAAGTTTCCCAGGTTCCAATCTGCAAAGGCCTCAATGTTGGCCCTGTTTGCATTTCTTATATATTTTCTTTCAAGTTTTTTATTTTGTTTAAAAATCGTATAATCCGCATTAAGCCCCAAAGAAATACTCTGCAAAGGAAAAAAATCAAAATTAATAAGACTTACAGGAGGTATTGAAAGAGTCATTTTAGGCAAGACCTGCACATAAGAATCATCAAATGATAGAGGATCTGAAACCAATTGGTTTCGATTAAAGTTACCTATGATATTAAAATCAAAAAATTGTTTTCTAAAGTTTAAATAAGTATTAATACCAACTTCAGAACCTTCGACCTTGGGATATAAATAGGGCGCAAAATCGTGAATCATATCCAAATCCCGCATGCCATCTAGATTAAAATGATGGTTAAAATCATGGCCAAAGGAAAAGTGATGTTCATAGTTTAAGTAGTAGCGAAAAAAAGTTTCTCCAGATCTATCAAAGTCGGTTTTTCCAGGCAGATAAACTTTATCCCACGCCTGGTTTGAATTTATTTCAAACCACTTTTTCTCCCCAAACATATGGCGGTATTGATATTCATTATAAAACCCCCTTGTCCCGTAAATTCCTGGTTCAAAAGTCATATCCACGTTATCATCAATGGCCCAGAAAACAGGTTGAGTTAAAATGCCATCCACCAGTTTAGACCATCTGAAATTGGGAAAAAGAAGGCCTGATTCCCGATCTTTTTTAATAGGGAATACCAAATAGGGAATGTAGAGGAAGCTGACTCCTTTGATGGTTAAAAAGCCATGAGTCAGATAAATATACTCTCCCGGGATAACTTCTACTTTTTTTCCATATATTGTCCAGGATTGGGGACAGTCTTTACAAGTAGTAAACTCTGCCCCTTCGGCAATAATTTTATTATCCCCTCCTCGATAGATTTTCTTGGCCAAGAGAGTAAAGCTACCAGTTTCCATCCGAGCATTTTTAATTTCGAAATTTTTAGTTTTAAAATTGTATAAAAATTCTGTTCCATGCAAGGTCATCTCAGGGCCTACATAGCGAACATTACCAATAACTTCGATTGCTCCCGTATCTAAGGTCATGGAGGCCTTATCACCATAGATGGCCTTAGGCCTTTGAGTAATGACCACATTTCCGATAGCTTCAAACTTTTTTTCTTTTGGCCACTTGTAGGCCTTCTCGGATAGGATTTGAATACTTTCTTTTTCAGACAGATTAAAAGATGTTTTAAAAGCGAACGCGTCCTTAGCTAAAAGTATTAGCGTCGTAATTAAAAAGAACTTTTTGAAATTCCCCGATAAAGTAATAGGAACCGGTAACCAAAATATCCTTTCTTTCTTTTCGCTTAAGGCCTTGTTCAAGATTTTCTTTCCAGTTTTCCAAATAGCTTGAAAGGCCCGCAATTTTTTTTGCCGCCTTCGGATGTTCAAAAGAAGTCAAAAAGATATCTTTAAACATTGAGCTATCTTGCCCTAAAATTTTTATACAATTTTTTATCTCTTCCTCGGGCCTTTTAGAAAAAGATAAATAGAGTTCATCAAAGGGCCCATGTCCCTTTAATCTTAGAGCTAATTTTCTCATACCCTCTAAATTATGAGCTCCCACAAAAGTAATGTTTATGCGACCTATTGTCACCCTTTCAAATCTGCCTTTTGTGCAGGGAAATGTAATATTTTCTTCACTGGGGGGATTTTCATCTATTAGTGCCTTTAATTGCCTCGCCATCAATTGATTTTGATAGGAATAATCAGCTTCTTGATGCATCTCAATATTTATAATTTTATTCTGCTGACAATAATCCCTGGTGAGATCTCTTAAAAACTTCAGGTTAAATGCGGTGACCAAAGGAACTCCAGGTCGGGTAATACCAAGTTTTTCTAACAGGATTTGGCGAAATGAATTGCCTAAAAACTCTTGATGATCTCTGGAGATCGAGGTGATGGCGGTGACATTTGGATTTAGATAATTAACGGCATCTAATCTCCCTCCAAGGCCTACCTCTAAAATTAAAACATCTACTTTTTTAGCGACACATAGACTTAAAAAAACATGAAATAAAAATTCATAATAGCTAACATTATATTTATTTTTTTGTATCTCTTCATAGCTTGCTCTAAACTGCAAAAGCAGATCATCGTAGCTGACTTCCTCTTCACCTACAAAAAACCGCTCCCGAATACTCAAAACATGAGGTGAGGTCCAAAGCCCCACTTTTTTTCCTTCAAGCAAAAAGAGGTGCTTGAGGTTGTGGGCGGTTTCTCCCTTACCGTTGGTTCCTCCAATAGTAATAATGGGGATTTTTAATTTAGCTTTAAAAGGAGCAAAGACAACTTCATTTTCAACAAACTTGGGCGAAAACTTCTCTCTCCCAAAATATTGGGAAGGCCAGTCTTCAATTTCTGGTTTTAAAGTTTGCATTTTAAAGGGCAGGATTGTTTTCCACAGTTTTAACTACAGGTAATAAGTGAGGACAAAAAGTCTCAATAAAAAAGGTCAATTCCTGCTTTAAATCGTGACGATGAACGATGCGATCAAGAAAGCCATGTTCTAGTAAAAACTCACTCCGTTGAAATCCTTCAGGAAGAATTTGTCTAATCGACTGTTCAATAACCCGAGGTCCTGCAAAACCAATTAATGCTTTTGGTTCTGCGATATTGATATCCCCTTGCATGGCAAAGCTAGCGGCCACGCCGCCAGTAGTGGGATCAGTGAGGATCGAAAAGTATGGAACTTTGGCCAATCGTAATTTTTTTCTAACGCCGGAAATTTTGGCCATTTGCATGAGTGACAAAAGTCCTTCCTGCATCCTTGCTCCTCCCGAACAGCTAACAATTATGGCGGGAATTTTTTTTTCTAAGGCGATCTCCATCGCCTGGGCCATTTTTTCTCCGGTAACTGCCCCCATGGATCCCCCCATGAAAGAAAAATCCATGACCCCAATAGACACAGGAAGACCGTTAATCGTTCCGAGTCCACAAATAGCGGAGTCCGCTAAGTCTGTTTTCTCACTAGCGGCCACTAATCTTTCATCATATGGTTTTTTATCTACAAATTTTAAGGGATTTTTAGTTCTTAAATTTGCTGCCCATTCCTGAAAGGAACCTGCATCAATTATTAGTCCAAGTCTTTCATATCCTGATAGTCTGGAGTGGTGATCACAATAAGGGCAAACGGATAAATTTTCTTTTAGTTTTGAGGACTGAACAATATCGCCACAGCCTATACACTTTTTCCACATTCCCACAGGGGTATTGGAAACCTGTTTTTTTTGGGTTTTAAGCTTAGGACTTTTTACTGCCCCAAACCAACCTGCTCCATTTATTTCCGTACTGCTTTTTGGTCCTTTCATCAGAGCTACCTTTTCCCATTAATTACTAGGCCCTTCTAGGCATTGCGCGTCATATCAGCGTATATTTTTTTCGCATCTTCCCCTAAAATCTCAGCGAGCACCTTGGCCAGGGCCTTTTTTCCACCTTTTTGCATATAATCCTGCGCAAGTTTTTTAAGCTTAATAGGCCCGATAGACTTTGTCTTCTTTAAATAGAGCACAATTACAAACTCTCCCTGGGCCCTAATTTGCTCCTTTTCAAAATTCTCTCCCCGAAAGCGGTAAGTGCTTTGAAATTTTTTGGTGAGCTCGCGACAAACGCAAAACTCGCCCTCAGGAAAGGCACTACTGAGAATCTCTAAGGCATCTAAGATTCTATGGGGAGATTCAAAGATAATATGAGTTCCAGATCCTAGCTGCGAGATAAATTTGTCCCGTTTTTCGCGGGGAAAGAAGCCATGGAATTGAAAAGGATGGGGAGGAAGTCCTGAGAGCTCTAGCGCCACAATAGGTGCTGTTACGCCTGGCAGGGTATCTATTTCATAACCTTTTTGGATTAAGTGGCGAACCAGGGGAAAAGCAGGGTCTGAAATGATCGGACTACCTGCTTCTGATACCAGGTAGACATCTTCACCTGAGTTCAAAAGTCTTTCCACCTGAAAAAATTTCTTATCTGTTGAAAAATCATGGAAGGAGATTAGATTTTTATCATCTGTGGGAATCCCTAAAAGTTTTAAAAAAGGGCCAAATGATCGGGTATCTTCGGCCAAGAAATATTTTCCACTCTCCAAGGCATCCTTGGCCCGAGCGGTTAAATCTTCTTTATTTCCAATAGGTAGACCTATTAAAACAAGTTTTGCCAAAATCCCTCCTAACTTTTTGATACCTTAGCCCATCCTAGAAGAACTTTCCAGGGATTATAAAAAATCTCTACCTTGGTAAAATAGATAAGTTCAATCTTACAAAAGGGGGAAGATATGCCACTTGAGGCCAGCGTTCACACGGATGCCATTGGAAACTTAACAGTTCAAATGGTGGGATCACTTGATTATGAAAATAACATTCCTCTTAAACAACAATTAGAAAGTTTAGTGGAAAAAAATCCATTATCTAACATCACCTTAGACATGCACTTCCTTGATTTTGTGGGTTCCTCGGGAATCGGTCATTTTGTTGCTCTGGTAAATAATTTAAATAAAGAGAAAATTCGTATTTTTCTTGCAAACGTCAAACCTGAATTTATCAAGGTCTTTAAGCTTTTTAATGTCGATGAAGTGGAGCAAGTGGTTAGAGATCTACAAAGACCTGGCGGGGAAGAAAAAAAATATTATCCTCGAGCAGATTTTAAAAATTCGTTTGGAAAAGATTAAAGAAAACTTTAAGTCCATTTTCTTCGGTGGATTTTTTACTTCTTTTCCATCCACCGATTCCTGGTTTCCAGCGATTTCCTAGATAGAGATCATCATATTCATCGGGATTATAGGTTTGATACCCACCACCACCACCTGGAGATTGATATTTTCCTTTAATTTCGGGAGCGGATCCTGCCATCCCATAATCTACTAATAGATAGCCACCATATAAAAGTCCGGCATAAAGTCCAAGACTTGCTCCCTTGGCCACCGTACTTGCATTGGTTCCAAAGGCCATGGAGGCGGCCCCGAGTAAAGCTCCACCGAGAGTTCCCCATAAGGCGGAGGTCCCAAAAGTTTTAAAACTGCGCTCTAAGGTTACAGCGTGAGTTGGGGTTATCAGGACAAATGAAAACATCAGGGCAAGAATTACTTTTTTCATTCTTTAAGCATAGCAAAACATAAAATTTTGTCTATTTCCCGACTATTTTAAAAGACTTTCGATGAATGGGGCAAAGGCCATACTTTTTTATTGCATCCCTATGAAACTTAGTTCCATAGCCTGCGTTGCTTTTAAACCCATATTGGGGGTATTTACGATCAAATTTTTTCATCAAATGGTCCCGATACTCTTTGGCAAAAATAGAGGCAAGGCCTATTAGAAGAGATCTTGAGTCTCCCTTAATCAAAGCTTCAGATTTTAAACGTTTATTGATTCCTCGAGGAATTTTATTACCATCGATACCAAGGATTCCCATATGATCTTTATTCCAACATTGATTAAAGGCCTGTGACATGGCCTTCATTGATGCTTGGAGAATATTAATTTTATCTATCTCTTTGTGGGATAGTTTTTTTATTGCCAGCTTTAGTTTAAAACCATCTTCTGCCATAAGTTCATAGACTGAATTTATTTTGAGTTCACAACCTTTGGTCCCAAAATAATTTATAATCTCTTCTCTTTTTTTGGAACTTAGTTTTTTACTATCGGTAATACCTAGTTTTGCGATCTTTTTTAAAAATGGTTTTAGGGGTTTATTAAACTCAAGGTAGGAACAGGCGGCAACTACAGGGCCTGCAAATGGCCCTCTACCGACTTCGTCGAGTCCGGCAATAAAAGATTCATCTTTAATTTTTAAATCGAGCTCCCACGAATTCACCATTTCTTCCTTTGAAACAAAAAATTGTAGTGAGAAATTTAATATAGGTCAAAAAAATATTTTTAGCGGCGAGTAAAAACTAAATTTTACCAATTGCCCAAATCCACATCACGAAAATTATCTCCCATCTCATCTTCTTCATCCACAATACCTCTGATACTGGCGACACCGACGACACTCGTCTGATCTTCTTCATTAGCAAAGCCCCAACATTTTATCTTTTCGTTAGTGAGGACGGCACAACTGCGTTTATAACCTAGCGAGATTTCTTCAGCACCTTCTCCTCCAAGATCTACGATAGGAAGTTGGTCTCCCATTTTTGCTAAAGATTCAACGGCCATTTCATTTGCCTTTCCTAGCTCCCCGTTATCATTGGAGCCCCAACATTTAACCTTATCATCATCTAGTAAGGCGCAAATATGAGTATGTCCCACGGAAATTTGTTTAACTTTAACCCCTGCTCCAAGATTGACTGAGCTATCTTCTTTAGACTGTCCAAGAAATCCCATTCCATTACTCCCCCAACATTTAACGGAGCCATCATTTAATAGAGCACAGGATTTATCAAAACCGAGAGAAAGCTCCATAGCGTGACGGTCACCAAAATCCACATAACCATCACCTGAATTAATTCCTAGTTGTTCATAGTCATTAGACCCCCAACATTTAACCTTATCGTTTTGTAGTATGGCGCAAGTATGGTGATCTCCTACCGCTATTTTTTCTGCCAAATTATCCTCTCCAAGATCTACAAAGGGTAATTTATCTCCCATTTCGTCCTTTTCATCGCCTCGATTTTTTATATCAACGACACCTGCTTGATCTTTGATACCTAATTGCCCCTTATTATTGTTACCCCAACACTTCACCTTATCATTATCTAAAATGGCACAAGTATGAAATGAGCTGTGGCCTGTGGCAATTTGTTTGACCTTTAATTCATTACCAAAATCTACATAAGCACTTTTATCTGAACTTACATCTTCTAAATCTTTTTCAAATTTTCCTAGTTGGCCGGCCTTATTGCCCCCCCAACACTTAACCTTTTCATTGTCCATCAGGATACAAATATGTTTTTCTCCGACGGCCAATTGTTCAACTTTTGCTACTTCTTCTTCCGCCTCCGCTGCTGTGAAAATAATTTCTTGAATCCCACTATCAATCGCTGCTTCACCAGTGGGAATTCGGTCCCAGTATTTTACGCTCCCAGAAGCCTGAGACAAAACACATGTAGTTGATGCGCCAAGGACTATTTGGTACTGAACTTCAAATTCTTCCCTCGGTACCTCTATTTTTTGATCGACCACACTTTTTTCATCGACCACACTTTTTTCATCGACCACACTTTTTTCATCGACCACACTTTTTTCATCGACCACACTTTTTTCATCGACCACACTTTTTCCATCGACCACAGATCGATCTGAACCTTTTTCTTTGCATGAGAAAAGTATTATTGGGAACAATAAAAATATTGTAAGGTTAGTTATCAAATTCATTCGTAAGGTTTTCAACTTTAATCTCCTATTACTCTGGGAAAAATTTCCAAAGGTCGTTTAAATAATCCCCACCAGTTTTCTCAACGCCTCTGGTTCGGGAACCTCCAAAGAACCAAAATTTTCCATCTGAATCTTGCCAGAATACTGAGGAACTTCTTGCTCCCGGCCAGTTACTCTCAGACGCCATACCAACCACACCATGATCGCCTAGTATCTCCGTTGATGAGTTTGCAGTTGTAGTTTCGCCACCCTCATGGACCCATTCATTTTTTCCGGAAACAGTACTATATCTCCAGAGATCATTCATAAATCCAGGATCGTCGGCAACTGATCCAGATCCATACCCACCAAATAACCAGAGATTTCCTCTATTATCGGTAAAGCCTGCGGCCCTATCTCTTGCTCCGGGCTGATTTGCTGGATCTATCTCGCCTTGGACTCCATAAACTCCTGCTTGATTGGTTTTGTCATCTCCCTTTATCAAGGTCCATCTGTTGGAAGTTTTTGAACTATCGTATTTCCATAAATCACTTAAAAATTCTGAATCAGAAATTGATCCGCCAAACATCCAGAAATTTCCACTTGAATCCACCCAGCTCACAGCTCCTTCTCTTGCTTTTGGAAGCTGCTCACCAGTACTATAATTTCCGATATTATTGATAGATGAAGATCCATCCATCCAAATCCACTTATTAACACTTACATCATATTTCCACATATCATTTAGATAACCGGCACTACCTGAGGCAACAAAACCCTTGCCTCCAAAAACCCATAGGTTTCCGCTAGAATCTTTCCACTCCGCGGTTCTAGATCTACCACCAGGATGACCATCTCCGGCCACACCTTTGGTTCCATAAACACCCATTGGATTTTCAAGCTTGCTTCCACTAACCCATGTCCACTGAGTGGTGGCAATGTCATATCTCCAGAGGTTATTTAATTGACCTGTAGGAGGAGAGGAACCCCAGCTGCCTCCCTCTGAGGAATGGCCGAAGCCACCAAAGAGCCATAGGAGTTTTCCCGTTGGATCCGTCCAGGTTGCAGCTCCATATCTACCCGAAGGATTTGCATCTGCACTTGTGGCAGGCAAAGTACCGGAAGGATAAGCACCACCGCTAGTGCCTCTTTTTAAGGCGATAAAGTCGTTGATTTTAGTATCGTATTTCCAAAGATAATACAGAATCATTGTATTGCTGGCACCCTCTTGACCATAACCGATGCCACCTTGGAGATAAATATTTCCATTATTGTCTGCCCAGTTGCTTGAATGTCCCCTGGCCCCAGGGAATAAAGTATCGCCACTGAGGATACCACCTTTATTGAATTCACTGTACCCCGTTGCCCAAATCCAGGTATTGGGAAAATCACCATTTATGAGGGCCTGAGCAGTTTTACTGTTCTTGTCTGTAACAACACAAGTTGCCATTAATACCCATTCAGTAAATTTGTATTCTCCAGAAGTTGCACCTATTTCACCTTTGTCACATGCAAATGTATAAGGAGGAGCTCCTCCTGTTCCAGTGAAAGTTATAGTGCTATTTAATGCCAAAGTTGCTGAAGGAGGTGTAATTCCCACGCCATCAAAAACTGTAACATTGGCAATCGCGGAGTTGTTCAAAGAATCAATTCCTCTAATGACATAGTTTCCGGGATTTAGAGGAGCACTATAGGTAAGGTTTGTTCCACTTCGTGAAGTACTTCCATTATTACTTCCCCCATCCACGCTAAAATCAAAGGGTGCGACCCCACCGGAGATGCTAAAAATAAATTGCTCGCCTGCTTCCACACTGGCCACTTCGGGAATGATCTCAAAGGGCGGTAAAATAGTGACACTTGCCACAGCAGTATTGCCTGCAAAATCTTCTACTGTAACACTTCCTGTTCCTTCACTGGAACCTGTTGCAAAGACCCCAGAATTTTCATCGATGGACCCAATATCAGTTCTAAACTTATACGGTAAAAATCCTCCGGCGGCGGAAAAAGAAGCAACATCTGGAGCGGACAACGTTACCGCAGTCGGAGCTATTGTAAGAGGTAGAAATACTGTAACCGGTGCACTCTTTTGTTTACCTACAGAGTCGGTAACAGTAACTGTATAATTGCCTTCACTCCACCCTATAAAATCGCCACCCTCGATAGTGGCACCATCCGTGGGGTCTAACGACCAAGTATACGGAGGAACACCTTCGCTAGCAGTAAAGTTAATAGGACTTTCTATTTCGGCCAACTGCTGAGTTGCAGGATTTATTTCAAGCGAAGCATAGACATTAATATTTACAGATTTAGTATTTCCTATGTCATCTGTTAAAATAACGGTTGTTAAACCTTTGGTCCCGGGGGCCTTATAAAGTCCACTGTCATCAACGATTCCATGTAATGGAGATAGTAAAAAAGCATATGGTTGAATACCACCGCTAGCAGTAAATTGTAACTCTGTATCGACCTCAATACTTTGCTCATCGGAAGGAGATATAGCAAGCGGATTATAGACAACGATCTGTGCCGTTGCAGTATTATTAAGACTATCAGTTACTATAACTGTGATTGTTCCAGTTAAACCATCGGCAGTATAAACGCCATCTAAATCAACGAAACCACTAGATGCAGTAAATGTATAAGGATCAACTCCTCCAAGAGGTGTACAACTTGTACTTTGTCCTAATTCCAAATTCTCGTCAGAGCAAGATAAAGTTAGCGCCGAGTTGATGGTTATATTGGTAGTGGACGAATTATTTGCCTGATCTTTTACGGTTATAGTCCCTGCACCAGAATTTTCAGGGGCAGTAAACAATCCTGATTCCGAATTGATTCCACCGATACTAGCGGAATAAATATATGGAGAACAACCTTCACTTGCTGAAAATGTAAAGGTGTTATTAACTGCCAAAAACTTGTCTTCTGCAGGAAAAATTTCAAGCGGTGCAAAGATACAAAATTCAGCTGTCTTTTGAGTTCCCACACTGTCAGTTACCGATACAATCCCTTGGCCGCCTAAACCTGGAGCGGTATAAACTCCATCAGTAGAGCTTCCCATATTTTGTCCATAGGTATATGGGGGTATCCCTCCAGAGGTGGATGCAGCAAAGTTAAAAGTACTATTAATGGCCAAAAAGCTCGGTTTGGGATCTAAAGTTAATTCTGGATTTACCAATACAATGGCCGAAACGGAGTTACCTATAGAGTCGACAACTGTTACCGATCCGGAACCGGGACTCAAAGGAGCAGTAAATAATCCTGAATCTTCACCGATGGCTCCAATATTTTTGGAAAATTTATAAGGCCCTATTCCTCCGCTGGCAGAAAAAACAAAAGTATCACCAACAACAAGTACTTTTTCTATAGGACTAATTGCCAGTGGACTATAAATTACTACATTTGCTATTGCTTCATAACCGTCAACATCTTTTACAGTAATTACTGTTGGGCCAGGATTACTAGGAGCAATATAAACTCCATCATTATCTATAGATCCAACACTGGCAACAAAAGTATAGGGAGAGACGCCACCTGAGGCGACAAAGTTAGCTGTTCCATTTGTCACTAAATTTAAATTTAGTGGACTAATAGCAAGGCCTGGGCCGATCACTATATTTGCAACGGCCTTATTTCCAAGACTATCTGTGGAGGTTACAGTTGCAGACCCTATTTCTGAGGGTGCTGTATAGGCACCTGTAGCTAAAATCACCTCACCGTTATCGGTAATATAACTGTATGGAGGAACTCCTCCTGAAGATGTAAAAGCTAATTTTCTTTCAATAGGCAACGAGGCCGAAGATGGGTTAATAGCAAGAGCTGAGTTAACTGTAACTACTGCGGATGCCACATTACCAAGCTTATCAGTCACGGTCACGCTTACTGAACCTGGCGCACCTGGAGCAGTAAATAATCCCGAGAGCGAATCAATGCCACCTAAATCTGTTGAAAATTCATAAGGAAGAACACCGTCAATTCCAGCAAAATTATGAGTATTGTTTACCGCAAGGGTTAATATTGGATCTGAAATCTTTAGTGGTAGATAAATAATAATACTTACTGTTTTAAAATCCCCAGCAGCATCAGTTACTTTAATAGTTGCAATACCAGGCTCTTCAGGAGCGATATAAAGTCCCTCTTGGTTAATACTTCCAATACTTGCGGTATAGGTAAGGTCAGGAATCCCACCAGTTGCCTTAATGTTAACCTGCTTCCCTGTTTCTAAATATTCTGGAGGAGGTTCTACAACAAGGGCCGAGTAAACTGTAATACTTGCTTTAGCAGTATTATTCGCGGCATCGGTTACGATCACATCTCCAACTTCTGTGATTGCCGGAGCGGTAAACAACCCTGTTTCAGCATTAACTTCCCCAATAGTATTTGAAAATACATATGGAGTACAACCTTCTTTGGCCTCAAATTGTTGCGTTTCTCCAGCAATTAATTTTTTCTCTATGGGGGAAATTTCAAGCGGAGCAAAAATACAAATTTCTGCACTTACTGAAACACCCGAGCTATCGGTCACAGTTATAGTGGTCCTAGTCCCCTCTCCAGGAGCAGTAAATATTCCCTCTGAACCTATAATTCCTAAAACTGCATCATAGGAATAACCAGGAATCCCACCACTAACAAGATCTTCAATATTTAAAGTTTCATTTATAGGTAAGGCAAATGGCGCATCTAATGCCAGAGAAGTATTGACTCTAATGTCGGCAAAAGCTTCATTACCGATTGAATCAACAACCTTTATTTTCCCTGTTCCGGCAGCTTCTCCAGCATCAAATAAACCGGAATTCGCATCTATTGTGGAAAAGGTTGTGGAAAAGATATATGGGCCGATACCTCCACTGGCCTTGAAGGTAAAAGTATCTTTCACTGCCAATAATTTCTCCACCGGAGATATTGCCAGCGAAGAATATATTTCAACCTCTGCTGTTTTTTCATAACCTTGAGAATCTGTTACGGTAATGATTGCCGAACCGATTTCACCAGGGGCAGTATAATTGCCTTCATTATCGATTACTCCGATACTTGTGGCAAAAGTGTAAGGGCCGACACCACCTGATGCTGCAAATTTTTGAATTCCATTAACTAATAAATTTATTTCTTTGGGGTCAATCTCTAAGTCGGGATTAACCGTTACATTTGCTGTATCCTTATTTCCAAAACTATCTGTTACGGTAACAACGTCAGAACCTTCTGAGGCAGGTGCTGTATAATCACCTGTCATTAAAACTGCTTCACCTCTATTAGCAGTAAAACTATAGGGGGAAACGCCGTCATTTGCGGTAAAGCTTGAAGGTCTGTTTACTGCTGTAGTAACCGTTTTAGGACTTATCGAAATTGAAGGATTAATGGTAATATTGGTACTGACACTATTATTGGCAGCATCGGTAACTGTTACCAGGGCACTGCCAGCACTCGAAGGTGCAGTATAAAATCCTAGGCCTTTATCTATTGTTCCAATAGATGCTGTAAAAACATATGGTTTACAACCTTCACTCGCAGAAAATGATAGAGCGTTTCCGTACGCAAGAGTTTTATTTTCTGAGGGAGTTATGCCAAGTGGGGCATAGATACAAATTTCTAATTCTTTTTTGGTTCCGACACTATCGGTAACAGATATGGTTGTCTGTCCGCTTATTCCCGAAGCTGTAAAAAAACCATTGGAATTTATGGACCCTGTGGTGGATTTAAAAGTATAAGATGGAATACCACCTGCAGCGGTGAATTGTAGATTTCCCTTTATAGGCATGCTTAAGGTTGGAGCGGTTAAAGTAAGAAAAGGATTAACCATTACTTTAGCAGTAACTGGGTTATTTTCTTGTCCTACCACGGTAACGATACTCTCGCCTGGAATATTAGGAGCTGTAAATAGTCCTGATCCGGAATTGATACTTCCCTTATCTACTGAAAAAACATATGGAGGAAGTCCCTCTTCCGCTCTAAATTGAAACACTCCACCAATAGTTATAACTTTTTCTAGAGGAATAATTTTTATAGTTTCAAATATATTCACCGTGGCCTGGGCCGAATGATCCGTACCATCTTTTACCGTGATGATAACCTGCCCTTTAATACCTGGAGCAGTAAATAAACCATTAGAGTCAATGTCTCCAACTGAGGCCTCAAAAGTATAAGAACCAACCCCTCCGGATGCTGTAAATTTTAAAGTTTTATTTACTTCTAAATCCGAAAGAATCGGACTTAGAGAGAGAGCAGGATTAATTATTACGTCGGCACTAGCGGAATTACCGAGAGAATCTGTAACTGTCACCTTACCGGTTCCTGAGTTGGCAGGAGCTGTATAAAATCCCGTGCTAGGAACAATATTTCCTATATCCATAGAAAATGTATAATCGCCAAATCCTCCACTAGCATTAAAAGCAAAAGTGTCAAACGGCGCAAGTGTTTTTTGTGCTGGAATAATTTGTATTGGTTCATAAACATTAACTATTGCAGTTTTTGAGTGACCACCTTCATCAGTTAGCGTAACCGTGACGGTTGCTTTAGAACCTGGGGCAGTAAAAATTCCTTGTTCATCAATTCCCCCCGATGATGTTTTAAAGGTATATTTGCCAACACCACCTGAAGCGATAAACTGTAAAAGTTTATTTGTTTGCACATTTGCCGTGGTGGGAGATAACAATAAGGGAGGATTGATAATAACTTGTGCCGTGGCCTCAAAACTTTTGGAGTCTGTCACGGTGACGATTCCTTCTCCAGCAGATCCGGCAGTTAAAACTCCTGTCGAAGGGTCAATATTTCCTATGGTTGTTTTAAAGGTGTAATCTGGAAACCCATCACTGGCGACGAAGGAAAAAGTGTCGCCTTCAGCAAGTTCTTTTTGCGCCGGAGTAATTTTAAGAGGGGAGTAAACATCTATAGAGGCAGTTTTATTATAGCCGGCACTATCAGATAGAGTAATTATGGCCAAACCTTTAGTGGCCGGGGCCATAAAAACACCATTGTTATCTATTTTTCCTATATCAACAGAAAAATTATAATCAGGAATACCTCCAGAAGCGGTAAAGTTTAGAGCTTTGTTTATCTCCAAAATTCCGGTGAGAGGAATTAAACCCAAATCAGGGTTAACGGTAATGTCAGCGCTTACCGTATTATTAGCTAAATCTTTTACTGTAACTTTTCCAGTGGCCGGACCTGCAGGTGCCGTGAAATGACCTGATTCCGAATTAACCTCGCCTAAATCGCTTGAAAACTCATATGGTTTACAACCATGGATGACAGTAAAAGTCTGGGTATTCCCTTCCACAAATAACTTTTCAATGGGGGATATCTCGAGGGGTTCATATACACAAATCATCCCTGTTCTTTTAACCCCTGTACTATCCTCAATAGTTACAGTCACTGTCTCTTCCGTTCCTGGAGCAGTAAAAATACCATCATCGGTAATGCTTCCTTGGGAGACGGTATATTTAAAAGGGCCAACTCCTCCAGAGGAAATAATAGTGTATTTATCATTTATAGGTAGGGTTAGTGGTGGAGGCGTCATTGCAAGAGCTGGATTGATAGTTATTTTAGCGGTAACGGAATTCTTCGCGGCATCCGTAATCGTTATATTAGCAGAACCAGAATCTGCCGGGGCCGTGTACTGACCGCTGGAAGCATCAATTGTTCCGTTATCTGTGGAAAACACATAGGGTTTACATCCCTCTCTTGCTGAAAAAGAAATTTGATTATTTACCGCTATAACCTTACTAACAGGGAAAATATTTAGTGGCGCAAAAACACATACGTTTGAGGTTCTTTCAACACCGGTACTGTCTTTTACTTTTACCGTAGAGACACCGCCAGCTGCTGGAGCTGTATAAACCCCACTGGGATTTACATTTCCAAAAGGTGAGGAAAATGTATATCCTGGAACCCCTCCGGTGGCGGAAAAATTAGAAGTTTGTTTTATCAATATATTTAAACTTGGAGGACTCAAAGCTAAGATTGAATTAATTGTTACGCTGGCAGTTGCCTTATTACCCAGACTATCTGTAACCGTGACGATAGAAGAAGCTGGTGAAGAAGGGGCAGTATAAAGCCCATTAGATGATCCGATAGCACCTTTAGAGGTAGAAAAGACAAGAGTGCCCATGCCTCCAGAGGCACTAAAAGTGCCTTTTCCATTTACTGGCAAGGTAAGATTTTTCGGACTAATAATTAAAACCGGATAAATATTTAAACTTGCTGTTGCTCTGGCCCCTCTTGCATCTGAAACAGTAACGATACCGGTTCCAGCGCTTGATGGTGCTGTATAAGATCCTGAAGCTGAACTTATAGTTCCCTTGTTAGTGGAAAAACTAATAGGCGCCATTCCCCCAATCGAATTAAAGCTTCCACTACTATTTACCATTAGATTTTTACTCGTTGGAGTAATTCCTAAACTTTGATAAATAGATAAATTAGCTGTGGCCCTATTTCCCCTGGAATCTGTGACAGTAACCACCGAAGATCCTGTAGAAGTCGGTGCTGTATAAAGACCATTTGATTGGCCTACGCTTCCCCTATTGGTGGAATATTTATACGGGGGAACTCCCCCTACTCCCTTAAAGGTTGCATTTCCTCTTGTTGGTAGCGTCGCTGATGTGGGGGTAATCCTTATATGGTAATAGACTGGAACTCTGTAGGTGGCAGTATTTCCTTTTTTATCTCTAACGGAGATGCTTGCGGTTCCGGAACGTGAAGGTGCCCTATAGGCCCCAGAAACTGCATTGATAGATCCAAAGTTCGTACTAAACCTATTGTCTCCGTAACCTCCACTAGCAGTGAATCTTACTTGCTGATTTATATAGAAGACGTCTTTTGTTGAAGGAGAAATAGTGAGAGGTGGTGGCTCAACTGGCTTAGATCCTCCTGCTGAGATAGCGCTATTTGGAAGTGTGAACCCAATTAATAAGATCCATATAAATAATCTAAATTGTTGCATAACAACTTCTCCGGATTGTAAACGACTCACTCGAATCGGTTCTATGACCTTTGGTTTTGAGTAATATTACTGCGATAAATGATACGCTGCAATGAAAAACATACCTTCTAAATACAACCTGTTTTAAATGTGAAAATTTCAAATAAAATTTATAGAGAATTTAAACTTAATTAATTTACTAAAAAAAGTCTGAAACATTTCTTAATAATTAAAAAAATAATACCAATAAATCTTATGTCTAAACCTGACGTTTTTTTTTAAAAAAATTGCATTTTTTTTTTAAAAGACTATGATTTAACTGTATCCACAACTAAGGAATTAATTTTGAAATTACTAATAATTTCCTTTTCCCTTCTTATTTTTTCGGCCCAGGCACAGAGACAGTCAGCAAGAGAACGTGAGATGATGGAAAAAGGTGTCGATGCCTTTAAAGGCCCTGAGTACACAAGACTAAAAAATAAAAAGTTTAAAGATGAAATACAAAAAAAATATTTCACCTTTGCAGCGGATAGAATAAAACCTACATTTGATGGGTCCTTATTTTTCTTCAACCATCTAATGCCAAACTTATCCACCTCACCAAAATTTTTCACCGAAATCTTAACCGATAAGATAACAACGATGATTCCGGGAACCGGTGACTGTGATGTAAATCCGCAATGTGTTCCTGATAGATGGGAAACAGATAGCACAAACCGAGAAGTGACTACTAGAGCGAAAAAAGAATGGAAGGTCACATTTGGGCCGGCCTTTTTCTTTGATATGAATTATGGAAAATTTATCCTTAATCAAAATGAAGGTTCCAAGGTTTATACCGGTAGCCACGGGCAATCTTCAAAATTCCTAGTATCTCTAGTTCCCGAGACTGGAACGGGATCATATCTTGTTAAAAAGTTTGTTAAAATTGGCGCGGGTATGGGTGGGACCATAACCGCCAATCAGGCCAACGCAGGAATTTTATCCCAAGTCGGGGCATCTGTGGCAATCGTTCCTACCATTGGGGGTGGAAAAGTTTCTGAGTCCCATGTAGGTTCTTTAGGGGAAGCGAAAAAGTTTAAACATCTTAAAATTCCAGACAGGGCAAGAGACTTCAATGCCTGGAAAATTAATGACTTTTTACAATACGATGTTCATGGAGGAATTGTAATAAGTGGAGGTGTAGGTTTTTTTGGTCTATCTGCAGGAGTTAGCTATACGGCCTCCGGGTATTGGTCAAGAAGTTATAGAAAGCTTGATGGCAAGAGAGTTCAGGCACAACTAGATCGAAATAAAATAATGAGTTTTGGCGCTTATGCTGGAGCAGCAGTTGTATCAATGTCTGTAGATAAATTCATTCAATGGGAAAACGGGCTTTCCTATATTTTTGATTTAAGTGTTAAGGAAGGCCGAGATCTTCTAAAAGATTTCATGAAGGGTAAAATCAAAAATATCCAGACCGCTTTAAAAGGCAGATCTAGGAGGGGGGTCACCTTTGCCAAGCAGGTAATTGGCAAAACCTCTGGTTGGTCAGGTTCTTTTGGAATCGGGATTCCTTTTATACCGGCCTCTGCTAGATGGGGAAAAACTAACACCCTTACCGATTCAGAAAGAACCTATTTAGATTCCACGAGAGAGAGAAACGAAACCCGAGTAGGAAAAGTAATAACTTTTAGGGGTAAATTCTTTCCATTTTTTAGAAATACCAATGACGGATTTTTTTCCCATGTGGCAAAAACCACAGGTTCCATCGACTTTATTTGGGGAAATGTTAAGTCTGGTCAGTATGCCTACACCTATCAAAGGGCCAAATCCTCACGAAAAGATTTATTGGGTATCATAGAGAGTCTTAGAAAAAAGACAGGTCTTTTTAACTTTTTAAATATAACTATTCCAAAAAATATTTCAGGTCTTGGATCAGTGGATTTAAAATTTGCTTTCAAAATGAAATCATATGCTACCAAATTTTTAATCGCGCAAAGAAAAACAAGAAATTTCGAAATTGTGGCCCAAAAATTTATGGACTCTTATTTTGACTATCGTAACAAGCACAAGCTTCCTTCAAAAGATGACTTATGCTCAATTGGTCACAGAATCAGAGGATGTGCTAAGGCCTATATGAAAGATACTATGAATGCCATCGCTAAAATGAAAAAGTCCCTAAGTATCATGGCCGCAACTCAAAGCTATGGTAAAAAAGATCGTGAAAGTTTTGCCAGGGCCTACACGGAGTTTGGCGATGCTATGAGTTCAAACCCGTTCACCTTCCAGACAGTGGTTAATATGACTCAAGGGAGAGGAGGAGATGTCTATCTAAGCATCGAGTCCACAAACCTTAAAAAGTATGAGGCCATCATGCGCTGGCAGAAAAAAAGATAAGATCATCTCGGGCAAAAAAAAAGGTCGCAATCTGCGACCTTTTCTTATCAGTTAATTTTTATTTAAATTATTTTCGATCGTAATCGATGGCGATTCTAGCGGACTTACCAGATCTATCTCTAAGATAGAAAAGCTTCGCTCTTCTAGTTTTACCTTTTTGAATAACCTCTACTTTATCAACATTTGGTGAGTGAAATGGAAAAACCCTTTCAACACCAATACCACCGGAAACTTTTCTAACTCTAAAATGACCGTTAGTTCTTCCTCTTTTTTTAATAGAGATAACCATACCTTGAAAAATTTGAATACGGGTTTTTGCCCCTTCAGTAATCTTGGCGTGTACACTAATTGTATCCCCAGCTTTAAAATGTGGGATAGCTTCTGCGGCCTTGCTTGCATGATCAGCGTTTACAACGTCGATTAAATTCATGACTAATTCCTTATAACTTTGAGGTCAGTTCCAGAGGGTCCGTTAGTGGACCTTTAAAAGCTGCCTAGTTGTATTCTATCTAAATAGATAGCAACAGCAGATCTAACAGATAGATGATTATAATCTCCAGGGCCATTTATAGGTTCTAGAGAAAAATGGGCATCTTCCAGTACTGAATCTGCTAAACCGTAACCAGTACCAAATAGCAATAAAACCGGACGGTTGTCAATTTTTAGAGCGGCATATAAATCTTTTACCTCTCCGCTGTATTCATTAAAATTGGCACCAGTGACGACCACGAGCGGGTCTTGCCCTGTTTCATTTTTGATATAAAGCTTACTTTCTTCAATATTATTCACTAGTTGCGCTACTGCTAGCGCTTCTTGGCGATCTGGATTGTAGACGAGAGACTGCTCTTTCTTCCAATGACCTAAGATTCTTCCCACTAGCTCATGCTGCGCCTTAAGAGGTGTTACCAAGAAGAATTTCTCCACCCCAAAGGTTTTACAAGACCTTGAGATATCGTGGATATCTAGGTTGGTCACAGAAGTTGTGACGATCTCTCCCCGCTTATTTTTAATAGGACTGTGCACGAGTCCTAGATAAAGCCTCATCGCTGCTCCAATAAATCCGGCCGACGCTCTTGAGTCACACGGATTCTCTCACTTTGCTGATAATTTTTTATTTTTTGGTGGTGCCCAGAAAGCAGAACCTTTGGCACCTCTTCACCTTCAAAATTTTGCGGTCGAGTATATTGAGGATGTTCTAAAAGAGAATTTTGAAAAGATTCACTTTCACTACTATCTTTATTTCCCAGGACTCCCGGAATAAATCTTACTGAAGAATCTAAAATGGCCATGGCCGCAAGTTCTCCTCCAGTTAAGATGTAGTCACCCATACTAAATTCTTCATCCACATACTTGCTTAAAAAGCGCTCATCGACACCTTCATAACGTCCGCAGATTATAACCAGATCCTTGTTTGGATAAACTCTTCTCGCAAAATCAATGCATACCTTATTGTTCCAAACCTGTCCTCTAGGAGAGGGAAAGATCACATGGAGCTTGTCTTTAAAATCATCACCGTAATTTCCTGGTTTAACCACGCCTTCCATCAGGGCATTTTTTAAAACATCAGGTCTAAAGACCATACCAGGGCCGCCTCCATAAGGAGCGCTATCTACGCCCTTAAAGTCTTTAGGAGAGAACTCTCTTAGAGAAATCAAGTTAACTTCAAAAGGAACTCCCCGCTCTCCTCTAAGAGCATAAGCGGCCACCCCTTGCTCAAGAAAGTTTTTAAAGTATTCGGGGAATAGAGTAATAATCCAGATTTTTCTCATATTTCTTGGGGTAAATTTATTTCAATTCTTTTATTGTCCGTATCTATTACGGGAAAAAAGTTATCTACTAGAGGTAGTTCTATTTTTTTATTTCCATTTACTACAATAATTATCTGCATGCCATTATCGTAATAGGAGTCCACAGTGCCTATTTTTTTTCCACTTGCATGATCAAAGACCTCAAGACCCACTAGATCCTCTACATAAAATTCACCCTCCAAAAGAAGTGGTAGAGCTTTTCTTGCTACCCAAATAGAAAAAGGAATCATCTCTTCAACCAGGTTTCTATCAGCAACACCTTCTAAATAAGCGGTGATCTTATTACCAAAAGAGATGCTCTTTATGGCAATTTTTTGTCCTTTGGCATCCACTGAAGATGCTTGATCAATAGGAAATAGAATCACCTCTATCCCCTTTTTAAGAACGCTTTCTTCCACGTTATAAAGGGTAAAAGAAAGGCCACCCTTAATACCGTGAGGCTTCTTACAAGTCCCTAATTCTATTAATTTTTCGCTCATATAACGCACCAGACTAATCTATCAAAAGGTTTTCTAATAGATAAGCTTATCTGTCAACAATTAAGCCCGACGAGAGTAAATTGGTTATAAAAAAGATTCTAGTTTATTCTCACTCAAACAAAACATACTTTTTAAGTTAGATTTCAGGCCAATGCCATGCTCTTTTTTTCCAATAAATTTTCTGGATAAATATACGCTTCTAGATGTTAGTGTGTTAAATTTTATTTAATAGGATCTAAAGATAAGCTAGCTAATGAAAAAAGATTTTAAAACACCCATGTCGAGTATTGCAGGAAGCAATTTTTTCAATTTTAGAAAAGTCGCAAAAAAATATAAAATAGAGAAAAATCATAGGGCCAAATTTTACAAATCTATAACCACCAGTGCTTTTGTAACGCTTTTAAGTGTATTTGATAAGATCCGCTATCAAAGTCTTAAAAAATCTTTTAAGGCCGACGATGCTCCAATATTTATCTTAGGTCATTGGAGAAGTGGCACGACTCTGCTACACAAATTAATGTGCTTAGATACCAAGGCCGGATACACCACTACTTATCATACCGTTTTCCCTCATAATCTTTTTGGATTACAAGGTTTATTAAAAAGAATAATGTTGCTAATAATGCCTACTAGGCGTCCCCACGATGGCCTTGAAATACACCCCGACTATCCTCAAGAAGAAGAATTTGCGCTGGCAAACACCACGTCTCTATCCTATTATCATTGGTTTTACTTCGCCAAAAATAGAAAAGAGATTTTTAAAACTTTAAATAACTGGCAAGATCTTCCCCCTCAAAAGAAAAAATCTTGGTTTTCAACCTATGATGATTTAGTGAGAAGAAGTTTAATTAATACTGATAAAAAAAGGTACGTCTCTAAAAACCCACCAAATACTTTTCGCATCCCCCAACTTCTGGCCTTATATCCCAATGCTAAATTTATTTATATTTATAGAAACCCTTATGAAGTTTATCCCTCTTCCTTTAGCTTTTTTAAATCGGTCATAAAAAATATTGGCTTTCATGATATTTGTGATGCTGATATAAAAGAACACGTCTTAACTGTTTTTAAAGAACTGGTTAATAAATATGAAAAAGACAAGAAACTGATTAGCGAAAAAAACCTGATTGAAATACGCTATGAAGATTTCATTAAATCTCCCGCTGCTCACTTAGAGAACATCTATGGCCATTTTGACATGGAAGTAACTCCATTTTTGAAAAATGCGTGGGAACTAGAAGAAGCAAAAGCTAAAAGACACAAAATCAATAAAACTGATTTTGATAAAGATTTAATAGCTGAAATAAATATTTTTTTGGAAGATTATATAAATGAAAAAGGCTACGCTCTGATGCAAGAGAAAGTGAGTTAGTATTTCTTATGGATTATAAAGTACCTTATTTAAAACAATTAGAGTTAGAGGCCATCTATATTTTTCGCGAGGCCGTCTCTCAATGTGAAAACCCTGCCCTTCTTTTCTCTGGTGGAAAAGATTCAATTGTCATGGTTCACCTGGCAAAGAAAGCTTTCTGGCCGGGAAAAATCCCTTTTCCTCTCGTACATATCGATACTGGCCATAACTTTGAGGAAACTCTTACTTTTAGAGATGAGCTGGTTAAACTACACGGCCACAACTTAGTTGTGGGCTCCGTTGAAGAGTCAATTAAAAACGGAGAGGCCCATGAAGAAGTAGGCCCTAAGGCCTCAAGAAATGCTCTTCAAAGCATTACCTTAATGTCCACGATTGAAAACAACAAATATGATTGCCTTTTTGGTGGTGCCAGACGTGATGAAGAAAAGGCCCGAGCAAAAGAGAGATTTTTTTCTCACCGAGATGCTTTTGGACAGTGGGAACCAAAAAATCAAAGACCTGAACTTTGGTCACTCTACAATGGAAGAAAAAACCCTGATGAACACTTCAGAGTCTTCCCTCTCTCTAATTGGACCGAACTTGATGTCTGGGAGTACATAAGAAGTGAAGGTATCGAAATTCCAAGTTTATACTTTTCCCATAAAAGAGAAGTCTTTAAACGTGAGGGCGTAATCTACGCTCATGCTCCCTTCATGACCTTGATCGAAGGTGAAACTGTTGAAAGAGTATCAGTACGATTTAGAACCATAGGTGATGTTACTTGTACGGGAGCAGTAGAATCTACTGCCTCAACGCTAGAAGAAGTCATCAATGAGATAAAGGCCTCAAGAGTTACTGAAAGAGGCACTAGAATAGATGATAAGAGGTCTGAAGCGGCCATGGAAGATAGAAAAAAGCAGGGATATTTTTAAATGGATATTTTAAAATTTGCCACAGTTGGTTCAGTTGATGATGGAAAGAGTACTCTTATTGGGCGTCTTCTCTTTGATTCCAAAAGTATTTATGAGGACCAACTCGCTGCCATTACAGAAACTTCAAAAAAGCGGGGGGAAGATTTTGTAAACCTTGCTCTCTTAACTGATGGACTTCGTGCTGAAAGAGAACAGGGAATCACGATTGACGTGGCCTATAGATATTTTTCTACTCCCCAGAGAAAGTTTATCATTGCTGATTGTCCAGGACATATTGAATACACCCGAAACATGGTAACGGGAGCTAGCTCTGTCGATGCTGTAGTTATTCTCATTGATGCCAGACATGGAGTTGTTGAGCAGACTAAAAGGCATTCCTTTATTACCTCCCTGCTCCAAGTAAAACATCTCATAGTATGTATCAATAAAATGGATCTGGTTGATTATAGCGAAGATGTTTATAACAAAATTAAAAAGGATTTCTCCTCTTTTTTAACCAGGCTTTCTATTCCTGATGTTCACTTTATTCCTATCTCTGCCCTTGATGGTGATAATGTAGTGGATAAATCAAAAAACCTACCATGGTATGGGGGAAGTACCTTTTTATACACCATTGAAAATCTTCACCTCGGCTCGGATCACAACCACGTTGATTGTAGATTTCCTATTCAAATAGTTATCAGACCTAATTTAGATTACCGTGCTTATGCTGGACGAGTTGAATCTGGTGTTTTTAAACCAGGTGATGAGGTAAGACTTTTGCCTTCTGGATTTACCACTAAGATTAAAAAGATTGAAACTATTGATGGAGAGGTTAAAGAGGCCTTTCATCCCATGTCAGTTAATATCCTTTTAGAAGGTGAGCATGACCTCTCTCGTGGAGATATGATCACTAAACCTAATAACCAACCAGAAAAAGCGCAAGACCTCGATGTCATGCTTTGCTGGCTTAATAAAACACCTTTAAATCCTAAAGGTAAATACATCATCAAGCACACCACTAAAGAAGTGAAAGCTATTACTAAAGAAATTCTTTATAAAGTAAATATTAACAATCTTCACAAAGATGAAGAGGATAAAGTAATCAGAATGAACGATGTTGGAAGAGCAAAGTTTAGAGTCTCTTCCCCATTATTTATCGATAAATTTAAGGCCAATAAAAACAGCGGTTCATTAATTCTTATCGATCAATTCACCAATGAAACAGTCGCTGCAGGACTCATACTTTGAATAACCTCACAGTCTTTGACTACACATTAACCAGAGATCAGATTGAAAAAAAGCAAGGTCATAAAGGATGCGTCCTTTGGATGGTGGGACTCTCCGGTTCTGGTAAATCAACCCTGGCAAATAAAATTCAACAAGTTTTATTCCAACAAGGAATTCATATAAAAATCCTCGATGGAGATACCGTTAGATCTGGTCTTTGTGGCGATTTAGGATTTAGTGAAAGTGATAGAGCAGAACACCTTAGGCGAATCGCCCATACCGCAAAGCTCTTCTCCGAACATGGAGTAATCACCATCTGCTCTTTTATCTCACCTCTAAAAATAAATCGAGATCAGGCAAAAAAAATAATAGGCGATGATTTTATTGAAGTATTTGTGGATACGCCACTAAATGAATGTGAATCAAGAGACCCCAAAGGATTATATAAAAAAGCACGATCTGGTGAGATACCAAATTTCACTGGCATTAGTGCCCCCTTTGAGCCCCCGATTAATCCTGACCTCCATTTAAATACGGATCTCGATTCCATGGGTCTGTTAGTTATTAAACACCTTGATCAAAAAAAATGTTAGCATTAACTAATGGAAGACTCTCGAAGACGTAGTTTATTAAAAGGTATTAGCTGGAGAATAACAGGAACCATCGATACCCTTATCCTATCTTATCTTTTTACTGGAAGTATCAAAATCGCCATGGCCATCGGCACCACTGAAGTGGTCACCAAGATTGTTCTCTTTTATTTCCATGAAAGATTTTGGAACAAGCTACCTTGGGGCAAAATACCCCTAAAGGCCGAGGAAGCTACTTTTTAGATTCTTTGTTAGAATAACCTTCAAGTTTCATCGCGATGAGGGCCATGCTTACAAATTTCATGATTCCCTTTTTCTTAAAAAGAGCATCCATAAGCTTTTTAAACAGGTTATATTTTTCCGTAGTGAACGGGAACCAATGGGCCTCAACATTTTCTGAAGCAGAGTTCATGATAACGGATTTAGAGTTTGAAAAAGCATCAAATCCGGCCATTCCCTTGTATCTGCCAAAGCCAGAAAGTTTTGTTCCACCAAAAGGTAGGTAACCGTTGCCTTCAGATAACATGACGTTGTTAATAGAGACGTTTCCAGTTTTAACTTTTCTAGCAAAGTCTAAGCAACGTTTTGTATTTTTAGACCATACACTAATTGAAAGTCCAAACTGTGAATCATTGGCCATTTCAAGTGCTTGCTCTTCTGTTTTAAAAGCATAGATAGGAATAATTGGGCCGAATGATTCTTCATCCCAAACCAGCATTTCTTTGGTGACACCTTCAAGAATGATTGGTGGAATCTCAGAACTCTCTCGATCCCATTTTTCACCAACAAGCATCTTTGCGCCCTTAGCGAGAGCATCCTCAACTTGCGTTTTAATGATATTTACTTGAAACCTAGTGATCATAGGTCCCATTTCAACTTCAGGCCCTGTATCTTTACTAACTCTAATTTTATTGGCCTTTTTAATTAGTAGTTTTTTAAAATCGGCATAGATGGATTCATGAACCATCAATCTTTCAACGGAAGTACAAGATTGTCCCGAGGCGATGAGTCCTCCCCAAAGCGCGCCAGAAGTTGCCTGGTGAATATTGGCATCTTCAAAAACGACCATAGGATCTTTCCCACCAAGTTCAAGTCCAAGAGGAATCAGATCTTTTGCCGCTTGGGCCATAATTTTTTTCCCCGTTTCAACTGATCCGGTAAAACATACTTTGTCTGGTTTTCCATCGATTAGTTTTGAGCCTACCTGCCCGTCACCATAAACTACTTGAATCCAATCTTTTTTAAATCCAGCTTTTTCATAGATTTCTTCAAGCAGACCTTTAAGCGGAGTAACCTCTGAAGGTTTAAAGATAGTAGCGTTGCCGCAGATAAACGTTGTCGCCGATTGTACGATGGCATTAAAAAATGGATAGTTCCATGGACAGATTAAAAGTACTGTTCCCATGGGTTCTTTAATAATTAGAGATTTCTTTCCCATAAGAGCAAGAGGTGTTTTAACTTTTTTATCAGCTAGCCCTTTTACTGCATTATCTTTTAGAAAGTTCAAAAAATCGATAGGCCCATAAACTTCAGAAGTTAGAATATCAACTCGTGCCTTAAAAGTTTCTGCCTGGATAGCGTCAAGAACTTTATTCATATTGTCGATAAGCACTTGCTGCAAATTGTCTAAATATTTAATTCTCTCAGAAATAGAGAGGGCCTTAATTTCTTTTTCTGCAATTTTTGCATTTTCATAAACTTCACTTACCTGGGCCTCAATATTATCCACCAACATTCCGTTAGTTCCTAAAAAATCAAGATATGGCTTACGCATTATGTCACTCCAGTTAAAATGATATTGTGAAACATAATTGAGGATCGCTTAAAAGGCCATTCTAAAGTAGCATCATTTAGACTATAATCGATGCTTATGAGGTATATATGCACTTAAAGAGTAGAGAGACCATTAATAGGCCCTTAGATGAAGTATATAAGCTTGTTCGCGACGACCTCGAAAAGCTAGTCCCCTACCTCCCAAATGTAGAAAAAATAGAGGTTAAAAATAAGAAAAAAGAGAAAGACAACTCTTTAAAAATTACCAATTACTGGTATGCCAAGGCCGAAATCCCTCTACTCGTTAAAAAATTTATCAAACCTGAATTTTTATCATGGAAAGACAAAGCGGTATGGAAAGATGGCACTTATACCGTGGAGTATGAACTGGAGTCCTTTTTTGCCAATGATTTATTTGAGGCAAAAGGGGTAAACTCTTTTACCGCTAAGGGAGAGAATAAAACAGAATTCATTCTCAACTGTGAAGTAAAAATCTATCCTGAAAAAGTGCCGGGAGTCCCAAGATTTCTGGCAAAAAAAATCTCACCAGTTATTAATGCTTTGGTGGAAAAAATACTTGGCCCAAACCTAACGGCAATGGGAAAAGGGATCAACCAATACTTTAAGGATAATTAATTCTTAACCGTAAATTATCTTAATATCAGGTCTCTCTGTTGCATGGTAGTGAATCCAAACCGCCACATGATGGAAAAAGGCCCCCAAAAGCGCCCATTGAGATTTAAACCCTATTGCTATGATCCATAATATTAAAATTGCATAGAAATACATTCCATGGTTTGTGAACTTATATATTCCCTTTTTTATCATACCTGCATCTTTATATTTTTCCGGGTGCCAGTGATCGATTCCATAGGCGCGATCGAAGGTAAAATATCTCACGATTGAATACATGGCATACACCCAAGGTGGAATCATTAGCATGAGCAGAGTTACTTGAAATCCTGTACTTATTTTTAAAGAACCATAATCCGTCATTCCCAGAACAATTAAGGTAAACGGACGTGATAGAATAAAGATGGAGAAGATAGTCGTATAAAGCCTAAAACCTGCCCCTTTAAAGACTTTAGTAATGGTTCCAAAGCATAGCTCCAATCGCCAAATAAGCCATACAAAAAATTGATGAATTACTGCCGTTGCCATGGAAATATAAAACCACTGCTTAGAGCTCAACCCAAGCCAGCTCCCTTGTTGGGTTTCTATTTGAAACATAAGAATAAAACAAATCCAAACTAGAGTGGCAAAACCAATCAGCTGTAAAAATTGTCCTTTAAAAAAATATCCGGGAGGTACTCTCATCTTTCTCTTCCTTAATAGATTTAATTTATTATAGAAAGATTAAAATAGATTTACTAGATATAATACCCTCATTCGAGGGCATTTATTTATTAGCGCCTTTTAATTTAAGATATAGGGAGATTCTGATACTCCTATATTTTCGTATAGAAACATAGTCAAGTGCACTCATCCCCTGCTTGTCTTCTAATTTAACTTCAATTCCAGCTTTAACTAATATTTTGACAATTTTCCTGGTGATCTTATTTGGTTTTTTGGTAGGGCCTACAATTGCCCAGATAAGAGCATTCCTTCTATCCTTGTCGATGGCATTTAAAGCTTTAGATGTCATTTCAAGAACCATGAACTTAACTATTTTAAGTTCTTGAGATTTAACTGCTATCATCAATGGAGTCAGGCCACTTTCCTTATCCATAAAGTCGACACTAGCACCTTTTTTTAAAAGTCTTCTTAAAGCTTTTAAATCACCTCTTTTTACCGCCGCTATAACTTGTTCTCGACTCTCTCTGGTCTTAAGGGCATCACTTTTTGCTTCCGAGATAAACTTCTTAGCTAAAAAACTTTTTTTGCTGAATTTTAAAATTTCTTCCTTAGCTACTGCTTTTCTCACGTCCTTAATTTTTCTGGACTCTCTTGCATCTTCTGACACAACACTTATAAACTTTTTCTTTAAAAAAGATCTCGTGGCCGCGCTCATAACTTCTGCTTTAGCTGCTGCTTTCCTAGCGTCCTTAACTCTTCTAGTTTCTCTAGCGTCAGTTCTTACAACATCAACAAACTTCCCTCTTAGAAAATTTATTTTATGTTCAGCTTTGAAAGCTTCTTTGGCATTTTCAATATGAGTATCTCTTACACTTCCCTTAATACTCTTAACAAATTTATTGGCAAGAAAATTACTTCTGTTCCCTTTCTTTAAAATTTCAAATCTAGCATGAACTCTTTTCTTTTTGGCCCGCTCTCCTGAAGTTTTGAACTCATCTACAACAAGTCTATTCAGATAGTCTTTTCGAAGTTTTTCTCCAACTCTTTTTTTTGCCGCAGAAACCTTCATTTTGCTTATAAAGTTTTTCTTAATCAACTCTACTTTTCCTATTTTCTGCATCTTAGATTTTAGCTTCTCAGAATACTTAGTTGGATTTAAGTAGGTCACAGATTTATTATATAACCCTTCAAGTTCTTTAAAGTAACCTTTGAATTTTGTTGGTCTATTTTTCCAAATAAAATCTGGTCGTTCTTCAGATATCCACTCTCCGCCAATAATCTGATCGTTTCTATTTAACTCAAGTCTATACTCATAATAAGCTCGTTCAACTCTCCAATATGGCGAAAATAATTCAAAAGATTGTTTTATTTCAACGATATATTTAAGGGTTGTTTTAATCCAAATTTCTTTTTCCGTACCAGGAGCGGCACCAGCACTTGCACTATTTCTAACCTTCGTTACTTCAAAAGAGTAACCAGACACCGGTTGATTCCAAACTTCAGCATCACGGGTGATATCAACAACAAACCCTTCATCTTTTAGACCGATCTGATTTGTTAAAGCAACATGAAATGCACCAGCATTGGTATCAGCACATGCGCTTGATTCAATTTTTTTATTAAGCTCATCTTTAGTGATCTCGCCAGCTTTATGTTTTTTTCTAAGTTCTGCAAAATCAAGATTACATCTACTTCCAAGAAACTTGTTCTTGGAGGCCTTATTTAAATGAAGATGATAGGTCAACAGTGCTTTCAAATCAGATGACCCAAAAGTGATCTTATGTCCCTTCGCACCTGTTACAGTGATAGGCCCTGGCTCACCAAAGTGAAGCGTGGCCGGCGCCCAAGCATGACATAATCCCTCCCAGATAGGTATCTCAAAACTCTTGTCATAAGATTCATGTGATTTAATAGTTTTTAAAATTTTGGTTCTATTTCTTTCATAGGTAGTTAAAGGAAAGCCTTCGTTTCCTAAAAAAAGATCATATTTCTCAGCAGGAGATAGTTCTTTTAAAGGAACACCAATATTTGTCATATCTTCTAATTCATAAGACCATCTCACCTTATCTTGATCTTCAGAGACATTCCTCTGGTTCCAACGATAAGTAATGCCACCTTTATAAGTTGGCCAATAATCGCCACTCCATGGAGTGGTCGTTAAATCAGCTCTTTTTGGTAGCTTGTTAAAGGCCCTTTCGTAATTGTTGTCCATATTCTCGGGACGATTTGCCCGGTTCCATTGGGCCATAGAAAAGGCCGTATAGGACGTAAAAATGGCCATAAGAATGATTGTAATTTTCACTAGTTACACTCCAATAATCTTTAAATAAAGTTAAAATCACCGCAGTGTACTATAAGATCATATAATTATCGAGCTTTTTTGACGCGGCGTGAATTAATTACTACCTAATAAAAAGTAAGTTCTGCCCCGGTGGGGGCATGAGTTTTATAGAGTGCACTTAAATGCTTTAAATAGCTCTGATAGAGTTCTTCTACTTCCTCCCAAGAAGGGTTCTCTCTTTTTGTCACCATTAAAGGCGCCCCAATCGTTATTAGAAGATCTACTTTTTGAGGAATTGGCAGGTACCATCTGCCCCAAAATGGTTGTAATACACATGAGCGATTTTTTTTAAACCAATTATAACGTTGTTGGAAGAAGTGATTAAAAAATCTAAAGGCCTTGTGATTGTTATGAAAATAAACGGGGGTTAAAGAAGTTCCGGTCTCCAGGACATATTTAAAAAAGTGTTTTTGGGAACTCAAGGCAATGGCCCCTTCTTCATCGGCCCGAAACCCTTCAGGAGCATCCCCCGGAGTAATTAAAAGATTATAGTTATTTTTTTCTGCTAATTTATAACTTGATTCTTTGGCCGGCAATCCGGCCAAGAGAGAAAAAAATGTTTTAGAAAAAGGGATACCATAAAGCATTTCATGATTTAACAGTTTATAACTTATATTTTTATCAAGCAGATACTTTTCAAAGGGGAAGACATGATCTTCTGTTATACCATGAGGATGGATACTAAATATAGTTCTTGGCATTTTCTCAAGAGGGTAATCTTCAATAACTTTAACTGATTTATATTTCCATTTTCCATTTTGCAAAAACACCTTAATCTTTCTAAAAAACATGGTCTTAGGCAATTTAAAGAAACGATGGATAAAGTATTCCATCACCACTAAAGAAATTGCCAAAATAGGATAATAAAAAAAGAGCGCCAGTAAAACCAAAGAAGGCATGCTATAAGCGATGTAAAAATAAAGCGTTGATGGAATCGACTTTATGCCATCTAAAATAATTGTCTTCCAAGAAGTTATCGCATCCTTTTTCCTGTAAGCACTTTCACTTACTACCTTACCCTGGGCCTTTATAAAGTCTTTCAGCACAGGGTATCTATAAATAAGCTCCATAGGAAAGTCTGAATCACATTTTTCCTGCATAATCCGAATTAATGTCATAGAGTCAATTGAGTTGCCGCCCAAATCAAAAAAATTATCCAATAACGATATTGGATATTCCTCTTTAAATAATACCTGCTGCCAAATCTGTGCCATTTCGATCTCCTTTCTTGTCGTAGGAGAATTGTTATTGACCATTTTATTTAAAGCTGGGGCAGGTAAATTATGTTCATCAATCTTACCTGCGGGATTGGTAGGAAACTCAGATAAAGTAATAAAATGTGAAGGCAGAGCATAACTTGCCAACTCCTCTTTAAGATATTTTTTTAAAAGAGAGGTTTCAATATTTGTTGGTGTAAGATAGGCGATTAAATTCTTGCCATCATATTTTACAAAGCTATGATTTACTCCAGGATAAGAGCAGATTAATTTCTCTATTCCATCTAGCTCTACGCGAAACCCTCTGACTTTAACTTGCCGATCAATTCGGCCTAAAAAATCTAGCTCTGAGCTATTCACCCACTTAACTAAATCCCCTGTTCTATAAACTCTTCCTGGGCCAAAGGGATTAAGAATGAATTTCTCACTATTAAGTTTAGGACGATTTAAATACCCTCTCCCTACTCCGGCCCCACCAATTAAAAGCTCTCCCTCTTCACCAATTTCACAAAGAACAAGATCTCTTTTAACTACATAAATCTTACAATGATTTAAAACACCACCTATATGAATTTTATTAAAATCCTTAATAAGGGTGTTACTACAGGCCACGGTACATTCGGTAGGGCCATAACCATTATAGATCTGAGTACCAATAGGTATTTTTTTTACCGCCTCCTCAGTTAATTTTTCTCCCGCAATAATAATTTTCTCTAAAGAATGACAATCATCGCGGTTTAATACGTCCGTCATAGAAGGAGTCACACAGGTATGAGTTATCTTTTCATCTCTTATTGTAGCGGATAATTTTTCACTCCAAAGAACTAAAGTGGCCCCAAAACAAAGAGCAGGAAAAATCTCTACTACGGAAGAATCACAGGTGGTATTCATACTCTGCAAAGTTCGATCTGAAGAACTAAGTCTGGGCACATAATTAACTATTAGGGAATATAAATTCCTATGTTCAATTAAAGCGCCTTTAGGCCGACCTGTAGTGCCTGAAGTATAGATAACATAGGCCAGGGAAGATGGATCAATCTTAGCAGGGTAGCTTAAAGCTTCGCTATTTTTTTCTTGTAATGGATGGAACCAATTGTTCTGAGTTAAATCTATATTTACAATATTATGTTCAAAATCTTGTGAAAGATTCTTTAATATTTTTTCTTGAGTGAGAAGAATTCTACATCCACTATCATTTAAAATATGTTCTATCCGGTGGACTCCATCCTTAGGCCCCATAGGAATATAGGCCCCGCCCGCCTTTAGAGTGGCAAAGATTGAAATAATCATCTCTGGTGACCGCGAAAGCATAAGGCCCACCAATGAATCTCTTCCTACTCCCAGCTCCCTCAGATATTTTGCTAACTCATCTGTGTGTTCATCAAATTCTTTATACGTAAAAACCACCTCTCCCATTTTTACTGCAGGGTGATGAGGTTGTTTTTGAACCTGTGTAGAAAACAAATCTAGAACTGTATCTCTATAGTAAGAAAAATTATGAGTAGGTACGCTTGCGAATTCGCGTTCCATGCCTAGGTTATCCACGGTTTGTTCTCCATTACAAACTTTGAACTTTAATTTTTATATACGTTTATACCTTTGACAAATTAAGACTTTTCTTTCGCAACGAGTAATAAGCGTAGTTTTTTATAACGCCTATTGCTCTATTGACTCGCAAAGTCTCTAATCTCTATCATATTTTCTAATGCTTTAGGACACATGATCACTCTCCATTCTTTATTTTATATATGAAATCATTATTAAAAAGCAGAAACAAATAAAATCTTTCATGTAGAGGTGCCTTTAAATTTTTGATTTAGTCCCTTTTCTAAGTTATTTACTGCCTATGAGCGATTTGAGAAAACAACTTAATGAAGACCTAGATGTTGCCACTTGGGACATGTTGGAAACTCACCTTAAAAGAGGTGCCTTAGTAGAAGTCCATGAAAGTCTAGAACTCGTAGATGTCGGCATGGCCGTGGCGGAAGATAAAGCAGACCTCATAAAAGACTGGATGGAAAAAAAACTGATTAAAAATATAAGTGAAGAAGTGGGCAAAGACTTGAAATTTAAATTTCTAATCCTAAGCCCATACGTATTAATACAGGTTCTAAAAGAAAATCATTAATCCTTTTTTAATTTAATATCAAAATAGACAAAATCATCTTTAACGTAGGTATTTAACTCTAAAAACTCATCTCGAAGATCATTAAATATTTTAAAAATTCCTTTATTGTTTTTAAAGCTTTTTGCCTTAATATGCAGATGGTTTTTAGTTTTTGCATACTCAATAAGTTTTCTACATAGATAATGACCGATCCCCAGCTTTCTATAGTCATCCTGCACGACAAAAGTTAAATCGATAAAATTCCCTGACTTATTCGCACTATAACGGCCAACCGCAACCATTTTGGATCCAATATCTTCATTTTCAAGTACTACAAATGCCATATTATCTTTGTAATCAACATCTACAAACCTTTGTGCCATTTCATCTGGCATAGAATCAACGATTTGATAAAATCTTTGATAGCGAGTTTCATCTCCTAGGGAATAGAAGAATTCCTGCAATGATTTCCCATCAGTTATTTTAATTGGTCTACTGGTATAAGTTTTTTCTTCAAAAATATAATCTTCTTCCCAATTGGCCGAATATTGATCTTCTTTATTAAAGGTTTTTTGATCAAAGTAGACATAGCGATTACTTTTAACAAACTCCATTAACTCATCTCTAAATTTAGGATGAGCAATATGAATTAATTCTATCGCCCGTTGACGGATAGTTTTACCATGAAGATAGGCCACACCATATTCTGTAATCACATAGTGAACATCACCTCTTGAAGTCACCACACCGGCCCCTTGAGTGAGCTCTCCTACAATTCGCGAGATACTCCCCCCTTTAGCAGTAGAAGGAAGAGCAATGATGGATTTACCGCCCTTAGATCTTGAGGCGCCTCGAACAAAATCCACCTGTCCTCCTATACCACTATAAAATTTGGCCCCCATAGAGTCAGCACAGACCTGTCCCGTTAAATCAACCTGTAAGGCGGAATTTACTGAAATCATATTATCATTTTGACTAATTACAAAAGGATCATTCACAAAATCTGACGGGTAAAAAACAATCAGGGGATTTTCGTGAATATAGTCGTATAATTTTTTAGTCCCAAAGCAAAGACCTGATAAGGTCCTACCTCTTATTATTTTTTTTGTTTTATTTGTAACATTCCCATTCTTCATAAGATCAACGACACCATCTGAAAACATTTCTGTGTGAATACCAAGGTCGTTTTTTTCTCTTAAATTATTTAAAACAGCATCTGGTATCCCCCCTATTCCTAATTGTAAAACTGATCCATCCTGAATCAGTCGGGCCACATTCCTGCCAATTTTTTGGGCCACTTCATCTAGAACAATGGGGGCATGTTCTGGTAATGGATGATCTTCTTCCACGACATAATCAAAACTATTATAGGGTATAAAACTCTGACCAAAGGTTCGCGGCATATGTTTATTTATTTGAGCGATTATAATATCTGCAGATTCTACCGCCGCGAGGGCCACGTCCACACTTACTCCAAGGCTGCACATCCCATTTTTATCAGGAGGAGAAACCATCACTAAGGCGGCCGATACAGGAAAAGCATTGGAACGAATTAGGCGTGGAATTTCTGATAGAAAAATGGGTGTATAATCGGCATTTCCTTCTTGTACCCGTTCTCTAACATTAGCTCCTATAAAAAAACTATTATCCCGGAATTTATTATAATATTCTGGCGAGGCCAGCTCTAAATCTCCTAATGACAATAAATGGAATAGTTCATTATCAGCGAATTGTTCAGCGTTTCTGGCCAGTGCCTTCGTTAAGGCAAAAGGAGTGGCCGCACCACCATCAATAAAGATTCTACCGCCTTTCTTAAGAGATTTTATTGCTTCGTCTGCAGATAGAATTTGTGGCCTTTTATTTTTCATCTCTTAAATATCGGCGTACCTGGTACCAGGCCACAGCTCACAATTAATTATTATTCCCTCTTGAAGTTTGTATTTTCAACAAGTTACCCCTCCCCTATAATGAATAATTTATAATCAAAGAAGATTTATTTGAAAAAAAACAAACTTAATATTAAGTTTTGGCACATTTTTTATAATAAGGAGAAATTGTGAAAGTAATTATTTTATGCCTTTTAATGGCATCAACCATGCTTCAAGCAAAAGAAGTAGACCAGTTTATGTCTTGGGATGTATCTCTAGAAGACAGTACGGAACAAGTTAACAACTTCTATAATGATCTGATTGGTAAGTTCGTTAAAAAAAATCATAAGGCCGGAAGAGGTGGATCTCCCGCTTGCGGTTGGAGTATCTTTAAGCTCTCCATGAACATTAATGGACTGTATTCCAAAAATACTCTTGGATTCTTCAAAGAAAATGAAAATATCAGCGCATTTCCTACTTGGAAAATGACTTACGAAGATTTTTATAAAAAATCTATCTTTAGAGATATTAAAATGTTTCACCCCGATCTTGGCCGAATTATTAAAATAAACGGCATTCAAATGGGAACAGATAAAATCGCCCATTTTTTTGGTATGGGATTTCTTTATTGGCTCAAATACAAAGTTGTTTATAACACAAACAAAAGAAAATTAGGTCATGAAGCTGCCCATATGAAGGCAATTAACTCCGCAATTGATCTTGGCATAAAGTCTGAAAAAGGACTGATTGGCTGGAAGTCACAACAAACTGCTTCTTTTGCAGACCTTGAAGCTAACTATCATGGACTTAAATTTTACCTTGATTTTTGTATGGGTGAGAATCCAATAGTTAGAGCAGAAAAAGTTGAAGGAAAGAGAAGAAAAAGATGGGTTGTAAATAGACCATTTGATATCAGCGAGTATGTAAATCCTTGGTGGGATGAATCTTTTTATTCAAATTTATATACCCCAGAGGGATTTTCAGCTGTAAGGCCTTATATGCTTTCTTACTGTGAACAAAGACAATCCGATGTTGTTGTTTCAAGGTTTGATTACTACCGTAATAATTTTGAACCAACTCATAACACCAACTATGTGAGCAATCTTATTGAAACAGGTGAGCTAGAAGATAACTACCTTCATTCGATTGACTATGTCTGCGCAGAAGAAAATTCTCAAGTTCAAAAATAATCACTAACTAGGCCTCTTTAGGAGGCCTAGTTCAAGGCCCCACGAAGACAACATTTTCTTTTTGTTCTTTAGAAAGAAATTTGTGAAAACCCTTCACTTAATTTATTTGGAATATAGATAGAAGAAATTTTAGGCCCTCATCAGTAAAAAATGAGGGCCTAGCTTTTTTTTAAATCGCTTCGGCCATTTTAAAGACCTTTTTTCGAATAATTGCATCTTTCCCTGTAAAGTTCTCTCCAGAGATTATGAGATCTGCTGAAATATTATTTTGGCCTACAAAGTCTAATATATGTTTAAACTTATCAGGAAAAAAGACATATTTTCGAAGCATACGCCCCAGCTTTTCCATTTTTTTAGCTGGACCTTTAATCTTTGCGATCCGCTTTAACTTGGAATCAATCTTATAGGCCTTAGGACCTTGAGCTACACATTTTTTTCTTTGAAACATACAAGAAAGGGCATCTTCTTGAAATTCCATTTGGAGGTGAACACTGGTGATCCCTAAATGATTTATAAAATTATCGTAAAAATCATTGGTAACAAATCTTTTTTTATTAACTAGATGATTAACTCTGTAAATATAGCTATCCATCTCTTTAAAGGTTGTCTCACCATCATTTACCTTATATTCCACATTAAGGGCCTGTTTAGTTACCTCTGTTAGGTCTTCATCTGCAAATTCAAGTCTTCCGTTAACCTCAAAGAACTGCATGGCATCACCTGCCTTATTGGTATCAAGAACAGATTTATAATCGAAAGATCTCTTCATTGTTCCATCGGGCATTTTAATAAACTTATACGTCCCTTTAGTTTCAGAACCAATATGTGCGAGTAAAAATCCTAATTTCCATTTTTTCTCATAATATTGCATCTGCATTTGTGAATAAGGAACCATTTCTTTGGCGATATCTACGTTTCGGCCAAAAACCAACTTATGAAAGACCTCTTTCATCTTAAAGGATTTATCTGCTTCAAGATCAAAGTAAAATGTATTTCCCTCTGATTCTCCAAGCATTACGGATGCACTAAAAATATCAATATTAAGAATTGAAACGAGCTGAATAAAAGTTGAGAAACCAAAAGTAAAATCCTTTGAACGGGCCTGGGTAACTTCATATTTACCAGGGCCGGTTTTTAAAACTTCGGTTTTGTTAAGCCACTTTAGATTTTGTTCAAATTCAAAGCCAACTCCAAAAGTTTGGTGGGGTCCCCACACCATTCCTTCTTCAAATTCAAGACCTACAAAAATTCCTGAACTGTAGGACTCACCATCTTTTAATTCATTAATGATATTTCTCTTTTTAAAAGGAAGAGATGCTACCTTTTTTATATCACCTTTCATTGCCTTCCAAAAGTTGCCCGAGTGATAACTTACCTCAAATTGCTTTCCTATTAAGGTTTTGCCCTCAATAGAACCAGTTATAGTCTCTGTTACCGGAATAGAGATGCTACCTCCAATCGTTCCAAAGATTTGCAGAGTATCTTTGGTGATCCAGGTCATAGGGCCCTCTTTAGCATCAGGGTTTTTTACTATCTCTCTTTTAAATCGAAATCCAAAACCAGCACCAACGAAGAATTGAGTCGTTTCAAAACCATTTACCTCAAAAGGGTGCTTGACCATTTCATGGAAGGGAAGATCCTCGTTCATGCTATAGAGCATTTCAAGTAACATGTTACCCGACTGTAAAATTTCTGTAGGGAATTGAAAAAGGTCTGTATAGGGATGGGGTTTATTGATCGGTTTATAATCCTTTACCAAGGCACCCTCTTTAATAAACTCTCCAAATGCAAAAGTTTCTGGATCTGCCTCATTCCAAAGAGTGACTCTTTTCCCCTCAATGATTTTACCTTCAAGATCAAAGGTTCTAACAACTTCATTTCTTCTAAATTTTATTTTTTCAAGAATGAGTACTTGAACTGGATAAGGCCACTTTGAGTGGCTAAGAATTGCCTTTAACTGTTTTTGAGTTATTTGGACTAAAAACCTGGCCATCCATTTCATGTCTGAATAACTGGCATTTAACAACGGATTTTTCTTAGACTTAAACATTTCATTCGTCACGTAATCTAGTTTGATCTTTTTCCCTTTTTTCTTAATGAAAGACCATGGAAATACATTAGGCTCATTAGGCCAGACGAAACCAAAGCTATATCCCAAATCCTGAACCAACTCTTGCATTTCATATCCACCAGGAGCGCTAGGGTTTTCTATTAATTTCACAAGATTATTTTTTGATTGTTTATAATCGGAATTTCCAATCAAGGCCTGCATGAGAAGTTGGGCACGAATTTCCCTTCGCTCATAATTCCCCATCTCCTGAAGATGCAGTTTTCCTACTCTTAAAACTTCCTTAGGTCTGCTTTCTAAAAGGGCCTCATAAAACACTGCGTAGTGTCCTTTTTCATCAACTCCCTGTTCTTTAATGAAATCAAATGGCAGGGTATAAAAATCATAGTAATATTCAAGCCAACCCTTTATAAATTTATCGAGTTGTTTTTTACTTTTGAAATAAATCTTAAGATCCTCAACTATGAAATTTTCATCAAAGTTATAACCCACAAGCTTCATTAACTGGGCACCGACATATTCTGGTTGAATTTCTCTTCCGATTTTAACTTTCCAGGTTCTTTTAGAACCATCCATTAAAATTTCGGTGGCCTTAAATTTGGGTTGCGTTTGAGATTGAGTAAGCTTTTTAAAATTTAGCTCTGTTGGTAGCGATTTTGTTTTTTCTATCGAAGTAATAGGGTCCATTTCAGAGATATTATGAGGTCTTTTCCAAAATGCATTATTGGGAGGATTTAGTTTAGATAGATCCACTCCTTGCTTTAGCATTTTTTGAAGTTCTTCTTTTTTAAAATATCTCCCTTTACCCTCATTAACTAAATTAGAAGGCATTGGTCTTTTTAAATCATTGCGAGGCACATCGTATTTCACAAACATCATATTTATTTGGCCCTTAATCATTTCTTTAATTAAGGCATCTCCACTATTGTTTTTAGTGGCATATCGAATGGTTAAGATTTCAGCTAGTGCATTTTGTTTTTCTAAAGGGTTATCAAGGTTTTTAAAATGTTCAATTCTGGCCAAGATATTATCATAGGCCTTTACTGCTTTTTTATTTTTAAGTTTTGCTTCTGCTTCGACGAAAGATTCTTGAGGGTCTAAAGCTTCCAATCTGTTTTGAATAAATATTTTTCTAGATTTGTGAATACTTCTTTCGAAATCTTTTAATTTTTCAAAATCAAACACGCCATTACTATAGAATTTTTCGTTAATCTCGGTTTTTAAAACTTTTGACGGTGGAATGCCAAGTTCTTTGACAGAGAAAACTTTAGCACTCGAAACTGAAAGGTTAAGCAAAAATCCAAAGCAAATAAAAAGGATCTTTATTGTTAGTTTATTTTTCATATATACTCCTTAAGCATTATATTTTTTTCAAAAAAATGTACCGGCCTTAATTTGATAAGGGAAACAGTTTTTACCTACCATTAACCTAGTGCGGCACGAGTCAATATCTATTTTATTTATGCATATTCAAATAATTTCAAGCGGAGGATAACCAGAAGGTTTATATTTATTAAAAATCCGTTTCAACTCTTCTTGATATCTGTCTCTCAGCTGCACCATGTCATCGAAGGTGGGGTTAGACTTCTGTGTTACTTCAATTTTTTTACCAAGTACCATTTTGTAATCTTGCCTAAAGGGAATAGGTAGTCCCCACCTCCCCCTAAAAGGTAATATGGGAATGGTGCTAGGACTTATTGGTAACTTACTTCGAATAGCGGTTAGTTCAGGGTAGAATTTGTATAACTTATGCATATTATAAGTTATTCCCGGAACAAGAGGCATTCCAGTTTTTATCGCAACTTGAAAAAAATTCAGATTGGACTTTAAAATTATAGTTGCAGGCTTATAGGCCAAAAGCATCTCAGGTAGCTCCCCTGGCGTCACACAAAGGTTCTCCCCTCTTTCTTTACATCGTTTATAACTTTTTTCAATGGGGGGCAGGTAACCGAGGATGCTATAGAGGGTCCTGTTAAAAGGCAGAGCAAAGGTATTTTTATCAAAGGTTGATTTAAATTTAATTCCCTTTCTATAAAGATGTGTCGCAAGGGGGTAAAAGTGAATATCATTTATCCCATGAGGATGGAAACTTATAATGCTCCCCTTTAGATCCCCTAGCGGGTGATCTTCAATAACCTCTATTTTTTTAAAGCTCATTTTTTGGAAGATGGGGTTATATATAATTCTTCTTAAAAAGGGGATCGCTGTAGGGCCTATTATTAGACCAAAAAATAAATATTCAAAAAGAGCGTATCCCAAAAGAGCAGGAAACTTAATCGAAAGCAGAGAGAAAGAAACAAAAGGAAAAATGAATCCTATGGAAAAATAAAGTGTTGTCGGAATCGATTTAAAAAGAGAAGAAAGTTTGGCCTCTCTTCCTTCTACGGCATAATTCACCTCATCCGGCACCCAATTTTCAAGTCTCTGTAAAAAATCTTTAAATATAGGATATTCAAAGACTAATTCATGGGGGATTTTAGGGTTTTTAAATTGTTTTCTAAGCTTTTGTATCAATTTTAAAACATGAAGAGAATTTCCACCCAGGTCAAAGAAATTATCATTTAAATAAACCTGTTGCCCCGTTTTATTTGCAAAAAGGATGCTTGACCAATTTTCGGCCATTTTGATTTCTCCAACACTCGTTGGTTTCGCTCCAGTTTTTTCAAATTGGGAGAAAGGATCAGGAAGGGCCGATGAATCGACTTTTCCTGCAGCAGTTAGAGGAAATTTTTTTAGAGTCAGGATTTTATGAGGAACAGCATACTTTGGTAGGCCATCTAAGAGTTTTTGCGTAAGTTTTTTTATGTTAATACTTTTCGGAGTTACATAAGCGATCAGATTATTTCCAACAACTTTAGCAATACTACCAGTCACACCAGGGAACCTTTCAATTTGTTTTTCTATTTCATCTAACTCAACTCTAAAACCACGAATTTTAACCTGTCGATCGATTCGTCCTAGATACTCTAGTACTCCATGACTTTTCCATCTTACCAAGTCACCAGTCCTGTAAAGTGTCCCAACTCCAAAAGGGTTGGCAATAAACTTTTCTGCGTTTAGCTCCGGCCGATTTAGATATCCTCTTCCAACTAAATCACCACCAACCCAAAGCTCTCCGGATTCCTGTCCCTTTACCTGTTTATTTTTAGAGTTAACGACATAAAAGTCACAATTTTTAAAATTATCCCCTATATGAGTTTTTTCAAGATCATTTAAAAGTGTCCAACTTACAGCACAGGTACACTCAGTAGGTCCATAACCATTAAAGAGTTTTACATGGGAAGAAAATCGGGAAATAAATTCATCTGGACACTTCTCTCCGCCAACGGAGAGAGTTTTAAGATGGGGATAGTTTTTTGGTTCCATCAAGGAAACGTAAGAGGGCGTGAGCATAACATTTGTTATTTTCTCTTCGGCCATCACCTCATAGATATCCCCCTCCCACAAAACTAAGGTAGCGCCAAAACTTATACTGCTAAAAAGGGTTATTAAGGAGGCATCAAAAACCGTACTAGGATTTTGTAGCACCCTATCCTCAAAACCTAGGCCTACTTTTTCACCATAAACGGTGATAAAAGAATATAAATTCCTCTGCTCGATCATGGCACCTTTAGGTATTCCTGTAGTACCGGAAGTGTAGATCACATAGGCCAAAGTATTTGGTAAAATATTGGGCAGTTCTGATTTTATTTCATCGAGAGGTTTTATATCCACAGAAATGAGATTAGCAGAGGTTTGTAAGGCCCGAGCAGCAAGGGTTTTATCATTTCCCAGAATAAACTTACAATCGAGATCTTCCATGATGGTTTGAAAGCGCTCTTTACCATCATTGATCCCTAAGGGGACAAACGCAGCACCGGCCTTTAAAATGCCATAGATGCTTATTATTAATTCAAAAGATTGTGGAAGAAGTAACGCAACTCTATCTTCTGGCCCGACTCCTAATTTTAAAAGCTTTGTAGCGAGTTGATCTGATTTTTGATCAAGGTCATGAAAAGAAAGAATTGATTTTTTAAATTTCAAAGCAGGGGATGTAGGGTTTGTTCTCACCTGCTCTTTCAAAAGAGAAATTACCGTTTGCGAGTATTTGACGTCCTCCTCAATTGACTCAGAGTAAATTAACTGAGGACATACTTTTTCCATTCTTCAATGCTACCTGTTGTTGCTTAGAGTTAGGCCCAGATTATATAAATTTACTCTTTAAAGTAAAGGTAATTGCTTAGTCGCGACATATTTTCAATAAATCTTTAATTCCGGGTGCTCTAATGGGGCATGCTTTCGGTACAAATCCTTAAGACATTTTATATATTCTGCATACAGAGTCTCCACTTGATCCCAAGTAGGATTTTCTACTTTTTCAACTTCTATTGGCCTTCCAAAAGTTACCTTAAGGTCCACTTTATGAGGAAGAGGTAATAACACCCTGCCCCAATAAGGCTGAAATGTTAGGCCGTCATATTTCCTGTATAAATCGAACTTCCATTTGATAAAATGATTAAAGGGCCTAAATGCCTTTTCATTGCCATGAACATAAACAGGTGTAAGGGAGGTACCAGTCTTTAGAATATATTTAAAAAATACTTTTTGGCCTGATATATCTACAAATCCCGCCTCATCAGGTCTTAGAGTTTCTCTGTCCCCTAAAGCAACCATCAAACTAAAATCTTCCTTTTCAGCTTGAAAATAACTTTCATCTTTACCCGGAATTCCCATATTTAGTTGATACCAAGTTCTACAAAAAGGAACTTTAAAATAGAAAGCATGATGGGTATTTCTATAGTTAACCCCTTTTTTCAACATATGTTGTTCAACAGGTCTTATATGATGTTCAGTCACTCCATGGGGAGTAAGCATAAAAGCAGTTCTTTTAATCTTTTCTAAAGGATATTCTTCTATGATCTTCACTGAATTATATTTTTTATTGGGGGCAGAAATGCCTAGAATGAATCTTCTAAAAAATGAGATACGAGGCAATTTAAAAAATCGGTGAAAAAGAAATTCCAGTCCCATCATTATAAGGGTTAATTTTGGAAATAAAATTAACGCGACTATGAGAATAATAAATGCACCATAATGCATAAAGATATCATAGGTATAGCTGGGAAGAGATTTAACTGAGTCGATAAAAACCCTAATTTTAGAGGCACGTTCTTCTATAGCTGAATCTTGCTCTGATTCTAAAAGAGCACTCATCATCGGGAGAAACCCCGGATTAGCATTTGCCTGATCCAAGGAGAAATAGGGATTTATCTCTTCTTGTAATTTTTGGGTAAGTTTTAAGACATCTAGTGAGTTGCCCCCTAAATCATAAAAATTATCTTTAGTGGAAATAGGAAAATCTTTTTCCACCATATCTGGGGCCAATATTTTTCGCCAAATATCTGCTAATTTTTTCTCTTCCGGAGTGACAGGTCGATCTTCTTTCTTGATGGAAGACAGTTTAGGGGCAGGCAGGCCCTTTTCATCTACTTTTCCTGCAGAATTTATGGGAAAGCTTTCCATATCGATAAACATTGAATGAACAGCATAGCTTGGAACCTGCTTACTTATAAATTCTTTAAGCTCGCTTAGGTCTAGATTATTAGGTGTTAAATAAGTTATT
>Ga0164315_10000020_pt1 | contig 76143 bp, 77 predicted proteins | sample GuaBasSedimGuay6_FD_113737 | JGI IMG/M metagenome (GOLD analysis project Ga0164315, IMG submission 113737) | Subseafloor sediment microbial communities from Guaymas Basin, Gulf of California, Mexico - Guay6, Core 4569-2, 0-3 cm | ecosystem: Environmental > Aquatic > Marine > Hydrothermal vents... | reverse complement strand
TTCCGTAAGTGCACGACGCAGGATATCTTCGAGTGCTGCAGCCTCCAGAGATTTGAGTACATAGACACGCGCTCGCGACAGCAACGCGTTATTCAGTTCGAAGGAAGGATTCTCGGTGGTCGCACCTATGAAGGTGAGCGTACCGTCTTCAACGAACGGCAAAAAACCGTCTTGCTGCGCCTTGTTGAATCGATGCACCTCGTCAAGGAACAGCACCGTCGATCGACCCTGTGCCTCTTTATAATCTTTCGCTTCTGCAACTGCAGCACGGATGTCTTTTATCCCGGCCATAACCGCGGACAACGCAATGAAATGAGCGTCCGTCGTTTCGGCAATCATGCGAGCTAATGTGGTCTTGCCAGTTCCGGGAGGACCCCAGAAAATCATCGAATGAACGCGCCCCTGCTCGATAGCTTGTCGCAGCGGCTTGCCCGTTGCCAAAAGGTGCTGCTGACCAAAGAAGTTATCCAGGCTGGTCGGCCGCATGCGATCGGCCAGCGGCCGAGACAAGTCATCAGCCGGCTTCGTAGTTTGTTCCCGTGCAAATAAATCAGCCAATTCGATTCTGCAGCTGCTTCTCAACCCGCATGCTCCAGCCACCCACTCCAGCCCATGCGATCAGTATGCCAACAACAATACCAAGCAGGTCAGCGAGGAGATCATTCCATTCCGCCGTGCGGTACGAAATCATGCGCTGGCACATTTCGATCAGCGCACCAAATGCAAGCAAGCCCACCACGAGCTTCCAATACGCCGCACGTGCGTACTGACCGGAGAACCAAAGCGCCAGCACCGCAAACGTAATGCCGTGCAACCACTTGTCCGACAGACTCCATACTTTGCCCGGGTCCTGCGGCCAAAGCCAGATCGCCGGAATGATAGCGAGCGTCAAAACGCTTGCGAGCAACAGCATGCTGGCAATTCGCCAGTGCCGGGGGTAACTAAGAGGCAGCATTCAGAGTTCCGCTGACTCGGGCAGCAGCGCCACACCCACAACGTCAACACCTGGCGGCGGCGTGAACTGAAAACGCGCATCATCAATTGCTTCGTTAAGAGTCACATCTAATAGTGCTATCAGCGTAGTCTGCTCGAGGTTGTCTGAGAACAGCATGCGGGTCAGCTTGTCGTCAGTGAACCCTAACTCGACTTTGGTGAATCCATTCTCGGTGTTATTCGGTCGCAACCTGACCCAGACTGTGCCGCGGTCAGTAAAACTGCCAATGTATTCGAATTCATCCAGAACATCTTTCGATCCGCCGAGCAATAACGCCGGAGTGCTGCCTAAAACGTCAGCCTGGGATTTTACCGTGACCTGTTCCAGGTCAACATCGTAGCTCCAGACATTCAGACCGTCCGCGACGAGAATTTGCGCATACGGTTCCGTGTAAGACCAGCGAAAGCGGCCCGGCCTTTGAATCTCTACAGTACCCATCGAAGTCTCAACGACTATGTCATCTGCATCGACAAGTTGTTGCTCGAAGCGCCCGGATATTGTCGTAACGTTGTTAACGAAGTTATCAATTAACTGTCGACCCAGGGCAGTATCGTCAGAATTCTCTGCATCCTGCGCAAACACGGGCATGCAAAAAATGAGGCTCAGGCCAATCGTAATCATCCTGTGGTTATTAAATTTCAACAATGCTTTTCCTCGTCGCGTTTCCATCACGCCGACTTTGCTAGTCTTTGGCAGTGCCCGGTATCAGTATCTCGCGCGTACCATTCGACTGCAGCGGGCCAACCAGCCCTGCCTCTTCCATGGTTTCAACCATTCGTGCGGCACGGTTATAACCGATCTTCAGGCGCCGCTGTACACCTGAAATAGACGCCTTTCTCGTATCGACCACGATCTTCACTGCCTGGTCATAGAGCGGATCCTGCTCAGCGTCTACGCTATCTCCAGGCATCACCTCCAGACCGGTCAGTCCTGGAGTTAGACTCGTCGGGGCCTGCAAAATTTCATCGATATAGCGCGGCGCTCCCGATTTCTTCAGGTTTCGCACCACCCTGTGCACTTCCTGATCGTCGACGAATGCACCGTGTACGCGAGTTGGCAGCGAGGTGCCCGGCGGCAGGTACAACATGTCACCATGGCCGAGCAATTGTTCCGCGCCCATCTGATCGAGGATCGTACGTGAATCAACTTTCGCAGAAACCTGGAACGCAATACGCGTCGGGATATTGGCTTTGATCAGTCCCGTTATGACGTCGACCGACGGTCGTTGCGTCGCCAACAGCATGTGAATGCCTGATGCGCGTGCTTTTTGTGCCAGCCGTGCAATCAGTTCTTCAATCTTCTTGCCGACGATCATCATCATGTCTGCCAGCTCGTCGATGATGACGACAATAAACGGCAATGGAGTCAGCGTTGGATGTTCAACCGGCTTATCCGGATCAATCAACTCCGGCGGCTTGAATATCGGGTCAGGAATTGGTTCACCGGCATCGATTGCGTCCTGCACTTTGCGGTTATAACCACTGATACCCCTGACACCCAGGGCGGCCATCAGGCGATAACGCCGGTCCATTTCGCCAACACACCAGCGCAATGCGTTTGCCGCCTCCTTCATATCTGTCACGACCGGCGTCAGAAGATGCGGGATACCCTCATAAACGGACAGCTCGAGCATTTTCGGGTCGATCATGATCAGGCGCACGTGCTCGGGCTTGGCCTTGTACAAGAGACTCAAGACCATGGCATTAATGGCGACGGACTTACCGGAACCGGTCGTACCGGCGATCAGCAGATGTGGCATACGTGCCAGATCGGCAACCACGGAGCCACCGGAAATATCCTTGCCGAGTGCCAACGTTAGCGGCGATGCCATCTCATCATAAGGCCGACTCTTGAGAATCTCACCCAACGTGACCAACTCGCGATTCTCGTTCGGAATTTCCAGGCCGATGAAAGACTTGCCGGGAATGACTTCGACTATTCGCACACTGACAACCGACAGTGAACGGGCGAGATCTTTGGCCAGGTTGGATATCTGGCTGACCTTGACTCCTGGCGCAGGATCCAGTTCGAAGCGGGTGATAATCGGTCCAGGTGAGACCGACACAACCTCAACATCAATATTGAAATCTTTGAGTTTTATTTCGACCAGCCGGGACATCGCCTCAAGCGATTCTTCTGAATAGCCCTTCTGCCGCGGCGGCGGATCGTCGAGCAGCGACAATGGCGGTAACTCGCCCTCCGATGGTGGTTCAAACAAGGGCACCTGGCGCTCTTTCTCCGCCCGTGCACTCGTTTCCAGCTTCGGTATTATCGGTTCAATACGTGGTGGCGCGCGTCCCGCGGTACGCTTCTTCTCCGCAGCAAATACATCCTGGCGCGCAGCCAGCTGACGCTTGCCCTCCGCGCGATCGCGTAGCTCGCCAACTTTTTGCCGGCCTTTTTCCCACATCGCCAGGCACCATTGGCCGGTCCGGTCCATGATGGCGAACCAGGAGATGCCCAGGAACACCGACATCGACGCAACCCAGAGGAAAAACAGCAGCACGCTGGCGCCCAGCAGTTTCATCATCGATTCGAGGTTGTTGCCAACAATCTGGCCGAGCACTCCGCCTGCCGTTTCACGAAAACCAACCGGTGAAAAATGTAGTGTGGCTAAAGCGCAGCTTGTTATCAGCGTGGCGAGGAAACCACCGACGCGCAATGTGTAATCCGCCCGCGTCAGTTCCTTGTGGGTCTGTTGCTCGCGAAAAATCATCCACCCAAGGTAGAAAACCAGCAGCGTAAATAAATAGGCAGGTCGGCCAAACAGGGTAAACAGCAAATCAGCACTTAATGCACCAACGCGCCCCACGCCGTTGTTGATTTCACCGCTGCCACTCGCCTGCATGATTCCCGGATCGGCAGGATCATAAGTGAACAGCGCAAAAAACAGGATCAGCGCAAGGGCGCCGAAGACCCACAGCGCGCCTTCGCGCAACGTTTTGGCAACCTGTGCCGACAATCCGCTTGCCGGTTTTGCTTTTTTCGCTGTTTGTCGGGCTCTGGCCATATTAAAGTGATCTGAGATGACACGTATATAAGGCGCTGATTCTAATACATCTTAACGAACCATTTGCCACAAATATCAGGCCGGACAGCTTTGCTGCCTGACACGGGTTCTGCTCAGATTGTCTTTTTCTCCGTGTTCACGATGATTTTGCCCGCGCTATGTCTTTTCCCTACACTTGGCGCTCGACAGGCACCATACGACACATAGGAACCTCTATAAACCGACAATTTTTTGTGAGTGCAAGGAAGCGCCGCGCGGAGAACCGCAGTGTATAAATGATACATGAGGATTCGAGCACGGCGCTGACGCCGCAATCGCGAAAAAGAGGCGGCTTATAGAGGTTCCGACTCACCCAGGGTTGAATACGACCATAACGGGCGCATTCTCACAGACCCTGACTCAATGCAGTAGATGGCCGAACTGGCAAATTTCTTGAAGGCAAATTATACATGAGCAATAACAAACATTGCCGCGTTCTCATCCTGGGATCAGGACCGGCAGGCTACGCTGCCGCAGTCTACGCGGCCAGGGCAAACCTGAAACCTGTCATCGTGACCGGCATGGAACAGGGCGGACAGTTGATGACGACGACCGATGTCGACAACTGGCCCGGCGACGCTGAAGGTTTGCAGGGCCCGGACCTGATGGAGCGGATGCTCAAGCACGTGCAGCGCTACAACACGGAAGTAATCAACGACCATATTAACAAAGCTGATTTGTCCACCAGACCTTTTGTACTTGAAGGCGACTATGGCACCTATACCTGCGACGCACTGATCATTGCAACCGGCGCCACTGCCATGTATCTCGGCCTGCCCTCAGAAGAAGCTTTCAAGGGCCGCGGGGTTTCAGCTTGTGCGACTTGTGACGGATTTTTTTATAAGGGCAAGGATGTTGCAGTTATCGGCGGCGGCAACACCGCAGTCGAAGAAGCGCTGTATCTCAGCAACCTCGCCTCGAAAGTAACGCTGGTTCATCGGCGCGACGCACTGCGCTCGGAAAAAATTCTGCAGGACAATCTTTTCCAGAAAGAGAAGGAAGGCAACGTCGAGATTCTCTGGGATCATGTCGTCGATGAAGTGCTTGGTGATGACTCAGGCGTGACCGGATTGCGTGTCCGTAGTACGACTGATTCGACCAGGACAACTGATGTGGATTTGTCAGGTGTTTTCATTGCAATCGGACATCGGCCTAACACCGAACTTTTCACCGAACAGCTGGATATGAAAAACGGCTACATAGTTATCAAGACCGGGCTATCCGGTGACGCGACCGCGACCAGCATCCCGGGCGTATTTGCAGCAGGAGACGTAGCAGACCAGGTTTACCGGCAAGCAATAACATCAGCTGGTGCGGGTTGCATGGCAGCACTGGACGCAGAAAAGTTTCTTGATGCTGAGGAAACGGCAAGTGGCCCAACAAGTTAATGCGGCTGCCTGACCGATGCAGCTATGCGGGTTGAGATAGCCGAAAGCATAGCCAGCTTCAACGGCCAGGACTGGAACGGCCTGGTCGCAGATCAATACCCTTTCCTGCGCCACGAATTTCTCCTTGCCGCTGAACAAAGCGGATCTGTGTCTGTTGAAACCGGTTGGTCGCCGCGGCATATCGGCCTGTATGACGCCAGGGACAAGCTTTGTGCGGCTATGCCCTTGTACGAAAAAACACATTCCTGGGGCGAATTCGTCTTTGACTGGAGTTGGGCGCAGGCCTATGAGCAGGCAGGGTTTCGCTACTACCCGAAACTGGTTTCGGCTGTTCCATTTACACCTGCACCGAGCACACGCCTGTTAACGGCAGATGACAATTACAAGCCTGAACTGATTGGCGCTGCGCTCGATTATGCGCAGGCGAACGGCAATTCATCTTTACATGTTCTGTTTCCGCAGGAAGACGAACTCACTGTCCTGGAAGAACAGGGACTCAAGCTGCGCAAGGATTGCCAGTTTCACTGGCACAATAACAATTACAAAACGTTTGACGATTTTCTGGCAACGTTTAATGCCGCAAAGCGCAAGAAAGCGAAACGGGACCGGCGACATGTTGCGGAACAGGGCATTCACTTTCGCTGGCTAAAGGGAAATGAAATTGATCGCGCAACCTGGTCCGATGTCTATCAACTAATCAGCCTGACTTTTCTTCGTCGTGGCTCCATGCCTTATTTCAGTGAGGATTTTTTTCTCGCCGTGTCAGAAACAATGCCCGAAAATATTGTTGTAGTACTGGCCGAGAAAAATCGCATGCCGGTCGCCGCTGCAATTTTTTATGCGAGCGAACATGCATTGTATGGGCGCTACTGGGGCAGTGACTCGCACTACAACGCACTGCATTTTGAAACTTGTTACTACCAGGGCATCGATTATTGCATTGCTCAGAAAAAGCAGCTGTTTGAACCGGGAACCCAGGGCGAGCACAAACTCAGCCGGGGGTTCAGGCCGGTCGCGACCTGGTCGGCACACTGGCTCGAGCGCCCTGAATTCTTCGCGGCAGTAGGCAATTATCTTGATGCGGAAGAACGGCATATTGATCGCTACATTGAAGCTGCGGGTGAACACAGTCCTTACCGATCAGAACCAGCCGAAGATGCGCAAAAATCACGATCATGAAGTCACCACGCATCACATGGATCAGCAGCGAAGACCCGCCGGAAGCGTTTCCGGACGTAGTCTCGGCGTTCGACACTCCCGATGGTCTGCTGGCCGCCGGCGGCGATTTGTCAGAGGAGCGTCTGCTGTATGCATACCGCCATGGAATCTTTCCCTGGTTCGATGAAGGCCAGCCGATTCTGTGGTGGTCTCCGGATCCACGCTGCATCATTCGCCCGGACGAATTTCATATTTCCCGCAGATTACGCCGCTACCTGCGCCAAAGTGGCTTCGAAATCAGTTTCAATACGGCATTCAGCGAAGTAATAGCAAAGTGCGCTGAAGATCGTGACGGCCAGCAAGGTACGTGGATTACCACCGGGATGACGGATGCCTATTCAATCCTGCACAGAAACGGCTGGGCGCACTCTGTTGAAGTCTGGTCAGAAGGCGACCTGTGTGGCGGGCTGTATGGGCTTGCGATCGGCAAGGCGTTTTTTGGCGAGTCGATGTTCAGCCGTCACAGCAACGCATCCAAAGCGGCGATGACTGCATTGTGCCGACTGCTCAGTGAAGCAGGCTTTGCAGTCCTGGACTGCCAGGTCGACTCACCACATCTGTTGAGCCTCGGTGCCAGGCTGATACCACGAGCCGAATTTGCGACATTGCTGTCTGCAGCCTGCGAACCACAATCTCAGCTACTCACGTTTCCTGCAGGACGGGTCAAAATTACTGATTTTAATTGCTAAACAGGCCCTGTCGCATTGCAATAAACCGCATGTTTCTGCACAATGCGCCAGCCTTAGCAACCAGTGATCATAGTAAATTGGCTAAAGAAGAAGCTCTGCAGATGGAAGGTGTGGTTACCGAAACCCTGCCCAATACGACTTTTCGTGTTGAGCTGGAGAACGGCCACGTCGTAACTGCGCACATTTCAGGGAAAATGCGTAAGAATTACATCCGCATTCTCACCGGTGACAAGGTCACGGTTGAGCTCACGCCATACGATCTGAGCAAAGGCCGCATCACGTATCGCGGCCGATAGCCGGGGAATCGCGGCAAGATGCCGCTCCCACGACTTTTTCTTACTTCTCCGGCAGGTGTGCCAATTCCTTGCGATTAGGCTCAGCAGTGAGTTTTAGCTGGCCATCGTCATCAACCGTAATACGCACGTGTCCACCCTCTGCGAGATTGCCGAATAACAGCTCCTCTGCCAGCGGGCGCTTGATATGTTCCTGGATAATTCGCGCCATCGGCCGCGCACCCATCTTTGGGTCGTAGCCACGATCGGCAATCCAGTCGCGCGCTACATCGTCGAGTTCCAGCGTCACATCGTTTGAACCCAGTTTTGCTTCCAGCTCAACCACCAGTTTATCCACCACACGGGCGATAGAATGCGCATCCAGGGATGCAAACTGGATAATCGCATCCAGGCGGTTGCGAAATTCCGGTGTGAAGGCCTTTTTGATTATTTCCATGCCATCGGCGCTGTGATCCTGCTGCATGAAGCCAATGGAGGCACGACTCATTTCCTGGGCACCTGCGTTAGTCGTCATCACAATAATGACATGGCGGAAGTCTGCTTTGCGGCCGTTATTGTCCGTCAGCGTGCCGTGATCCATAACCTGCAGCAACAGGTTGAAGACTTCGGGGTGCGCCTTTTCGATTTCATCAAGCAAGACGACTGCATGTGGATTTTTGGTAACCGCTTCTGTCAGCAGGCCACCCTGATCAAAGCCTACATATCCGGGCGGTGCACCGATCAACCTTGAGACCGTATGTCGCTCCATGTATTCGGACATGTCAAAACGGATCAGTTCAACACCCATCACCATTGCAAGCTGCCGGGTGACTTCAGTCTTGCCGACGCCGGTCGGACCGGAAAACAGGAATGAGCCAACCGGCTTCGTGTCTTCGCTAAGACCGGAGCGAGACATCTTGATTGCGGCACTAAGCGCCTCAATAGCGGCATCCTGACCGAAGATTGATAACTTGAGGTCGCGTTCAAGCGTACGCAATACATCTCTGTCCGATGTCGATACGCTTTTCGGCGGGATACGCGCCATTTTCGCAATCACATTCTCAACCATCGTAACCGTGACACGATCTTCGCGTTCAGCTTCCGGCTTCAGGCGCAGGCTGGCGCCAGCTTCATCGATTACATCAATCGCCTTGTCCGGCAATCGCCGATCATTAATATGTTTCGCCGCAAGCTCAGCGGCAGCTTCCAGCGCCTCGTTGTCGTACCTGACACCATGATGCTCTTCGAAGCGGCTTTTCAGGCCACGCAGAATTGCGATGGTTTCCTCGAGACTCGGCTCGGGAACATCTATCTTCTGGAAACGACGTGCCAGCGCATGGTCTTTTTCGAAGACGCCACGATACTCAGCGTAAGTTGTTGACCCAATGCAACGGATGTCACCATTCGCCAGCACGGGTTTGATCAGGTTTGACGCATCCATGACGCCACCAGATGCAGCACCTGCACCTATAACTGTATGAATTTCATCAATAAAAAGGATTGCCCCGGGATCGTCGCTGACCTCCTTGATCACTGCTTTCAGGCGCTTTTCGAAATCACCGCGATACTTCGTCCCGGCGATCAGCGTGCCCATATCGAGCGCGTAAATAGTCGCGTCATGCAGGACCTCCGGCACACGCTCTTCGGTGATCATGCGTGCCAGGCCTTCGGCGAGTGCGGTTTTACCGACACCGGCATCACCTACGTACAGTGGATTGTTCTTTCGCCGCCGGCAAAGAATCTGCACCGTTCTTTCGATTTCAATTTCGCGGCCAATCAGTGGATCGATCTTGCCCTCGATTGCCAGCTGATTCAGGTTGGTTGCATATTTGTCCAGCGCGCTGGAACCTGCCTCCTCTTCGCCTTCAACGGCAGCCGGCTGATCTTCGTCAACGCTCTCTCCGGGCACTTGCGGCAAGCCATGTGAAATGTAATTCACAACATCAAGTCGGGAAATATCCTGCAAGCCGAGAATGTAAACAGCCTGGGACTGCTTTTCGCTGAAGATCGCAACCAGCACATTGACCCCGGTAACTTCTTTCTTGCCGCTGGACTGAACGTGATAGACAGCGCGCTGCAGTACGCGTTGGAAACCAAGCGTTGGCTGAACGTCGCCCTCGTCACCCAGGGGCATGAGTGGCGTTGCTTCATCAATAAATTCTGCCAGCTGCCGCCGCAAGCGCTCAACGTCACAATCACATGCCTTCAGAACTTCGTGAACTTTGGGAATATCCAGCAACGCAAGCAGCAAGTGCTCAACCGTGAGAAACTCGTGACGACGATCGCGGGCACTCAGTGAGGCCTCGCTAAGACAAAATTCCAGTTCGCTGTTCAACATTCCTCAGTGCCCTGCTCAATAAAACAAATGTCCTTGATAGCCCAGCGAAAAACGCAGTTTTTCGTCGGGCTGCGTGCGCTACATGGATGTACCGCCATTTTCGATGGCATCAAGCCATCGAAAATGGGAGCAAACCGAAAACCACGTTTTTCGGTTTACGATGTTGGAAAAGCCATGGATGGCTTTCTCCAACAACGGATTAGAGTTCTTCCATCGTACACAACAACGGGTGCTGCTGCTGCTGCGCGATGCCGGTGACCTGCGCTACTTTCGTCTCGGCAATTTCATAACTGTAAGTGCCACAAATACCCTTGCCCTTGGTATGTACTTCAAGCATCACGCGGGTAGCCTTGTTGCGCTCCATGCCAAACACGGACTCGAGAACTTCCACGACAAATTCCATCGGCGTAAAGTCGTCATTGATCAGGACAACGCGATATAATGGCGGCCGCTTGAGCTTGGGGGTTGCTTCTTCGACGGCAAGATCGTGGCCGCCGTTCGGGTTAGTGCCAGGTGAATTTTTTTCGGTCATAACTGTCTGAATCCGCGTATTGCATGTAGTGGGGCCTGTTGCCGCGTTTTACTGGTGATAAGCGCGAAAGGTCATTATATATGGGCCCGCGACGCGGTTCTCCAAGCCCGGTTCGCACAATTGCGGAAAGTTTTTTCGCCGGGCCACAAATCATAATTCAAATAATAATGAGGAATAAGGGGTATATACTTGGGGTATATAGGTTTTTTGTGTCTGTTTGCTTGTTTCTGAGGGGTGTCAAACCTTATTATCATGTTGCTGCGTTTAAAGGTTAATTATCAGCGGGACCCTGATTCCCGCTGTAGCAACGTGCCAGGGTCATAACGAACATGACAATTGAAGCAAAATGGTCTGATTTCAGTAGCTTAGACGCCGAGCGTATGCTCGTGGCCGGCAGTCAGCTGCTACCTCGCTGGATCACCATGGCGCTGGTTGTGGCTATTGCCTGGCAGCTTGCGCGCATTATCTGGATGTTGATGCCCGGATCCTCGACCGGAGACCTGATAATCGCGCCACCCGTGCAAATATCGCGTGCTGCCAGTACTGGCGGCGCCGCGGCTGATGTCCAAAGCATTGCAAATGCGCATATTTTCGGTGAAGCACGCGCTGAGGCCGTCGTTGTAGTACCACAGGAAAGCCACGAAAACCTGGCGGAAACAAGGCTCAGCCTTGAGTTGAAAGGCACCCTGGCATCCGGGGATGAAGCCACCTCGATTGCGATCATTGCAGATGCCAGCAAAGAGGAAAAAATCTATTCCATAAAAGACACGGTAGCGCCGGGTGCTACATTGCATGCCGTGTATGCCGATCGGGTCGTACTCAATCGCGCTGGCAACCTGGAAGTCCTGAAACTGCCAAAAGATTTTCCGCAGGGAACGGTACGCACGAGGCGTAGTGCTACGACCGTCAGTCGTGCTGCCAGCAGCCCGCAAAGTATCCAGAATGTCGTTACGCAAAACGTGACCAAGCTTGCGGATGTCATTCGGCCAACGCCCTATTATGTCTCCGGCCAGATGCAGGGTTACCGGGTTTATCCAGGTCGCGATCGCAAACAGTTTGCAGCGCTGGGGCTGCGTCCGGGTGACCTCATCAAGGACATCGATGGCGCGGCGCTGACCAATCCGCAACAGGCAACACAGATATTTCAAAGCCTTGGCGATAAGGAGCAGGTATCTGTCACGGTCGAACGCAATGGCCAGCCGGAAGTGCTGGTTTTGAATACCGCCCAGTTGGAACTGAACGGCAACAAATGAAGGAACTAAAAATAGTGCCAAACTCGCATTCAGGAAACGAACGACGGCTGTCGCTGACAGTGCTGTTGTTCCTTTTTGTGGCACCGCTCGCAAGCGGGCAGGAACCTACCATCACGCCCAACTACAGGGACGCAGATATTCGCCAGATCGTCGAGGCGGTTGGTGAGGTCACCGGCAAGAACTTCATCCTCGACCCGCGGATTCAGGCGAAAGTCACCATGCTTTCATCTACTCCAATGTCACCGGAGGCTTTTTACGAAGCATTCCTGTCGATCCTCGAGGTGAACAAGTATGTGGCGATTACCACCGGGGACATCGTCAAGATCATCCCGGACGCCAGCGCACGTCAGTACTCCGGGTTGTTAAGTACAGATGGTGCTGCCAGCGAAGATATCGTGACGCAGGTAATCCAGGTACGAAATGTGGGCGCTGCGCAGCTGGTACCAATTTTGCGGCCGCTGATTCCGCAATACGGACACCTCGCTGCTCATCCGGGATCAAATATGCTGATCATTTCCGATCGTGCGGGAAACGTTGAAAGGATGATGCGCATTATCCGCCGGATCGATCAGTCAAACGATGAGGAAATTGAAATCGTGCCACTCGAGCATGCTTCTGCGACTGAGGTGGTTCGTGTCCTGACGGCGCTGACGCAAGCGCCACGCGCAGATGGACTGCCGGTGACAACAAGTCTGGTTGCGGACGCGCGCACCAACAGCATTCTGATCGGCGGCGACAAAAGTGGACGTCTTCGATTGCGGGCACTGGTAGCGCACCTCGATACACCACTGGAAGCTGGCGGTGACAGCCAGGTCAGATATCTTCGTTATGCAGACGCAGAAGAATTGGCAACCAAGTTACAACAGCATTTCACGCAACAGGCTACAGCGGAAGGTGCTGCACCGTCAGCTAACACCGGTGCAGATGTGAGTGTCTGGGCCGACTTGCAAACCAATGCAATCGTTGTGAATGCTCCACCAAAGATGATGCGTTCACTGATGAGCATCGTGGATAAACTCGACATTCGTCGCGCGCAGGTGCTGGTCGAGGCCATTATCGTTGAAGTGCAGCAGGACAAGACAACACAACTTGGCGTTACCTGGGCAGTTGATGGCAGCGGCGCTAATAGTCCAATTGGCGTTACCAATTTTCCCAGCAGTGGCCCGGGTGTCGTGCAACTTGCCGGCGCGATTGGTAGCGGTGGCGAAAATGTCGATCCGAGCGGCCTGATCGGCGAGGGCATAACGCTTGGCATTGGTCGCCTTGTAGATTCAGGCACCAGCTTCGCGGCAATTCTGCATGCCTTGCAGGGCGATGCCAATACCAACATCATTTCCACGCCGACGATCGTAACCACTGATAATGAAGAAGCCAGCCTCAACGTTGGCCAGGAAGTGCCCTTCGTTACCGGCTCTTTCTCAAACACAGGCAGCGTCGGCGGTGCGGTCAATCCATTTCAAACTATTCAACGCGAGCAGGTCGGCGTAAAGCTGGTGATTACGCCGCAGATTAATGAGGGCAATTCGCTGTTGCTGAAAATTTCTCAGGAAATTTCAAGTATTGCCCAGGCAGCTACCGGTGCGGTCGATCTGGTCACCAATGAACGGATTATTGAGACGACGGTAATCGTCGAAGATGGTGAAATCCTCGTACTTGGTGGTTTGCTGGAGGACACCTTGCGCGAAAGTGATCAGAAAGTACCGATCCTCGGCAGCATCCCCATTATTGGTAATCTGTTTCGCAGTCGAAAGACGGACAAGGTCAAGACCAATCTGATGGTATTTATTCGGGCGAAAATCTTGCGCGACAGCGTGCAAACAGCATTTGAAACCAATGCCAAGTACAACATGATTCGAGACTTGCAGGAGCGCAATAAAAAGGGAGTCGGGCTGATGCCTGGCGCAGAACGCCCGGTATTGCCACCGCTCGACGACTACGAGAAGACGCCGCCGGTTGAAACAAACGCAACCCCTGACACCGATCAATAAGCAACGGTTGCCGCATTTCGAACATGGATAGCAATACTGAAATCGTTCTGGAAGTCGAACCCGAAGAGAACGGCGAGATCTCCACCGAGAGCGAGCCCGACGCACGTGCACTCCCCTTTTCATTCGCCAAACGGCACGGCGTGCTTATTCGTGAATTCAAAGACGGTATCGCCGATACCATCTACAGGGCTGGCGCATCTCCATTGAGCCTCGCCGAAGCGCGAAGATTTGCTGGCGTCCCGCTGCAACTGACACGCGTTACCAGCGAGGCATTCGATGGCATGTTGCAACAAACTTATGAACAAGGCAGTCATAAAGCCATGCAAATGGTTGGCGACCTGGATGAGCACACTGATCTGCTTCAGGTTGCACAGGAACTACCGGAACCTTCAGATCTTCTCGAGAGTGACGATGACGCGCCTATCATCCGCTTTATCAATGCGGTCCTAACCGAAGCGGTCAAAGAGAATGCCTCGGACGTACACATCGAGCCGTACGAGAACCGGCTTGTTGTACGTTTTCGGATTGATGGCGTGTTGCAGGAAGTTCTGCAAACCCGACGTGCGCTGGCGCCACTGGTTGTGTCACGAATCAAGGTCATGTCAAAACTGGACATTGCCGAAAAGCGCCTGCCTCAGGATGGACGTATCTCTTTGAAGATTGCGGGCCGCGCAGTCGATGTTCGCGTATCGACAATGCCCTCGGGCCACGGCGAGCGAGTTGTATTGCGATTACTCGACAAGCAGGCTGGCCGTCTTGACCTTAAGTCTCTGGGCATGGATGAAAAGTCAATGAATATCATTGACGACCTGATTCACAAACCACACGGCATCATACTCGTTACCGGGCCAACCGGTTCCGGTAAGACGACTACGCTGTACGCCGCACTGGCACGAATCAATGACAACACGCGCAACATCATGACGGTGGAAGATCCAATCGAGTATTTCATCGACGGTATCGGCCAGACCCAGGTGAATACCAAGGTCGAAATGACTTTCGCACGCGGGCTTCGCGCAATCTTGCGTCAGGATCCCGACGTTGTGATGGTCGGAGAAATTCGTGACCTGGAAACAGCAGAAATAGCGGTTCAGGCCAGCCTGACCGGTCACCTGGTTCTGTCGACGCTGCATACCAATACTGCAGCGGGCGCGGTTACCCGACTACGTGACATGGGTATCGAGCCATTCCTGTTGTCATCGAGCCTGATTGGCGTACTTGCGCAGCGTCTCGTACGCGTACTTGATGACGACACCAAAGTACCCTACCCCGCCAGGGATTATGAATGCCGTACGCTGGATCTCGATCCGGCTGAGCCGCCGACACTGTTTCGGCCACAGAGTGAAGATTCCGTTGGCTTTCGTGGACGGACCGGCATCTACGAACTGATCGCAGTGGATGACGCAATGCGTACAATGATTCATGACGGTGCCAGTGAGCAACAACTTGAGAAATACGCACGAACGATGAGCCCGAGCATCAGGGATGACGGCCAGCGTCGCGTACTTGAGGGTACAACGACACTGGAAGAAGTCTTGCGCGTTACTCGCGCAGACTAATACTGAAAAATGCGCCAGCGTATAATTTCAAATAACCCGTCGTGCTGAGATACTTTCATGGGCGCATTTGAATTCGTAGCACTCGATCAAAAAGGCAAGGAGTCGAAAGGGCTTCTTGAGGGCGATACACCCAAACACGTACGCCAGATCCTTCGTGAACGTCAGCTTCTGCCAATCAGCGTCAACGAAGTTGCCAAAAAGGAGTCGCGGACACAGGGGAAGCTCTCTATTCGCCGCGGATTGTCAGCAAGTGATCTCGCTCTGTTAACCCGGCAACTTGCGACCCTGGCGCAATCCGGATTACCGCTCGAAGAATCTCTGCTCGCGGTCAGTCAGCAAAACGAAAACCCGAGAACGCAAAGTATCCTGATGGGTGTTCGGTCGCGCGTCATGGAGGGACATAGCCTGGCTGCCGGCCTGGCCGACTTTCCACACGCGTTTCCTCAACTTTACCGGGCAACCGTTGCCGCTGGTGAACAATCCGGTCACCTGGACGCAGTGCTTGAACGGCTTGCTGAATTCACGGAAACGCGACAACAACTGCAACAGCAGATACGCAACGCGTTAATTTATCCAATTGCGTTGATCGTAACCGCGGTCGGCATTATCAGCTTCATGCTCGCCTACGTTGTACCCAAAGTCGTCTATATTTTTGAGAACTATGATCAGGAACTGCCACTTCTGACCAGGATCATGATTGCCTCCAGCGATTTCATTCGCGGCTACTGGTTCATTATTATTCTCGTCATCGTAGGCTTGATATTCGGCATGCGCCACCTACTCAAAAAAGACGGGCCCAAGCGAAAGTACCACCATCTCTTACTGCGCCTGCCGCTAATCAGCAAACTAACCCGTGGCATCAATACCGCGCGCTTTACCCAGACATTGAGCATTCTTGCCGGCGCCGGCGTGCCGATTCTGGAATCCCTGCACATTGCATCGCAGGTCGTGGTTAATCTGCCTATGCGGGAGGCAGTGGAGGAAGCCGCTTTGCGTATTCGTGAGGGCGCGATGATCAGCAGGTCACTGGCCGCAAGCAAGTTATTCCCCCCAATGACGACACACCTCATTTCCAGCGGTGAAGCCAGCGGCAGGCTGGAAGAAATGCTGGCACATGCCGCAAAAAACCAGGAGCGTGAAGTCAATGGACTGATCGCAGCGATGCTCGGCATCATGCAGCCATTAATGGTCATTATCATGGCTGCCATAGTGCTGATGATCGTGCTCGCGATACTATTACCCATATTCGAGCTCAACAATCTGATCCGTTAGCAGCGATATCCCGTCGCTAAATTTATAGCCCACAATATGCACTTTCCAGATAATTAAAAAAGTGTCTAGGGTGCGCTTGCGCGGCCCCGGTATTCGCGGTATACAAACCATAAGTAGCTCACAGGTGTATGCAATTTCTTAATATTGATCTGATCTTTTCTTGGGGTTCGTGACAATGAACAGTGAAGTTGACAGTAAAACAGGTGACCCGGATTCGAATGTCGATGACGAAGCACGCGATGATTTTGATGATACAGAGTCCGTCGAAACAGCGGTTTTGACTGAACCTGTAGTCACGGACAATGTTGGAGATGTATCGGTCGAAATCAATGTTGAAGAATTGATCGCTGATATTGAAAGCGAGAATGACGAAGATGCGGCACGAAAAAAGGAAGTTCGACGGCGTCTTGAAGAAATGGCTGAAGAGAAATCGTTCGAAGACACCTACGCAATCGACCTTGGTGAGAAGGTCAAATAAAGTCGGCGATTAGCGAAAGTTTCTTGATTTAACCAGCAGCTCCCCCAACAATTCACTGTGATCGATCAGCCTTCGCGCAATAATGTGAATCACTTTTCCTTCTTTTTGTAGTTCCCCTTCGACACCCAGCAGACGCGCGTTCAACAGTACGTCGCGCTGCTCATCGGCTATTTTTTTCCACACAATCAGGTTGCTGCAGCCGGTCTCATCTTCAATCGTGATGAAGGTAACGCCACTGGCGGTGCCCGGGCGTTGCTTGGTGATCACCAGGCCTGCGATCCTGATATTTCTTCCCGATGCCAATGCTGGCAGGCGATCGGCAGCAACATAACGATACGCATCAAGATGTGCCCGGATAAGCGCCATTGGATGGCGTCCAAGCGTCAACCCGAGGCTCTGGTAGTCTGCAACGATGTCCTGGCCCTCTGTTGGCCGCTTGAGCATGGGTAAGGCCTCATAGCGATCCATCGATGTGAACAGTGGTGTTGGCTCCTCAACACCTGCAACCGCCCAGCGCGCCTTGTGCCGGTGTCCAGCAAGCGTTTTCAGGGCTCCGGCTGCCGCCAGTGCGCTGAGTTCGCTGCGATTCAGGCCGGCGCGCTCGAGTAATTGCTGGATGCTCTCGTACCGGTCTTTGGCCCTCTCTGTAACGATTGCTTGTCCCGCTGCTGCAGACAAACCCTTGATCTGCCGCAAGCCGAGCCGTAATGCAGGTTGACCACCATCGGTACGCTCCAGGCTCGAGTCCCAGTCACTGCGGTTCACATCGGCAGGGCGTACTTCGACATCGTGCCGGCGTGCGTCCTGGGTCAGTTGTGAAGCCGAGTAAAAGCCCATCGGCTGACTGTTGAGTAATGCACAGGTAAATGCAGCAGGTGTATGACATTTGAGCCAGCAGGAGACATACACGAGCAAAGCAAAACTGGCCGAATGCGATTCCGGAAAACCGTATTCACCGAAGCCCAGTATTTGCTGGAATATCTGCCGGGCAAATTCTTCCGAGTAACCTCGCTCAAGCATACCGTGAATCAGTTTTTTCTCGAACGGGCCCAGTCCACCACGCCGTTTCCAGGCTGCCATCGCACGCCTTAAACGATCCGCCTCCCCCGGCGTAAATCCGGCCGCAACCACTGCCAGCTGCATGACCTGTTCCTGGAAAATCGGCACCCCAAGCGTACGTTGTAATACTTCCCTGACCGCCTCGCTCGGATACTCAACCGCTTCCTCGCCACTGCGTCGGCGCAGGTAGGGATGCACCATGTCGCCCTGTATCGGGCCTGGGCGAATGATCGCAACTTCAACCACCAGGTCGTAATAACAGCGCGGTTTTAGTCGTGGCAACATCGCCATCTGTGCACGCGATTCAATCTGGAAGACCCCCATCGTGTCTCCATCACAGATCATGTCGTAAACAAGCGGGTCTTCGGCAGGCACAGTGGCCAGGCTGTAATCCCGTCCATCATATTCCCTGATCAGGTCGAAGCTGCGCCGAATAGCGGTCAACATACCGAGACCCAGCACATCCACTTTCAAAAGGCCCAGATCTTCCAGATCATTCTTTTCCCATTGAATCACCGTCCGATCCGCCATTGATGCATTCTCGACCGGCACCAGGGTCGACAGTGGCCCGTTTGAAATCACGAAACCACCAACGTGTTGTGACAGGTGCCGTGGAAAACCCATCAGTTGCCGAACGAGGTATAACAATCGTTGCATTACCGGGCTGGCCGGATCCAGGCCGGCTTCCCGTACACGACTGTCATCCACCTCCTTGCCATCCCACCATTGCATCGACTTCGCCAGCCGGTCGCCCTGCAATCCGCTAAGACCCAGTGCCTTGCCAACGTCGCGCAGTGCGCTGCGCGGCCGGTAGGTAACGACAGTAGCAGCGAGCGCCGCTCTTTCCCGACCGTATTTCCGGTAGATGTACTGAATCACCTCTTCGCGACGTTCGTGCTCGAAATCGACGTCTATATCCGGCGGTTCATTGCGTTCCCGGGAAATAAAACGTTCAACCAGCGTAGCCATACGTTCGGGATCGACTTCAGTGATGCCGAGACAAAAACAGACTGCTGAGTTCGCCGCCGAACCGCGTCCCTGGCAAAGAATATTTTGCTGCCTGGCATAGGTGACGATGTCATACACCGTCAAAAAAAACGGCTCGTATGCAAGGTCGCGAATTAACTCCAGCTCATGCTCGACCAGTGCAACGACTTTGTCCGGTGCACCGCCCGGCCAGCGCCGCGCCATGCCCGCCTCGCTTAACTGCCGCAGATAGCTGCTCGGCGTCTCACCCGCCGGCACCAGCTCATCGGGATACTCATAACGTAATTCGTCAAGGGAAAATTGCGTGGCATCTGCAATTCGCAACGTTTCCTGCAACAGATCGGCCGGATAAATCTCGCTGATAACGGCACGCGATCGCAGATATCGCTCACCGTTTGGATACAAAGCGAAGCCAGCCCGATCGAGTGTCAGGCCTGTACGTATTGCGGTAACGGTATCCTGTAATGCTCGTCGTTCCCGGCAGTGCATATGCACATCGCCGCTGGCGACAAGCGGCAGACCAAGTGTTTTTCCCAAACTTCGCAGGTGACTGATACGCTGACGGTGCAAGCCATCTGCCAGCAATTCCACCGCTATCCACAGTCGCTTGTGAAAAGCGTCGAGTATCCACTTGTCCGCAACCTCCAGCTGCAATTGATTACCGGGAACCCATAACAGGAGACAGTCGCACAACCCGCCACTGAAGTTGTCGGCAGTCAATTTGTAACTGCCCTTCTCTGCCGCACGCCGGCCGTTCGTAATGAGCTGGCACAATTGTGTATAACCTGCGTGATTTTGTGCCAGCACCACGAGTTTCAAACCACTTTCAAGTCGAAACTCCGAGCCGATAATTAGTTTTTCAAGTCCGCAGTCTTTCGCGGTGACGTGCGCACGCACAATACCCGAGACTGAACATTCATCCGTGATAGCCAGCGCCGCATAACCCAGTTGTGCGGCTGTCTCTACCAGCTCTTCCGGGTGAGACGCGCCCTTAAGGAAAGTGAAATTACTGAGCGCATGCAATTCGGCATAAAGGGACATCTATAAATCGTCACATTCGTGAGTTAAGGGAAGCGCCGCGCGGAGAACCGCAGTGACTATACGAACATGAGGATTCGAGCACGGCGCTGACGCCGCAATCGCGGAAAAGGGGCGGTTTATAGAGGTTCCTATAAGCCGTCATCCGAATATTCCATGCAGATACCAGGCACCGTCCTCCCTGCTGCGATTCTGGTACACCCACAGATGTACGCCTTTCGTATTACGTGCGACAAAATAATCCCTGGCGATACCATCATCGTCCCACCAACCTGTTTCCAGGCGCTCAGGTCCATCGAGCAAGGTTAAAGTGCCCTGGTAAAAAGGCAGATTTTGCCGGTTCGTGAGCAACTCAGGTTCGCGCAGCATCCACAAAGGCCTGCGCAATATCAGGCTGTTATTACGTTGCATTTCTATTAGCTGCGAATAATCAGCGCCCTGGTAACCCGGCACACTGGCACAACGCGGCACGTCGGCAACGGCACTCCTGGAGCACCAGGCATATTGTGGTCGGTGCTCGGCAACCGTCATAACACCGTGAACCGATTCTGCACCGATGTACGCACCCAGGCGTTCCGCAAGTTGTGTGAGTGACGTGTTTTGTTGCTGTGTCACCTGCCCCGTAAAAGGCAGGATGCTGGTCTTTGCAGAAAAGGGCTGGCCCTGGTCGGCGCAGAGTTGCATGGCGATGACCGGCTCGGGCAAATCCAGGCGCTCGAATTTTATTGCGAGTAAATCATACCAATGCTGTACAGCCCGATCGGCCTGCACACAACCTAACGCTAAATGTGTTGCCGGTGCTCGCAAATGAAAAAAACTGAACTGCACATGTTGTACCGCCATTTGCCGCGTCAGCAAAAAACGCTCCAGCCTGACCAGCAGTTCCTGGCAGGCATTCAGCAACAAGGTGCTGTCACTCTGCGCTGCATCTAATTCGTATTCTGCCGCAAAGCGCTCCGGGGTCCGATAACTCGCACGCGGATCCGGCAAGCGATCGAGGGCCCGGTCAAGCTGCAGTAACCTCGATGCACCAAAGCGCTTCGCGAAACCCGCCCGTGGCAGCCGCAGGCAATCACCAACGGAGGTAACACCCATGCCGCTTAAAGACGCACAAACAGAATCCGGCCAGTTGAGACAGGATAGCGGCAACGGCGCCAGCTTCCCGGCGAGGTTCTGTGGATCACGGATACAGACCTTACGCCCGGCTCTTGCCAGCCAGCTGGCTGCAAGTGGTGTCGGCGCAATAGCAATCGCCGCACTGAAACCCTGGCTTTCCAGGCTTAAGGTGATGCGTTGGCGTAGCGCCTTTAAGCCGCCAAACAACTGCAAACTGCCGGCAATCTCCAGCAGTAACAGCGAAGGTGCTTCGATACAGACACAAGAGGTAAATTTTTCAGCCCAGCCCGCAAGCTCGCGCGATACCTGAGTTTCTCGCTGCGGATTTCTTTCTGCAAAGCCAAGCGTCGGCAAAAGCGCCAGCGCTGCGTTAACCGATAACCCCGGCCCGATACCTGCGGCTGCGGCTTTTGCATTCACCAGTAAGATTTTTCGTATGCCCTGCTTGTCTTCAAACACGGCAAAGGCTTCTGCAACATCGCTCACTGCTTCCAGCGCCAGTGCCGGCAAATAAATACACAGCCATAAACGCTGCACAGGACTAGCCCGTAGCGGTGGTGGATGAACCTGCTCTGCTGGTGCCAGCAGAAGTGATTGTTGTTCAGGTGCCGGGCGATACTGTCCTCGCCCACCTTTTACAGAGGGAGTCGGGGTGACTTCCCGTAAAATCGCAGGCGGTTTATCCGAGACAGGCACAAGGAATCTCTATAAACCCGCATAGTCCTGTACTACGGCGGGCCTGCCGCCGCGACTCTTCAGGATGCCGAGATCTGTGCCCTTCTCGCCAACCTTGAGTTGGACCCGTAAAGCCGCAGCGGATGACTGCGACAGCACGCTTAATGAGCGAAAGGCGATTGCCCAGCTTTGCCCCTTCTCCGCAGCAAGCTGTAAACGTCGACTGGCGGTTGTGTCATTGAAGGCATCAGACCACAACAGGACAGCCGCACAATTGCCTGAAGACAAAGCCTGTTCCGCAGCCCATAAAGCCTCTGCAGGCTTCCTCGGTCGCACAATCAGCACCCGCGAAAGATTAACGCCCCATTGCAGCAATGCCGGTGGGTAGGGTTCGAAAGGCGGCGCTATCCAGGCAATCCAGCGCGCCTGGGTATCATCTTCTGGCTGACTCAAGCGTGCCAGTGCCGGCATCAAAAGCTGTAACTCGCCGGTGCCATAGTATTCCAACAGAATTTCGGTCAGGGCGTGTTGTGGCCAGCCACCACCGGGCAGATGCTGATCGAGCTTCGGATAACCACTGGCAAGACCCTGCCAGCCTGGCTTATTCAGACTGCCGGCAGCCGCTTGTCCGCGCCAGAGACGCGGGTTCTGCAGCAGTTTCTCAAGCGCATCATTCACTGCTAGTGGTCCAACCAGGTAGGTTTGATGGGTTCAGCGAGTTGTGAAGCGTTTGGCCGCTAGGCGCGTCTCGCCGGGTCACAATTCTTACCCTTGCCACTGGCTTGGCACGCTGCACGATATTGGCACGGCGTGTCCTTGCCAAGGGGCGCAACACCGCGGACGAGCGCTTCACGACTCGCCCGAAGGGAGCCACCCGGATAATCCAATACGGCGTTGCAGCCCTTGTAAAGGACACGCCGAGCCAGGTCGTGTTCTGCGCCATACTGACTGGCAAACATGAAAATAGTGCCACTGCAGACTGCGCCTTATCTTGAATCATCCGGGTGACTCTGAACCCATCAAACCTACCTGGTTGGACCACTTGCATTATCTGTTAATGAAGCATTTGTTAGTGGAGCGGCATGCCGTCACGGATAACGCCGACAACAACCCCTTCAATCACCATGGTCTGCTCACTCAGGTCCACCCGTATCGGCTCAAAATCCTCATTCTCGGGTAGCAACCAGACGATTTTGCCGTCCTGCCGGTAGCGCTTGACGGTAACTTCGTCCTCAACCCGGGCCACCACAATCTGCCGGCTGCGCACTTCGGGCGTCCGGTGTACGGCAACGAGATCGCCATCAAGAATGCCTGCATTGCGCATACTCATGCCTTCAACACGCAACAGGTAGTGTGGCTTGGGGTTAAAAAGCGCCTGGTCGATCTTGTAATGCGTCTCTATATGCTCCTCGGCGAGGATCGGGCTGCCGGCAGCCACCCTGCCAACCAGCGGCAGACCAAGCTGATCACGCAACGAGTCTTTCAGCTGAATGCCCCGCGATGCGCCCGGTAACAACTCCAGCATGCCTTTCTTTTGCAAGGCTCGCAGGTGTTGCTCGGCGGCGTTCGCTGACTTGAAACCGAGCTCCCTGGATATCTCGGCACGTGTGGGAGGCATGCCGTATTCGGCTATAAACTCTTGAATTAACTCGAGAATTTGTTTTTGTCGAGGAGTGAGTTGGCGCATCTTAAGGGACCTGTATAAATAAACAGTAGTGTCGTTTTATACAGCTTTTTTTTCATCAATGCAATTTTCTTCTACGCTATCGAAAATGCAGTGGCCGGCTGCGCCCGCCACAGATTTTCACAGTTAAACTTTATGCATATCGACCCAGCTTTGCTGACCGATATTTTATCCGCAACACTTCGATCAACTTATGCTGTCGACCCCGGCAGAAAAACATCAGCAGAAAAAAGCAGCCCACGTCGGCAAACAGCGACAATTGCTGAAAAAACAATGATTTTCATTGAAGCGAAGGGAACTTTAGGAAATAATGCGCCTGCAGTTTTATCCCAACAGAGGAATTTTGGATGATGATTAAGAAAGTATTGAAAGTAAGCGCAATTGCGCTCGTTCTGGGCGTAGCCTCTGGTTGCGCCAGCCAGTCAGCAGTTGATGCTGCACAGGCTACAGCAGACGGCGCAGCAAGAGATGCTGCAGCAGCCAAATCGGCAGCTGAAGCTGCTCGTGCATCAGCTGACAGCGCAAGCCAGACAGCTGCAAGTGCACAGAGCACGGCAGATCAGGCTTTGTCAGCAGCAACAGAAGCACAAAATTGCTGTGATGCAAACCGTGATCGTCTGGAACGCATGTTCCAGAAATCAATGTCCAAGTAGCTTAAGACTACCCAAGCATTTATTCTGACGCCGCGCTTGTCGCGGCGTCGTTTATTTTACGGCCGGCAATTGCGGGAATGCCGTCGGCTCGCTCAAGCATTTCTTCCGCGACATCCCAGTCAAGCCTGCCCGGGCGTGTGTTTGTTACCAGGACAAACTGTTCGGTTAATGCGGTCATCGCGTCACGTACCGGTGGTGCCACTACAATATCTTCTGCATTCCCGGCGGCGTCTGTCGCTTCCTGATCTGTCGATTCAGCCGCTAGCTGATCTGTCGGTTCGACAATATCTTCAACCGGTGGCGGTACGAACTCGAGCGTTCTGTGTACCTCAACAACCAGTTCATCATTATCCCAGCCCATCTTGACCGGCTCGTTGATAATTCGTACCGGCGTGTTTACCTCGACCTGGCCAAACAGAAAGCCAATGTCTTCGGGAAACATGCGCACACAGCCGTGAGTTACACGCATACCAACGCCTGCAGGGCGATTGGTGCCATGAATAAGATACCCTGGCAGGCCAAGTCGCATGGCGTAGTCACCCAGCGGGTTGTCAGGTCCGGCCGGCACGATCCGTGGTAACGGGCGGCCATCTGCCGCATGTTCGGCGCGAATTGATTCCGGTGGATACCAGCTCGGGTTGCGCACTTTGGAAATTACCGTGGTGCGACCTAAGGGCGTTTCCCAGTCCATACGACCGATGCTCATCGGATAAGTCATCACCAGCGCTGTTTCACCAGCTTTCGGCTTTGGAAAATAGTACATCCGGTATTCAGCAAGGTTGAGCACGATGCCGGTACGTGGTCCGGGCGGCAGTACGTAACGTGTCGGCAACACAACCTCGGTGCCCTCTCCCGGCAACCAGGTATCTACATCAGGATTAGCGCGCACGATATCTTCGTAACCAAGGCCGTGGCGTCGCGCGATATCAAGCAATGTGTCATCGGCGCGAGCAGCAATCGTTGTCAGCGCACCGATAACGTCATTGCCATCCGCCGGCATTTCATAGACTTCTGCAAGCGCGCCAAAAGGCAAGCTCGATAGCAAAATCGTAATTAGGTGGTGCCTGAAATTCATTGTCCCTTCTCGTCCGTCTCTATTACTTCAACTTCTGACTCCGCTGCGGCCAGCCAGTTCTGCATCGCTTTGCTATTCAGCAGTCGCTCCGGATAGGCACTCGCCGATTCCGGGAGGTTTATGCCATACGTGCGAAAGCGCAGTACTACCGGCGCAAACATCGCATCCGCGACGCTGAATTTGCCAAAGAGCCAGTCACCCGCAGAATGATACTGGCGCTGACAATCAGACCAGATATCGAAAATTCGATTGATATCCGTGGCCAAATCGTCCGGAATGGATACTTTACGCCCCATAGCCCGGCAATTCATAGGCATTGTTTCACGCAATGACGCAAAACCTGCGTGCATTTCCGCGCTGATACTGCGCGCATGCGCCCTGGCAGCAGCATCGGCCGGCCACAATTCCTTCTCCGGCCAGCGCTCAGCAAGCGTCTCGGCAATTGCGAACGTATCCCAGATTATCTCGTCACCGAGCAGCAGCACGGGAACCCTGCCAGAGGGTGAAAATCGCGCCAGTTCCGTGGCCGTGCTCTCAATATCAAGAGGAACCCGCTGCTCGGAAAATTCGATGCCGGTTTCCGCTAACAGGAGCCAGGCCCGAAGTGACCAGCTGGAATAATTTTTGTTACCAATGACGAGTGACGTTTGCATCTGAACACACCTTTTTCTCAGCGGTCATTATCCCACAGAAACTATTCGCGGTCTGATCCCTGTTTATTTGGTAGCCTGTCAATATCGCTCTGCAGGACCACAAAAATGAGTATGAGATTTTCAATTGAACTTAGTGACCGGGACCTCAGGTTCTTTCGTCAGGCTTTGCAAAAGTCGCGTGCTGCTGTGCGCCATGCTGAGGACGCCGAAATTATCGAGGCAATCGGTGACGTACTTGCGGATATCAAGAGTGCCGAACCTTTGCCGGAATTCGTCTCAAAACGCATTCCGCAACTCGAGTCGCTTATCAGGATGCTGCAGGACGCAGAGTGGGAGTTACCGAAAGACGAACGCGAAACATTGCTCGCAACGTTTATCTATTTTGGCGATCCCGAAGATATTATCCCGGATCATATTCCGGTCATCGGTTTTCTCGATGACGTCATCATGATTGAGCTCATCGTTCGCGAACTGCACCATGTTCGTGAAGCGTATGATGATTTTTGTGATTTTCGTGATGCTTACGACAAGAAATTCAAATCAAACCAGGATGGCGTCATACGACGGGATCGAATCGACAAGAAACGACAACAACTACATCAGAGAATGAAACGTCGTTTACAAAGCGACCGCCGCGCCAAAAAATCATCGGCGCTTTGGTAAACAATTCGCGACTAAAGTCGCTCCTACAGTAAGGGAAACCCCACAAGTCCGAAAACTGTAGCAACGTATCGTTGGAGCCCGTCCCGACGGGCGACAAATAATTAAGGGCATGTTGAAAACATGCCCTTAATTATTTGCAAAACACCAACCAACCACACCCGCCACAAAAAACCGCCGGATCAATACCGCATCAAAACCGAGCCCCACGTAAAGCCACCACCAAACGCTTCCAAAAGAATCAAATGGCCACGCTGTATCCGCCCATCACGCACGGCCACGTCTAACGCCATCGGCACAGAAGCCGCCGACGTATTGCCATGATCCTGCACCGTTTGAATAACCTTATCCATCGGTAACTTCAGGCGCTTTGCCGTTGCCTGGATGATGCGCAGATTTGCCTGGTGCGGGACCAGCCAGTCAAGGTCGTTCTTGTCGATGTTGTTCGCCTTCAGAGCCTGCTCGGCAACATTCCCCAGCGTTTTCACGGCGACTTTGAAAACTTCGTTACCCTTCATGATGATTCGTGAATCTCCAAGTCCGGCTTTGGCGAGATCTTTTGATGCGCCAACCGGATAGTAGAGCAAATCCCTATACTGACCATCGGCACCGAGATGCGTCGAAATAATTCCCGGCTCATCCGATGGCTTCACAATAACCGCGCCGGCACCGTCGCCAAACAACACACAAGTACTGCGGTCACTCCAGTCAATTAACTTGGTAATAATTTCGGCGCCAATAATGAGCGCACATTTCGCCTCTCCCGCACGAACGAATTTATCCGCAGTCGAAAGCGCGTAAATAAATCCAGTGCATGCCGCCTCAATACTGAATGCGGGACAGCCATGTATTCCCATTCGATCCTGAATGATGGTCGCAATGTTCGGGAATATCAGGTCCGGGCTGGTTGTACCAACAATAATCAGGTCGATGTCATCAGCCGTGACATTCGCGGATTCCATCGCCTTTTTTGCGGCTTCTACGCAAAGATCGGACGTCGTCTGATCCTCTGATGCTACGTGTCGTCTTTCTACACCGGTACGAGTGCGGATCCATTCATCGGTGGTATCAACCAATTTCTCCAGGTCGGCATTCGTTAGAATTTTTTCCGGAAGATAACGGCCTGTCCCTGCGATTTTCGAATAGATCATGCGGCTTCCTGTTGCATAAGTTTTCTGATTTGTTCCGGCACCTGGTTTTTAACTTCTACCAGTGCCGTTTCGATAGCGTGTTGAAACGCATACGAATCTGCACCGCCGTGGCTTTTTATAACGATACCATAAAGACCAACCAGGGAGGCACCATTATAATTTCTTGAATCCATTTCAACAGAAAGCTTATTCAGGACAGGCATCGCGACCATTGCCTGAATTTTGGTCAACCAGTTGCGCACAAATGCGCGCCGCAGATAATGGGAAGCCAGTCCAACAGTACCTTCCATGGTCTTGACGGCAACGTTTCCAGTGAAACCATCCGTTACGACAACATCCGTTTTGCCGGAAAAAATTTCATTACCCTCGATGAAGCCGATGTAATTGAGTCCGCTGGCTTCCAGTAGCGCTGCGCCCGCGCGAACCGTATCGTTACCTTTGATGTCCTCGGCACCGATGTTAAGCAGGGCAACCCGCGGTTGCTCGATAGCGCGTATGTCTGCAGTCACAATCGATCCCATCACCGCGAATTGAAACAACTGCGCAGCATTGGTAACGGTATTGGCACCGAGGTCAAGCATATGTACCGTGCCACCGATCGCCGGTAGCTCGGCAATGATTGCCGGTCGATCGATCCCGGGTAACATCTTAAGAACAAATTTGGCGGTCGCCATTAACGCACCGGTGTTACCAGCGCTAACGCATGCTGCTGCTGTGCCATCTTTAACCAGATTAATTGCAGCGCGCATCGAGGAATCTTTTTTCTTGCGCAACGCGTCTGCGGGCGATTCGGACATGCCGACCACCTCGGTCGAATGTTTTATGCCCAGACGCTTTTCACTACCAACGATTCGTGTAACGAGACCGTTGAGTTCATCTTCATCGCCGACCAGGATGAGTTCGAGATTCGGATGTTTCTCCAGGCACGAATGTGCAGCCCGCACCACAATCTCGGCGCCGAGGTCGCCGCTCATGGCATCGAGTGATATTACGGATTTTGTTCCCACGGAATCTTTCGGTCAGGGGATTCGAGATTCGAGTCGCCGTTCCTGAGATCGAGAACGCCTACTCTTCGACGTCTTCTTCGACTTGTACGACAACCTGGTTGCCGCGATAGAAACCGTCAGGTGTGACGCGATGTCGCAGGTGTGTCTCCCCTGACGTCGGATCTACCGAAAGCGTCGGGTTCTTGAGCTTGTCATGCACACGTCGCATGCCACGAGTTGATGGGGTCCTGCGACTTTTTTGAACAGCCATTTTATTCTCCTGCAAACGATGGCACTTTTCGGCCATCATTCAATTCTATGTTATCCGCCAGGCCACCCGGCCTGACACTTATTAATTCATTTACCCATTTGCGACTTCAGGTCCGCAAACGGCCGGGCAGTGCCAGATTTTTCCTGCACTACATCATCTGCCAGTTGACCGCACAAGTCTCGCGACGAGTGCAGCGGCGACAATGGCAAAGCCATAATCAGCGCCTCTTCCACAATATCCAGAGGCCGGATCGTATCCTCTGCAAACTCCCAAACTTCAAATTCAGAAAACGCTGTCTCTGCCACCTTCGACCGCGGCGATTCCTTCACCAAAACCATCTTCAACTCTGTCTCAACAGCTATCTCACAGGGTTCGAGACAACGTTGACACAGGGCTGCAATGCTCGCCGTCACCTGGCCCGTCAGCGCCGGAAATTCCTTCTTGCTATCAGCCCAGAAAAAATCGAGTTTAATCCCGACCGGCGCCATGCGCCATTGTGCGGGCACAAGTTGCGCAGGAACTTCGGCCAGATCTGCCTCAACAATTTCAAGCAAGCGCTTAAAATCTTGAATTTCCCCTTCAGTTTCAAAGGTTTGCCCGCGGTCCGCAAGATCTCCTGGCGACGCGTGATCTAGCAGTGGATTGGCCATGGCGCGCGCATGATAAGGAGGACACCCGCTGCTGTCAAAGGTTCGTTTCATCTGCGGGCGGTGATTTTGCGATTGTGCGCTGCTGAAAGCCGCTACAATTAACAAAACACCACAACATACTGATTACATATGCAAAATCCCTCCGCCGCCCCGATCCTGCTGGCATCATCTTCGCGCTACCGCCAGGGTCTGCTGGATCGTTTTCTTAACGACTACCAGATGGTCGCACCTGATATAGATGAGTCGACTGCAGAGGGAGAGGACCCTGAAGCACTGGCCGGTCGCCTGGCGCGGGAAAAGGCGGAAGCGGTATCGAGCACGAATCGTGATGCCCTGGTCATCGGCGCAGATCAACTCGCGGTACTCGATGGTGTTGTGTTGGGCAAACCGGGTGATCATCAAAAAGCGGTCGAACAATTGCTGGCCGCATCCGGGCGCTCGGTAAGTTTCCTGACAGCAGTTTGCGTTCTGGACGCGTCAAGTCGTCGTCGCTATGAACACATTGACAAGACAACAGTGAGGTTTCGCCAGTTTGACCGGCGACTGGCAGATGCCTATCTGTACCATGATAAACCTTACGACTGTGCAGGGAGCTTCAAGATCGAGGGCGCCGGCTTTGTTTTGTTCGATTCGGTAACTACCGATGACCCGACTGCACTGATTGGTTTGCCGATGATCTGGTTGGCTGGGACGTTGCAGGAGTTGGGGTATTTGGTGGCTTGATGAAGGGCCACTCGTTTAAGAAGCGGCGAATGCGATCTGACAATTCTTGCACTAAAGATCAATTTGCACCGATCTAATTCGCACATTCAAGAAAAGCAGGCAAATTGGGACTTTAGCCGCGAATGGGCCGGTTCCGCGACCTGGCCAAACCCTTGCTCAAAAACCTTTCAAGGTCATCCGCAAGCGGTGCCACGAAATGCTGTTCGGTGCCACTTGCATCAGGAAATGAAATCGACTGCGCATGCAAAAACAAGCGCTTTAAGCCCAGTTTTTTCGCCATTGCATTCGCCTTTGAATCTCCATAGCGATCATCGCCGGCCAGCGGGTGACCCATATGCTCCGCATGCACCCGTATCTGGTGAGTACGTCCTGTCAGCGGCTGACATTGCAGCAAGCTGAACTTTCCGTAAGTGCGTGACAGGCGAAACTTTGTTTGCGCAGGCTTCCCCGAAACACGCACAACAACATGCCGCTCTCCATTTTGTCGATGCTGCACATACAAGGGCGCGTCGACCAGGTACTCGCCAAATTGCCAGTCACCGACCACCAGGGCGAGGTAGCTTTTCTCCACAATCCCTTCACGAAATTTCTCATGCAATTCACGCAGGGCACTACGGCGTTTCGCGAGTACCAGGCAACCCGACGTTTCCCGATCAAGACGGTGCGCCAGCGACAAATCCCGCAAATCCGGACGGGCTTCGCGCAGCAGTTCGATGACCCCATGACTGATACCACTGCCCCCGTGCACGGCGACGCCACTGGGCTTGTCGATGACCAGAAGGCGCTTGTCTTCATAGATAATCCGCTTTTCCAGGCTGGCAACACGTCCCGGGAGTGCCGCTCCGGGGCCAGTACTGATACGTGCTGGCGGAATGCGGACTTCGTCACCATCCTCGAGCCGGTAATCTGCCCGGACACGACCCCCATTCACTCTTACCTCGCCACGACGCAGAATCCGGTACAGGCGACTGCGCGGCAATCCAGGCAGCTCGCGGCGCAGAAAATTGTCCAGCCGCTGGCCGGCCATATCGCCGTCAACGCGAACCTTGCGTACGCCCGTTTGCCGGACACCCTGCTCTGAATTGGCACTGGAATTCATAAAAATGGAACTTATTTTAGTGGGGTCAATGACTTATTTCACATTGCCGAAGCGCGATGCTGTGCTATATTACCTCCCTGTGACGGTACAGGGGGCTTTTTCCCCGCCGCACATTCGATTTTTTCTCCTGAACGGCAAGACCCGTCCAACGAGCAAAAATGTATTCAATTCTGGCCTTGCGATGCGCAAGACCAGATTCCACGGCAGCTAGCACGGTATACCGGCGAGCGCCGACGCGGCACAGCCGCAGGGTATAAATGATCAGTTTTCTGCTGGGCCTGATTTTCGAAAATCAGCTCCGACCGAAGTTTGTCAATCTGAACGCAGGTAATTCTTACCTGGCGTCTTTGTACGTATTCCCCTGCTCCGCCGCATCGCCCTCATTAAGCCACACCCGCCTGCTGCCCGATAAAAACTATCAAGAAGGGCATCATGAAAAGAATGTTAATCAATGCAACTCAGGAAGAAGAGTTGCGCATGGCGATGGTCGACGGCCAGTTACTGTACGACCTCAACATAGAACTGCCATCCGGCGAACGTAAAAAAGCCAATATCTACAAAGGCCAGATCACCCGCATCGAGCCAAGCCTCGAGGCGGCGTTTGTCAATTATGGCGCCGACCGGCACGGCTTTTTGCCACTCAAGGAAATCTCCAGCGAGTATTTTGTAAACCAGCCTGAGTCCGGCGGCAAGGTACAGATTAAGCAAGTCCTGAAAGAAGGCCAGGACATCGTTGTCCAGATCGACAAAGAGGAGCGCGGCAATAAGGGCGCGGCGCTCACCACTTTCGTCAGCCTGGCAGGCCGCTTCATCGTGCTGAAACCTAACAAGGAACGTTCCGGTGGCGTCTCGCGGCGCATCGTTGGTGAAGATCGCGACCTGGCCAGACAATCCTTGCGCGACATTGAGGTGCCCTCCGGCATGAGCGTCATCCTGCGCACGGCTGGTATTGATCGCAGCGCTGAAGAGTTTTCCTGGGATCTGCAGAACCTGCTGGCAGTCTGGGAGACAATCAAGAAAGTTGTCGTCGAACGACCATCGCCATTCCTGATTTACCGGGAAAGCAATGCGGTGATCCGGGCACTGCGCGATTACATGACCAATGAAATCGGCGAGATCCTGATCGATGACCAGAAAACCTACGATGAAGCAGCTGAATTCGTTGGCCAGGTCATGCCACACAACCTGCGCAAGCTCAAACACTATGTCGATCCGGTACCGTTATTCACTCGCTACCAGATCGAATCGCAAATCGAATCGGCATTTTCCCACACCGTTACCTTGCCCGCCGGGGGCAGCGTGGTTATCGATCACACCGAGGCAATGGTTGCGATCGACGTTAACTCCGCCCGCGCGACCAAAGGCAGCGACATTGAGGCGACTGCATTAAACACGAATCTGGAAGCGGCTGATGAGGTTGCCCGCCAGCTGCGGCTGCGCGACCTTGGCGGTCTGGTCGTTATCGATTTTATCGATATGGGCCCACAACGAAATCAGCGCGAAGTTGAAAATCGTTTGCGTGACGCTGTACGACAGGATCGGGCGCGCGTGCAGATTGGCAAGATTTCACGCTTTGGCCTGCTGGAGATGTCGCGACAACGCCTGCGCCCGTCACTCGGAGAATCGAGTCACCTGGTTTGCCCGCGTTGCAGCGGAATTGGCAACATCAGGAGCGTCGAGTCGCTTGCGCTTTCAATTCTCAGAATTATCGGTGAAGAAGCGCGTAAAGAACGTACGGCAAAGGTCATCGCACAGTTGCCGGTAGAAGTCGCAACTTACTTGCTGAATGAAAAACGCGACTGGGTGCAGAGCCTGGAATCAAGCAATGATACGCAGGTCATCCTGGTCGCCAATCCGGCATTAGAGACACCACATTTCGTCATTCGCCGGGTCCGTGATGACCAGTTAGAGCTGTCCGAAAATACCGGCCTCAGTTACACGTTGGCTGACGTGGATGAAGAACCCACCAGCACGCAGGCGATGCAACAGGTCAAGCCCATTGAAATTGCGGCTATCGAGACTGTCGTCCCGCAAACGCCTGCGCCGCCGCGCAAAGCACCGGAAAAAACCGGGCCTGGATTCTGGTCGTGGCTTTTCAGTTTCTTCGGCAGCTCGTCAGAAGACACTCAAAAGAAGAAAAGTTCGGGCCAGAGGAAGTCGCGCGGCAGATCTGACAGCCGCCGTCGTGGCGACCAGCGATCCCGTCGCAAGAGTGGCGACAAGCGTTCCGCTGACAAGCGCTCTTCGCAAAGATCAAGTCAGTCGAATGCCAAGCGTGGCAAAAAAACCGGCAACAAAGATGCTGATCGAAATGCCAAGAACCCACGCGGCGGCGAACGAACGGGGCAAGCAAAGAAATCAGCGCAAGGATCCCGCGATGAGAATCAGGGTGAACCGCGCAAGTCCAGCAGCAAACGCAGGAGTCGTGGCGGGCGCCGCAGGCGTCGCAGTTCAGAGTCAACGAATGCACCGGCTGTAGAGGGCAACGAACAGCAAAGCGCGGAACAGGGGCAGGCTCAGGTCGACGCACCAGCCAAAGAGTCGACACAGAAAGATACCCACGCACCGGCTGCAAAAGACACTAAGAAAGAATCGGTAACGCCGCCAGAATCTCAGGACGCGAAAGTTGCGAGCAAGCCAGCTGCCGAAGACAAGCAAGCGGAAGCTCCGGCCGAAAAAGTTGAGAAGTCAGCAGAACCCGCGAAGAAAAAGCGGGCACGCCGACCAGCGAAGACACAGGACAAGAAAGCAGAGACAGCTGCGAAAGTTGACACCGCTGCGACACCTGTAAAAGAAAAGCAGTCGGAACGACCGGAAAAGAAGTCTGATTTCGATGACACGCAACCGGCCCTGCCAGTGATCAAGATGACGGATGACAACGCGCCGCCTGTTAAAAAGCCGGAGCCACCAGCTGCAAATGATGCCCCCAAACGGGAGCCAAAACCTGCAGCGAAATCTGAGAAACCAGAGGCGAAAGTACAAACCGCAGATTCAAAACCTGACGCAAAACCTGACGCAAAACCTGACGCAAAACCTGACGCAAAACCTGTTGCAAAACCTGTTGCAGCGAAGCCGGAAGGACGCTTGCTGCCGTGGGAGGAACCTGCCGCACCGTCCAGTGACAGTGCAACCAAACAGGAAATGTCTGACCAGTAGGTTAAGGACTCGACTTAATTTCTGACTGAAGCGTCTCGAGCAGTGCTCGGGACGCTTGCTCGACAAGGTCGAGCACTCTTTCAAATCCGGCAGATCCACCATAGTACGGATCCGGCACCTCGGATTGCGGATCGCCCTCTGCAAACTGCAGAAACAACATTACCTTGCTGCTGTGTTCATCGCCTGCGTGTTCATGAAGAACCTCGAGATTGTCCAGATCCATGGCCAGGATGTAATCGTGGCGTTCGAAATCATCCGCGGTTATCGGTCGGGAACGAATGTCACTCAGCTTGAAGCCACGCCGCTCGGCCGCCGCCTGTGCGCGGCGATCAGGTGCTGAGCCAGTATGAAAGGCGTGTGTGCCCGCCGAGTCCGATTGAATTCGTTCAGCCAGTCCCGCATCGGCAACGAGTTTGCGAAACACGCCCTCCGCTGTCGGTGATCTGCAGATATTGCCCATGCACACGAATAATACGCTGGTACTTGATTGGTCATTCATAACTTACTGATTCCATCATTTTGTCGTTGAATAGCTGTCCATTGCGAACGTATAGCCGACAATATTCGTATCGGAATCGCCGGTTCATCAAGAAGACGTTCGAACTCCTTCACTTTAAGCCCAGACTTCATAATATCAAGCTCAGGGGTGCTCGAGAATCGTCGATTCTTGCGTGTGGCGAGATACAGCGTATCGAGCAGTGCTTTTTCCGCGCTGGCGACGAGATACGGCAGTCGCGATTCACTCCAGTCAACGCCCTGCGTCATCAGTTCTGGCTTGATCTGAAAAAACTCGTAGCGCCCAACTGGAGAATTTAGTGAACGAGCACGACCTGTCGTCGCAACCTGGATCGTCTTCGGGATTTGAGAAATCACACCGTGCAGATGTAACGCCGTCAGAAATGAAACATAGCCTTGCTCCTTGCCCAGCAAATACGGAACACAGCACAGTGGATGAAAATATGGATGACCTGTATTTGCCCAAACGCCTTTTGTAATTCGAGTCAGGAATTCTTTTGCGGACAGCCGGGACAACCGTTTAGCGGCCGCCGACATCGAGATAGCAGCATGATTCGCAAACTCGCGTGTCGTAAAGATAACGAAATCATCCGAGCTAAATAGCTTAAGCATCGGCTTCCAACCGACTCAGCACCAGATTCTGTAACGAGTTCCAGGCGCTCTTGCTGCCATACTCCTCTCGAGAATCCGTTTCCAGAAACTCCACGACCTGCCCTTCGTATTCCTGCCAGGTCAATCCCATCAGGCAATCAATTGCTTTCGCATGCTCTCCATCCGCGAGCAGTTTCGACCATGCTGCGGATGGGCTGTGTCCGCCGCGAAACAAGATGGCGAGGTCGAATACATCGCGTGCTTGCGTTACGGGCCGACCGGCGAGCGCCCGCACTTTTTGCACAATCGCAGCACCGCCAGTGTAGTGCGGACAGCGAAACGAAAGTCTTCGATAGATACGGGCAATTTCCGTGTCGACCAATGCGGATTCCGAATCGCCATCGCTGGACTCATTGCACCGGGAAAACTCAACCTTGGTAGGGAGACGATGACCCGCGGGAGTTATCAAGGCGAATCGGAATCGCTGCGTTGTTTCGGTCTGCTTGGCTTTGGACGGGTCGTTGACTTCGATGTCGGCAATATCAAACGATCGCAGGCTGCGTTGAAAAGCCCCGTCATTAAGAATCTTGTAGCCGTTTTTTCTCAAGGTCTGAACACTACCGGCCAATACGTCGATATCCATATCCTCTGAATACCTTGGGCTTCTGAAAAAGAACCGCAGATTGACACCGCCCTTGAGTACATAAAGGCCGGGATCGGATAGTTTCAGAAGCCTGTCGAGAAAGTAGAAGTGAAAGACTTCACGCAATTGGGTATCTGTGAACATGATTAATAATACGTTCGTATTGCCATTATTGTCAATATAGACGCATTATCACTATGAAGCCTGTTGGCAGCACAGTGTAGCCCGCTTTGCACCAGGGCCACGTAACTCTTTGTTTCTATTACTATAAGAAATTACTGACCATGCAGACAAACAAGGCACTGGTCATTTCTTTGCTTTCGACCATTATTATCACTTTACTAATTTCCTGCCTGACGAGAATGTCTAGCCGCGCTCCAACCTGAGCCTTGCCTGATTGCCGTCAAATCGCTGTACAGGCGCCGAATACGACAAATCCTGCGTTTTCCCCGGCGGCTGCCAATACTATCTGGCCGGTATTGTGATTGATCGTCACCGACCAGGCCAGCGAGTCTGCGGCGCCTTCAGCACCGCCCTGCACTCCCTGCAAGACAATATAGTTGGCGAGGTCGATGATATTGTCGATATCGTCCGGCTCGCTCTCAACACCGGCTGAGATCGCAACCACCTTTTTTCTTTTAAAATCCAGTTTGACGAAATCCGGCGCGTCCACGCTTTCATTGGTCATATTGCGACATTCGGCACCCAGGTCACATTCGACAACTTGCGCGAACGAACACATGAGCGTCTCCGATCCGTCGAATTCAGCTGCGCCGGCTGTCGCGCCAACAAAGCTCGCTAAAATTATAAAAACCAGTCTTCCAGTAACTTTCATGTTGTCAATCTCCGGTAGCGTTAGCGAACTGTGTAATCCTTACCTTCCAGGCAGGCAGAATAGGCACGGTTGTAACGATTGCGTTTATCCGCATAGATCTGCGCCTGCTCCTGTTCCCATTGCTGTTGCTGTTGTTGCTCATTGCGTTTCTGGTCATTACGACGCATGCCACCCCCTACCGCACCTGCCGCCGCGCCCGTCCATGTGCTGTCCGAATCTCCGCCTATGATCTGGCCAAGCGCTGCACCACGGACCGCCCCTCTTGCCACGCCGCCTTTCTGCGCCTGCTGTTGCGGTGGTGCTTCGGTCACTGTCGGCGGTGCCATTGGGTCAAAACCCGTTTCACCTTTGGCCCATGAGTAGCAGGCAAACTTGTCCTCTTCCTGCTTCTCTTTCGACTGGTCATTGTTCGGAAATATCATCAGCTCCTGAGCCAGACCGACACTGCTTATACAGGCTCCGAGCAGAGTCGCTACCAGGCAATTACGAAAATTCAACATCTTGGATCTCCAGTTCAAATCCCACGATCTTCGTCCCGCTCCGGGGCGAAGATTTTTCGATCATTAGTCAGCGTGAATGTTACCGCAATTCTTCCACAAATCTAAATCCGTCATTCATGGTTCTGTTATCAGGGACAGGCATTGACGGCCATCCGGGCATGGCATATTTTCCAGCCGGGCAAATCACTGCAGGCCACCTTGAGTAATGCAGACCAGATCAACTACGCTGGTTTGGAATTCACCAGGGAATGTCAAATTTCGCTGCAATTTTGCAATACAATGGTCCTGCAAGGAAATCGAAAATCGTGCGTACTTTAGACCCACCGGTGGTGAAGACAATGAACGAGCGAAAAATGACAGAAACTCTGGCGAAGCAACGAGGGCTGGCACTCGCAACACTTGTGCTCATCATAACGGCATCGCTGTGGTAGGAAACGACATCTGCCCAGGACAGCGATAACTGGAAATTTCGCATAACTCCCTATGCATGGGCACTCGGATTAGATGGCACCACTGCGTCACTGGGTAACGACGTGGAAGTAGATGCGAGTTTCAGTGACATTCTGGATGTGCTGAACATAGCGTTGTTCGTGAACATGGAACTCAGCAAAGGCAAGTTTTTCGTCGTCTTTGACCCGATGTATTCACAACTTGAAGCCGACTTCACGGGGCCTGGCCCTGGTCCCATTGGTGGCAAAGTCGATATCGACATGCTGATCGCCGATCTGAATTTCGGCTATAACGTCAACGAAAATATCGGCATCTACGCCGGCGCGCGCTATTACGATCAGGACGTCACCTTAACGCCGAACCTCTTGCCTCCCCAACCTCTTGGCGATGACTGGACCGACTTCGTACTCGGCGTTCGAGTGAACGGCAGTTTGTCGGAAAAATGGTCTATTGCAGCAAAACTCGACGGCGCGGTCGACGGCGATTCGAAGTCCGCATGGTATTTGCAGGCGGTACTACTCAGGCATATCGGCAGCAATAAGCACTTCAATTTTGGCTGGCGATACTATGATGTCGACTACGAATCCGGTAGCGGATTAACGCGCTTCAAATGGGATGTCGCCCATTCGGGACCCTTGGTCGGCTTCTCGTGGGAGTTTGGCGGCTAGGCTTGAGTATTTACTATATGCAGCACGCAGAAACCGGCGGCTTCGCCGGTTTTTTTGCAGCTGTTTTTGCTGTCATCACTCAATTTAGGCACTCGACAGTTTAAAAAAATACAATATGGCCGACCATCGTGCCGGCAACATATTCTCTTTGTGGCCGGCATTTTTTGTCACCCGCTCAAATAACGTTGTAAAGATTGCATCGGCAGTGATCGCCGTGTGTAATGCGCTCGGAGTCAGGGGGACAACAATGGAATCGGACTTCGTATCCGGTGATTATTTTTCGAATGTTAGATTAGCTTAAGGAACGATGTAATGGCAGGCAAGTTTGAGTGTTTCAAAGACAAGGCCGGTGAATACCGTTTTCGACTGAATGCAGGCAACGGCGAAACGATTTTGGCCAGCGAAGGCTACAAGGCGAAAGAAAGCTGCACGAAAGGCATTGAATCAGTACGGAAAAACAGTGCCAATCCGGACCGTTTCGTCAAAAACCAGACGGACAGTGGCAAGTTTCGTTTTAACCTCACAGCAACCAATGGCCAGGTTATCGGTACGAGTCAGAATTACTCGTCAGAGGCAGCCTGCGACAATGGCATGAAGAGTGTTGCGAACTCTGCTCCCGACGCGAGCGTTGACGACCAGAGTTAAGCGGCCGGATAGCAATTGCGAGCTCGGAGAAACTGACGTCATTGCGAGCCCGGAGGGCGTGGCAACCTCCCGACGCTGTCGCGCGGCTTCGTTTGGCAGTACTGCAACCTGATAGAGGTTGCCGCGTCGCTTCGCTCCTCGCAATGACGTCTGTTTTTTCGAGTTCGCAATGACGTCTGTTCTTTTCGGTGGTTTTGATGGCCGCATGTGGGCGACGGCGTTTACTCAAGCAGCCGTTGCACTGCAAGCAAATCTTCTTCGGTATCGACACCGGGACCTGGCCGTATTGCCGGGCGTCCGACCTTGATCTTCATTCCCAGGCTGAGCGCGCGCAATTGCTCCAGGCGCTCGCAAATTTCCAACGGCGATCTTGGCGCTTTCACAATCTTTTGCAGCACTACGTTTCGGTACGCGTATATGCCGTGGTGATGCAGCGCTGTCTCGCGGGCCAGCTCGTCAGTCGAATCTGTGCGTGAATGAGGAATCGAGGCACGACTAAAATACAAGGCGTTGTCATCATAATCCACAACCACTTTGACAACGTTCGGGTTGCGGAAGTCTTCTTGCGATCGAATCGGCGACGCCAGTGTTGCAACGTCGGCCGCGTCGTCTTCGAGTAATGCCGCACACTGGCGGATTAACTCAGGCGGCATCAACGGCTCATCTCCCTGCAGATTCACAATTATTTGCTCATCGTGCCAGCTGTTAACCTGACTGACTTCAGCCAGACGATCAGTACCGGACTGGTGCTCGGCGGACGTCATGCAACAATTTGCACCAAACAAGTCTGCCGCATCGGCAATACGCTGGTCATCTGTTGCAATGACGACTTCGGCGGCACCGCTCTCTACGCCACGTTCATAGACATGCTGCAACATTGGTTTCCCTGCAATGTCTCGTAGCGGCTTTCCCGGTAATCTTTCTGACGCGAAACGCGCTGGAATGACAACAACAAATTCTCTCATGACCGTTTGTATTTCCTACGCGATATTTTTTCCAGCAAAGTCTCCAGCAATGCATCCCCGGCTGAATCGCGAAAATTGATGTCCACCGGAACGTACCAGCAATGACTTGTATCAAGCCACGACATACATTTTACAGCATCTTTTTCAGTCATCACGACGTCAAGGTCGTCGTCGAAAGTCAGGTCACTCTGCATGATTTCCGCATGGTCGGCCAGAGGGTGACGGATGACTGTCATATCGTGCGACTCGAGCAGGCGAAAGAATCGTTCCGGATTTCCTATGCCGGCTACTGCATGAACTGTTTTCCCGGCAAACATTTCAATCTGCATGACGTTTGAATCGTCCAGCTTCCTGATCGATGTTGCGATCAGATCGAATTTCGCCGGGTGCCAGTCGGCGGCACGCCGCAAATATTCAGCGTGGTCATCGCTGTATTGCTGTACCAGCACTTCATCGACAGTTTTTAACCTTGAGATCGGTTCCCGCAGCGGCCCCGCCGGTAACAATCTTCCGTTGCCAAAGCCGCGGGTACCGTCAATCACTACGATTTCAAAATCCCGGGCGAGACGAAAGTGCTGCAATCCATCATCGGCAACGATCACATCCACGCCGAGTTCAATTAACGTGAGCGCTGCTGCCACCCGATCAGGGTGCACAACTACCGGACAGTTGCCGCGTTTTGCCATTAACACAGCTTCATCGCCAACAATGTCCGGATCGCTTTCCTGCGTAGCCTTGACTGGAATCGATCCTACCTTGCCACGATAACCACGACTGACGATACCGGGCTGGAAACCTTTTTCTTTGAGTCGGGTGACCAGCCAGATTGCCAGCGGCGTTTTGCCCGTCCCGCCAACAGTCATATTGCCAACGATGATTACCGGAACCGGCATGCTCTCCGAACTTAAAAGCCCGGTCGTGTACAAATACCTGCGCCCGGCGACGACTGCCGTATACAACCAGGTCAGCGGTAGAAGAAGCCAGTACAACGACGACTCGCCGTACCAGATCTTTTGCACGAAATTTTCGCTACTGCGACTCATCGTATCCAACCGGCCGTCAAGTATCGGTTTTTTCATCGCTGAACTGCAAGCGATAAAGACCTGCATAAACACCATCTGCTGCAAGCAACTCCTGATGTGTACCGGACTCCACGATTCGACCCTGATCAAGCACGATGATTTGATCCGCGCTTTCGATAGTTGAGAGGCGGTGCGCGATAATCAAGGTCGTTCTGTCTGCCATCAACGCCGTCAGCGCTTCCTGGATACGTCGTTCCGATTTTGTATCCAGTGCCGAGGTTGCTTCATCCAGAATCAATACCGGCGCATCCTTCAACAACGCCCGTCCTATGGCGATGCGTTGCCGCTGACCGCCTGACAACAATATTCCCCGATCACCAACTGTCGTATCGAATCCTTCAGGCAACTCTTCGACAAAATCGATGACATGAGCCGCCTCCGCAGCCTGCAACAGCTCTGCGCGACTGCATTGTCTCAGCTGCCCGTACGCCAGATTATTGGCGATCGTATCGTTGAAGAGAATAACGTCCTGGCTGACCAGGCTGATATTGGAACGTAATGAGGCGAGATCGTAATCCTGAATTGGTGTGCCATCGAGCAGTATTTCGCCAGAGACGTGATCATAGAATCGTGGCAGGAGACTAACCAGGGTCGATTTACCGCTACCCGAATGGCCAACGATGGCAATCGATTTTCCAGCCTCCACTTTGAATGACACGTCCGTCAGTACCGGCGCTTTATCCTCGCTGTAGGAAAAACCGACATTTTTGAATTCGACGGTCCCGGCAACTTTGTCTACCGTGTGAGTACCGGAATCCACCTCGTCCGGCTCGTCGATGATCGCAAACAGGCTGTCACCCGCAGCAATGCCGCGTTGTAACGTCGCATTGACGTTCGTAATTCGACGCAACGGTTGCAACATCAGCATCATCGCACCAAAAAATGACATGAAACTGCCGGGACTGAGATTACCATTGAGCGATTCAAGACCTGCAGCATAAATAACGCCGGATACACCAATACCAAAAATAACCTGGGTGACAGCAACGCCGAGCGCTCTTGAGCGTATGAGTTTCAGGTTCTGCTTGCGATTTCTCTCATCGACTTCAATCAGTCGTTCCATTTCGTAGTCGCGACCGCCGAAAATTTTGACGACGCGATTACCGGTCAATACTTCATCAGTAACCTGGGTCACTTCGCCAACAGAATCCTGGATGCGGCCACTGTAACGGCGAAATGCTTTGCCAAGAACCTGGATCAGGATCGCAACGACAGGCAACAAGATCATCACAAATACGAACAATCGAGTGCTTTGATAAAGCATGACGCCAATTGCCGCAAACACTGTCAGCAGATCCCGCACCATCACAGTAACAACACTGGTCACCGACTCGGCGACCATTTCCACGTTGTACGTCATCCGCGACAACATCGGTCCCGTTGCATTTGTCTCGATGAATCGTGAAGGCAAAGTCAGAAATTTCCTGAAGACGTCCCGTCGCAAAGAACTGATGACACTGCGGCCGATCCATCCCAGGGATGCTTCGGTTGCAAAACCCGACAATCCCCTGCCTATAAAAATTGCAACGAACGCGAACGGCATCCATCTGGACGTCTCTATGTTGTGCGCGACCAGCGTTTCGTCCATTAACGGGTCTACCAGCCAGACCATGGTGGCCTCAACAACGGCCGTTGTAGCCATCGCAATGACTGCAATCATGCCAATGAATTTGTGTGGCAGCACATACCGCCAGAGGCGGGAGTAGACTTCTTTGACGCGGGGACTGAGTTTGTTAGTCACTGATCGGCCGGGTCGTTCACTGTCGCGATACTGATCTTCACAAAACCGAGTTTTCCGGCCACGTCCATCGCGGTAACCACATACTGATGGCGGGCGTTCGCGTCCGCGCTGATGGTCAAAGGTAGCTGTGTATTACCGCCCGATACCTTTTGTAATGCGTTGCGAATTGTTTCAGGGCGATTGTTGACCAGCTCGCGGCCGTTGACGAGAAACGTGCCCTGCTCCGTGATCATGATGTCCAGTTGCTGGGGTACCTCGTCGACGATCGCCGAACTGTCTGCTTGCGGCAAGCTAATAGAAATCTGCGATTGTTTGACGAAGCTCGTCGAAACCATGAAAAATATCAGCAGCAGCAAGACGACATCGATCAGCGAAGTCATATTGACTTCGGGTTCTTCCTTGGCGCGTGCGGTCAGTTTCACTTTTTCTTCTTACCGCTCTTCTTACCGGGCTTTTTCTTCTTAACCGTGCGCCGATGCAAAGCTTCCACCAGTTTGATGGCTTCCTTTTCCATGTCGACCACCAGGGTGTCAATACGATTACGGTAATAGCGATAACCGATCAGGGCCGGAATAGCGACACTAAGACCCGCGCCGGTGGTAATCAGCGCTTCGGCGATGCCACCGGCGAGTACGGTCGGGTCACCTACTCCGTGGGTGGTGATGGCAGTGAAAACCTTGACCATGCCGATAACAGTCCCGAGCAAACCGAGCAGCGGCGTTATCGCGGCAATCGTGCCTAAAGTATCGAGGTAGCGTTCCATCTCGTGCACGACGTGTCGGCCGGTATCCTCGATACTGTCCTTCATGATCACCCGCTCACGATCCCTGTTGATCAGACCGGCTGCCAGTATCTGCCCAAGCGGTGAGCCCTGGTGCAATGTCTGGATCTGGCTTTGATCCAGCGCGTCTTTTTCAACCCAGCCCCAGACTTTGCTGGTCAGGTCTTCCGGAATGACGCGAGTCTTCTTCAACGTCCAGAATCGTTCGAGTACGATGCCCATGGCAATAATTGCGCACAGGATGATGGGCACCATCAACAGGCCGCCAGCTCTAACGATATCAACCATATACAGAGATTCCAGGGAAAATCGGAATATACAGTGACCAGCCTGAAAATTCACGGCTCGCTGCGTCGTTAGCGTACATTGTCATGCCAGTATTTCAGCGAATCGACGCGTGAGCGACGCACCGGGCCGGCACCGCCGGAGCGGCAAATACGCTGGCTGATCGCCCCCGCTGTGGCCGTGTTAAGCACGCTCGCACCAGCTTGCTCCCAGCGCCGTACGACCTCCGTCCGCGGCATCCCCCAACGATTGCCGAAACCCGCTGAAACAATGGCCAGAGAAGGCTGCAGCACCGCTATGAACGGCTGGCTGGACGACGTACCGCTGCCATGATGTGGAACCAGGACGATATCCACTGGTTGCAGCACCGCGGCGTGCACCAGCAACTTCTCCACCGGAGATTCGATGTCCCCGGTAAGCAATATGTTGTGTCGTCCGACGCTGACCCGCAGCACACATGAGCGGTTGTTACCCTCCCAGGCACTGCTATTGCGCGGATGGAGGATCGCGAAGCTGATCTCGTCCCATACCCAGCGGTATCCAGCGGCACACTGGGTTTGCAACGACTGTGACTGAGCAACCTGCTCGCCGACCAGGACCTGGTCGATCGCGAAGGAACGCAACAATGCCGTAACGCCGCCCGCATGATCCTGGTCCGCATGGCTGACGATCAATTTATCCAGCTTTTCAATACCCAGGCTTTGCAGATACGGCTTGATCACCAGTTCCGCGGTATTGCTGCCACTGCGAAACGCGGGCCCGGTGTCGAACAACAGGACGTGCTCACTGGTACGCAACAGCATGGCGAGGCCCTGCCCTACGTCAAGCACTGCATAGTCCAGACATCCTGGCGGCGGCGCCGGCGGTTTGTACAGGAGGACCGCAACAATAGCGATCCAGGCCAGCCTGCGTCCGGGCCAGGCCGGTGGCAGGACAATGTGCAGAAGTGGCAATGCAGCGACAAGGGCCATTACGCCGCTGAGGGCGGGTACAGCAAACCGCAGCGCGGGACGTTCAGCAACGATATCGACCAGCATCAGGACCAGGCGGATGGTTGCGTATGCCCAGCGCAAGAACGTATCTCCCGCAACCTGTAACGGGCCGTCCAGCAACATTCCGAAAAGGCATAAAGGAACGGTGACAAAATTGAAAATCGGCAACGCCAGCAGGTTCACCAGGGGGGCGGCGATTGCGACCCGATCGAAGATCAATGCGGTTAAGGGGAAGAGCCCCGCGAGTAATGCAAATTGCAGATAAACGAGGCGTCGTGTGTGGGTAATCAGGGTTCCGGCAATCTGCCAGGAACCGACGGCTGTTGCGTGGAAATGTTGCTGCGCGCAGATAATTAAAATACCGACTGCAGAGAATGACAATTTGAATCCAGGCAGGAGGATAGCGAGCGGATCCCACAGGAATATCAGTAAGGCCGACAGTCCCAGCATTGCGCCGGCGGAAATTCTACGCCGCATGGCCAATGTAGCTGCCACGACGAGCGCCATCAGGAATGCGCGCTGGGCGGGAACCGCCATACCGGAGACCAGTGCGTAAGCACCTGCCGCAATAATGGCTATCACCGCCGCCAGGTCACGTATGTTCCGCCTGCTGCAAAATGGTGCGAGCAAAACCCAGCTGAGCAAAAACATGCTGCCAGCCGCGAGGCCGATATGCAGGCCGGAAATCGCCATCAAATGGCTGGTACCGGTCGCGGCGTAACGATCCCATTGTTCGCGTGTAATCTTGTGTCGCGCACCCACACCGATTGCCATGAGCACTGCCGCGGCATCATCCTCGGGCAACAATGCTGCTACGCGCGCGACGAAATGGGCTCGTACGCGCGAGATCGAATTTTCCGGTGCTGCGAATGAGCGGCGATTTTCGCCATCCTCAAGGACGTAACCGGTAGCACCAATTCCTTTGCGAAACAGCCAGCCTGCGTAATCAAAGCCATGCGGATTGACGTAGCCACGAGGTCGCCGCAACTTTACCTGCAACTGCCAAAGCTGGCCCACCTGCGGCAGGTCATCCGGCTCGAACCAGGTCAGGCGTAATTGATCCGGTAATTCGGGCCGGCCTACGGGCGCCGCGACGAACCGCAGCGTGCTCGATGAATAGACAGGGAAATCAATGATATATACATCAATCGTGAGAGACTGGTTCTGCCAGAGCGGTTCGAGCCTGTCGTCGAGATGGTCCTGCGCAGCAAACCACATACAGGTGAATCCGCACAGGCAGGCCCCGGCAATTCGCAGCCGGCGTACGCACAAGCAACCGATACCGAGTAGTACCGCAGGCCAGAACAATGCCGCTGGCGGCAACTGCCGCAATATCTCCAGAGAGTACGCGCCGGACAGAATGCACAAGACAATAGCTGGCATACTCCGCTTCCCTGCGGTTTGTCGTTATCATGCCGCTCAACATTGCGAGCTCAACAGTCGATGGAACCCAAACCGCGCTGATATGCCAAGACGATTTTTTCGCAAAATTGCCAAAAAACGCGAGTACCTGCTGAATCAGTGGTACCTGGCACCGTTCAGTCACCTGCTGCACGACCCGCGGTTATGGAGCGCACGCAGGCGCAATGTCGTGCCCGCCTTCGCGCTCGGCCTTTTTATTACCTGCCTGCCGTTTCCCGGACATATGCTGATTGCTGCGCTGCTGGCGCTGGCGTTGCGCGTTAATATCCCGGTAGCCGCCGTCGCAACCATCGCCAACAATCCGTTGACCGCGGGGCCAATTTATTATTCAGCTTTCCAGCTTGGCGAGCTGTTGCTGGGACTCGAACCGCGGCCGTTTGATTTTGAGTTGTCTTTCGCCTGGTTGGCGGACGGCTTCATCTATATCTGGCAACCGCTGCTGCTGGGCTGCGTCCTGGTCGGCGCCATGATGGCGTTTATTGGCTATGTTGGACTCGACCTGCTGTGGCGCTGGTCGATTGCCGGTTACCTGGCCAAGCGTCGCAAAAAAGCTGCCCTGCGCAATTCCGACGACTAGCCGGCATCCTGCAACCGGCCGTTTTCCAGTACGAGTATCCGGTCCATTCGCCTGGCAATCGCATGATCGTGAGTCACGATCACCAGACTGGTACTTAATTCGCGATTCAGATCCAGCAATAGTTGCAGGATTTGTTCGCCGTTGCCGGCATCGAGGTTGCCGGTGGGTTCATCCGCGAGCACCAGTTTTGGTTTTGTAATCAATGCCCGTGCCACCGCTGCGCGCTGCCGTTCGCCACCGGACAACTCTCCAGGCTTGTGATCCAGTCGTTCGCCCAGGCCGACCCTGGTCAGCAATTCCCCTGCCTGTTGAAACGCTTCGCTCTTTTTGACGCGCCGAATAAGCAATGGCAAAGCGACGTTTTCATGTGCCGAAAACTCGGGCAACAAATGATGAAACTGGTAGACAAAGCCGATGTACTGATTGCGCAGGAATCCCTTCTCAACTTCACTTGTATTCGCCAGCGACTTCCCATTGATAAGAACCTCGCCAGACGTTGGATCATCAAGACCGCCCATTATTTGTAACAGTGTTGTCTTGCCCGAACCGGACGAGCCGATAATTGCGAGGCGCTCCGCTTCCCTGATGTGCAGATCAACGCCGCTCAAAACTTCGAGCATTGAATCGCCTTCGCGAAACTGTCGCACAATGGAACGACAGGTCAGGACATCGCTGCCTGTAGCGGCTTCATTCATAGCGTAGTGCCTCCGCCGGCATTGTGCGTGCACCGCGCCAGGCTGGATACAATGTTGAGACCAGCGCCAGTACCAGCGCGATGGAAGAAATCTGTAAAACGTCTTTTACCCGGAGGTCGGATGGCAGGTCACTGATGAAATAGACATCCGCTGCGAGAAATTTGATACCGAACACGGTTTCCATAAATGCAACGACATTTTCGAGGTTAAGTGACAGCAAGACACCGAGTGTCGCACCGGCCAATGTTCCGACGACACCAATGATCGTGCCCTGCGTTATAAATATTTTCATAATGCCGCCTGGAGTCGCACCAACTGTGCGCAATATCGCAATGTCCGTTTGTTTGTCTTTGACCACCATCACCAGCGTAGAAACAATATTGAACGCGGCAACTGCAATTACCATTAATAGAATGACAAACAAGATTGATTTCGTAATCTGAATTGAGCGGAAAAAGTTGACGTGGCGACGCGTCCAGTCGCTAACCAGTACGCCACCACCGGCAGCGATTGCGACCCGGCGTACAACTTGCGACGCGTCGAATATATCTGTCACCGAAAGGCGAATGCCGCTGACATTGTCAGACATGCGGAACAGCCTTTGTGAATCGTTTAAGTTCATAAACGCGAGGCGTCGATCGAACTCGTACATTCCAACACGATAAATACCAGTAACTGTGAAGCGTTTGGTTCGTGGCACTACGCCGGCAGGCGTCACAATGCCCTCAGCCAGCGTCACTGTGACTTTGTCGCCAATCGACGCGCGCAATGTTTCTGCAAGCTCCACGCCAAGGACAATATTGAAACTGCCAGCTTCAAGACTGGCCAGATCGCCGTCAATCATGACATCGTCGACGCCCGACACGCGCGCCTCGAGCTCTGGATCGACTCCGCGAAATTGCGCGCCACTTAGCTGGTGTTCAAACACCAGCAAACCCTGACCATTGATGTAGGGTGCAGCGGCAGCAACATCAATCTCGGCTTCTGCTGCTTCAACCCAGCTTTGCCACCCGGAGATACCGGCATCGGTATTTTCGATTGTGGCGTGAGCCGACATTGCCAGCAGCCTGTCTTTTAATTCCCGCTCGAAGCCGTTGACGACGGAAAGCACAACGATGAGAACGGCGACAGCGATCGCTATTCCCAGCATTGATATTGCAGATATAAGAGATATGAAGCCGTTGCTGCTACGTGATCGTACGTAGCGGTTCCCCATCCAGTATTCGTATTTGCCAAACATGCTCAATTAATACCGCAGCGCTATCGCGGGGTTAACACGCGCAGCGCGTCGAGCCGGGTAAAGCGTCGCCAGCGACGTAAGGATAAACGCAGCAACAGAAATAGTGATGACGTCTTCGACTTCCAGCGTCGATGGAATCTGCGTTACGTAATAGACGTCCCCCGGCATGATCTGAAAGCCGAACATCTGCTCCAGCACCGGCACTATGGTGGGGACGTTTATGGCGAGTACCACGCCGGCAAGCACGCCGAAAAACACGCCCAACCATCCTATTACAGCACCCTGGATAAAAAAGATGCGTACGACATCGCCAGGCCCCATCCCCAGCGTTCGCAATATTGCGATGTCGCTGGTCTTGTCGGTCACCACCATGACCAGGCTTGCCACGATGTTAAATGCTGCCACACCGATAATCAGCGATAGCAGCAGCGACATCATCATTTTCTCGAGTCGAATGGCACGAAAATAACTCGCATTTTCTATAGTCCAGTCACTGGATTTGAAATCGGCACCCAGGCTTTCACGTAATGTGGCCGATATAACCGGCGCAGCCATGACATCGTTGGTCAGGAAGCGGATAGCACCAACGCGCTCCCCCAGGGACAGAATTCGTGCTGCATCGCTTAGATGAACGAGCGCCAGCATGGAGTCGTGCTCCTGAACGCCGGCTTCGAACACGCCGCGCACAACAAACCGCTCAAGCGCAGATTCAAGAGTTCCGTCTCCTGTCGGTCGCGGGATAAGCAGGACGACGCCATCGCCAATTCTGACACCGAGGTCCAGTGCGAGAAATCTGCCAAGAACGATACTGTGTGCGTCCGGCTGCAACACTTCCAGGCCACCTTGCAGAAAATTAACGGTCCTGCCTGACATGGCCTCCTCTTTGTCCGGAAGCACGCCATTTATCAGGACAGCCGTGAGTGCGCGCCCGGTGCGGATCATTCCTTCCATCTCTATGACGGGTGCGGCGGCCACTACGCCTGGATGTTGTTCAATTTCCTGCTGGACCTGCGGCCAGTCTTCCAGTGAACCCTCTTTGCCAGTGACGTAACCATGCGCTGTCATGCTCAACAGGCGGTCACGCAACTCACCTTCGAAGCCATTCATCACAGACAGGATCACGATCAACGCAGCGACACCGAGTGCGATGCCAACGAGCGAGATAAGCGTAATAAAAGAAACGAATCTCGTTTTTCTCTTGGTCCGCAGGTAGCGCAGACCGACAAATAGTTCTACTGCTTTGATCATCCGGCGCATTAAACCATATAAATGGACCTGAACCCGTCCGACCGCCCGGCATCGAATCGCCGAAAAGTGTGAACTGAGTCGCATTCGACCTGCCCTTGCAGAGGCTACGGTGGATATGTCAGCCGGGTCAGCGCAATAGTGAGAACCAGTTCAGCGTGGCAGCCGCCTGACAGTGCAAAAATCCTGTTGAATCAACTGTTTTCGGCCTTGCGCGCAATGCTATAGTCGCCGGGCAGGCACCTGGAGAGGCTCCAATGGCAAAAAAGATCAGCACAATTATTCTTATCGCACTTTCGTTCGGCTTTGTCGGCGTGAGCAGCGCAGACACCCTGGACATGAGCGGACAGGATCGCGCGTCAACTTTCGACCAGGCTGGCAAACCTACCCGTGGCATGACCCAGCAGAGCGTAGAGGCGAATTTTGGCGCCCCGCAAGCAGCGCGTGATGCAATTGGTGCACCACCCATTACACGCTGGGAATACGCAAATTTCGTCGTTTTCTTCGAATTTGACCGGGTCATTCACGCGGTATCGAAATAATTCGACCCAAGCAGCAATGAGACTATGAAAACGCGCACTACGGTGCGCGTCTTTCGTTCCGGCGCAAGCAAAAGTTGCCTGTGCCATAATTCGCGACCCTCAATTTCCAGACAATCCAGTGGCGCGTTACCTGTTATTCAACCCGGATGCCGACAATCCCGCTGCGGCGGCTCCGTCACCGCGCTCAATAAGCTCGCTCGGCAGGCAAATCGGCGCGGCAGCCCCATTGGCCGCTGTAGAGCTTGCGCGTGCCCTCAGCCAGCCGTTGATCGTACTGGCCACAGACCCGCGCCACGCCGATCAACTTGAGGCAGAAATCCGCTGGTTTGCCGGACCGGATCTGCCCGTAGCCCATTTCGTCGAGTGGGAAACACTGCCCTACGACAGTTTTTCTCCGCACCAGGACATCGTCTCGCAACGACTTTCAGTCCTGGCCTCGCTGGGGAAAATGAAAAACGGCATCGTCATAGTGTCCAGTCCATCCCTGCTGCAACGACTGCCGCCAGTCGACTACGTTGCGGCCCGCACGCTCATGCTGCAGCTGGGACAATCTATTGACCGCCAGGAATTCACCGATGCGTTGAGTGCCTGTGGCTACCTGCGTATTCCACAGGTAAGCGAGCACGGTGAGTTCGCCGTCCGCGGGTCCCTGCTTGACGTATTTCCAATGGGCTCCACTACGCCCATTCGCATCGACTTTTTCGATGACGAGGTCGAAAGCCTGCGCGAGTTTGATCCTGAGTCACAACTTTCAGGAGAAAAAATCGAGTCCATACGCATATTGCCGGCGCGGGAGATTCCGCTGGATGCAAGCGATGTCAAAAACTTTCGGCATCGCTACCGGGAGCGATTCGAGGGTCAGCCTTCTCGCTCACGCGTTTATCGCGAGATCTCGGATGGCATAGCGCATGGCGGCATTGAATATTACCTGTCACTATTTTTCGACACGACTGCCAGCTTCTTCGATTATCTTCCGGATAATTCGGTAATCCTCGCACCAACTGACCTGGCATCGATTCTCGATCAGTCGTGGCAGGAAGTTGGTGAACGATACGAACTATGCAGCCTCGATCCGGAACGTCCAATTCTACAACCGCATGAAAGTTTTTTCGCACCGAAGGACACGGAGGACAAACTGACGTCTTTTCGTCGCATCGAATTTAGCGCGCAATCCCTCGCGGAAGCGGCCGGGACAATTAATTTGCCAACGCGCATACCGCCGGCATTAAAAATCGAATCCCGATACGAAGATGCTGCCGCATCGCTAATGCAATTCCTGAATTCCTTTGACGGTCGCGTTCTCTTTACGGCAGATTCACCGGGAAGACGGGAATCCGTTTTCGATTTGCTTTCCGGGCGAGGCCTTGACGTATCCAGAGTCGAAGACTGGATGTCATTCGTCGATACCGATATCCGCATAGGTGTTGCAATTGCGCCGATTGAGTCGGGCGTGTTGTTGCCCGCCTGCGGCATTGCGATTATTAGTGAGCAACAACTGTTTGGCGAGAGGCATCAGCAGAAAAAACGCCGGCGACGAGCCGAACGTGATCCCGAAACCATTATCAGGCAACTTAATGACCTGCAGGAAGGCTCTCCTGTGGTGCACGCCGAATACGGTGTCGGGCGGTATCTCGGTCTGATAACGCTGGAAACCGGCGGTACCAAGGGCGAATTCCTGCACCTCGAATACGCTGACGGTGACAAGCTTTATGTTCCAGTGCACGCACTGGAACTTATCTCCCGATACACCGGTGCGTCGGCAGAGAACGCACCACTGCATCGCCTTGGCACTGACCAATGGGCAAAAGCAAAAAAACGTGCCATCGAGAAAATACGTGATGTCGCTGCCGAGCTACTTGATGTTTATGCTCGCCGAGCGGCCACGCCCGGGTTTCGCTTTCGCTGGTCCGAGGCCGACTACCGCGCATTCGAGAGCGACTTCCCGTTCGAGGCAACGGACGACCAGGCGCGAACCATTGAAGAAGTACTGGCCGATCTTCGCTCGGACAACCCGATGGACCGTGTAGTCTGTGGCGATGTGGGTTCTGGCAAGACTGAAGTTGCCTTGCGTGCCACTTTCGCTGCCGTTCACGGCGGCAAGCAGGTCGCGATACTGGTCCCGACCACCCTCCTCGCCCAGCAGCACGGCCAGACTTTTCGGGACCGCTTCGCTGACTGGCCTGTGCGCGTTGAAGTCCTGTCGCGTTTTCGTTCTGCGAAGGAGACCAGGGAGGTCGTCGAGGGTCTTCGATCGGGCAATATCGATGTCGTCATCGGCACACATCGCTTACTGCAACACACCAAGGATTTCAAAGACGTCGGTCTGATCATTATCGACGAGGAACACCGCTTCGGCGTGCGCCATAAGGAAGCAATCAAGTCACTGCGTAGTGAGGTCGACGTACTTACGCTGACCGCAACGCCAATACCACGTACGTTGAATATGGCATTGGGTGGCCTCCGCGAGATGTCTCTCATCACTACGCCGCCGGCGGGCAGGTTGTCAGTAAAGACATTTATCAGCGAATGGAACGACGTTGTCATTCGCGAAGCGTGCCTGCGAGAAATAAAACGTGGTGGCCAGGTTTACTTTGTCCACAATCGTGTCGAAGATATCAAAAGTGTTGCAGAAAGACTGAAGAAGCTGGTTCCGGAGGCAGACATTCGCATCGCACATGGGCAGATGCGCGAGCGCGACCTGGAGCAGGTCATGCTCGACTTCTACCATCGGCGTTTCAATGTCTTGTTGTGCACGACGATCATCGAAAGCGGCATCGATGTGCCGACCGCCAATACGATTATTATTAACCGGGCCGATCGATATGGGCTCGCGCAACTGCACCAGTTGCGCGGTCGTGTCGGTCGCTCACATCATCGCGCCTATGCTTACCTGGTCGCGCCGCCAAGAGCGGCAATGACAGCGGATGCGATAAAACGGCTCGAGGCAATCGACTCGCTGGAGGATCTTGGTTCGGGCTTCACGCTGGCAACGCATGATCTGGAAATTCGCGGTGCCGGCGAATTGCTCGGCGACACACAAAGCGGGCAAATTCAGGAAATCGGTTTTTCGTTGTACACCGAATTGCTGGGACGGGCCGTTGATGCGCTGCAAAGTGGCGAAGTAGCAAACCTGGACAAACCGCTGAATGCCGGCGTTGAAATCAACCTGCATGTCCCTGCACTACTACCGGACGATTACGTACCGGATGTTCATCTGCGACTTATTTTGTACAAACGCGTGTCCGGGGCGAAATCGCGAGGCGAGCTCCGCGACCTGCAGGTCGAACTCATCGATCGCTTTGGTCTGCTCCCGGATGCGGCCAAAAACTACATGCACATCGCGGCCATTAAGCTTGCTGCTATCAAGCTGGGGGTAGAGAAAATCGACGCATCCGATGCTGGCGGATACCTGGTTTTCGGCGACAAAACCGGGGCGGACCCGAACGAATTGGTCAACTTGATGCAAAATGAAGGGCAAATCTATCGTATGCAGGGCGCACATCGTCTACAGTTCCGGCTGGACCTCACTGATCCCGCTTTGCGCTTTACAAAAGTTGAGCAATTGCTGGATAAACTCACGCCGAAAGATGTCGAAAACAAGGCAATGGCAGGTTGATAAACGGGAAGTATGAATGACAGTTGAAGGGCTTTTACAAATATCTGGAACCACCGGTTGGCGCCGGCTGCTGGCCGCGAGTTTTTTGTTCGCCATGGCGCCTGGTGCGGCCATGGCACAGCAGGTGGGCAATCCGGCGACCCTGGCGCCGCCGGAGGAAGTTGAAGAAATTCGACGCTACACCGTTGAACTCATCGTATTTGAATACAACGCCAGCAGCGCAGCCGATACCGAAATCTTCGCGCCAGACATCGTGCCAATGGAAGACGAGTTGTTGACCGAGTTTCCAGCGCAATATCCTGCCGATGTTGAAACGGCCGGCCCAACCGAGCCACTGGTGTTTGAGGATAAGACCGCGATTGAGGAAGAAACTCTGCCAGCCCCATTCACTGCAGAAGAACTCATCCTGAATGAGATTTCGACCCTGGAACAAAGCGGCCTCAAGGTTCTCGATCCGTCGGAATATGTTCTGAACGATGTATATGACAAGTTGGTCGCGCTCGACGCTTACAAACCGCTGGTACGCACCGCGTGGACGCAGGAAACCGTTGAGAAAGAACTGACGACGCCTATCAGGTTGCGACGCCTCGGGAACTCGCCACTGCGGCTCAATGGGACAGTCACGCTGTACCTCAGTCGCTACCTGCACCTGGTCGTCGATCTTGCACTGGATGAAAAAACCGCTCAATCCGATCCTTACGAAACCTCGCCATATTACGGCGATAGCCGCAAGCGATCCGATTATTCATTTGGCTATGATGCGAAACCTCAGCCTGCACCCGTTCGCTACCGGATCGAAGAAGATCGAATCGTCAGGAATGGTGAACTGCGCTACTACGATCATCCCAGGTTCGGCGTCCTGGCGAAAATCACGCGGGTTGAGGAAGTTAAGCAGGAAATCGGCACCATGGGACTGCCGAGCGACAACGTTGCTAACTAACTTGTTCCTCTAGAACGCTGTTCAGGAAGTCTTTGGCGCTCGAACTGTCAGAACCAGCCTGCACGACCTTCGTGCTATAGGAAACCGTTACAAATTTTGCAACTCTGGAACGCGGGTGATGCAAACCAAGCCCGCGCACCGCAGCCGAAATCTTGGTCGCGAATTCACGCACACCGTCCTCGTCGGAGGCATGCGACAAAACGACCAGCCGGTCGACTTCCTTATCTTCGATTCTTGCTGCAACGTCGCTGGCCCGCCGCAAACATCGCCGAATAGCCTGGGCTACGCGCCGCCGGCATGAATCTGCAGCATGGCGCCCAAATACTTCAAGGTAGGCATCGAAATCTACCAACGTGAACGACACCAGGGCGAGCGAAGATTTTTCGCGGGCAGCAACTGCCCAGTCATGCTCCAGCACTTCCTTGAATGCGCTTGCATTCAACAGGCCGGTTACAGCATCATCCCGCGACAAATCGCGAATTCGTCTTTTGGCTTTCAGCAGTTCCTGCTGGATTTCGCCATCGGCAGGATGCAGAGAACCTGTCCCACTGCGCCAATAGGCTGCGTAGTAGCTGATGTCGTCGCCTTTACCCGCCAAAGGTTTCAACAGCAGCAGATAGTCACGACCGTCGAGCTCAACGGCAATGCTCGTTTCATGGCGTGCTCTTATGGTTTCACTGATCTCAAGCGCGAGATCGCGACCGAGCATGTGCTCCACGACATCCGCAAACGGTTGTTGCAAAACTTTCTCATCGCCGGCGAGCGACTGGTACGCGACGTTGCACAAGACAACCGGCCAGTCCGGATGATCGATCTGCGCGACCAGTACAGGCTCTGCCGAGTCGGCGATTACCTGTTGCAGAATTTTTGCCTGCAATTTTTTCATGTATCCGGACACTCCCCCATGTCAGGCATCAGCATCAAATAGCGCTGCCAGGACTGCTACAGCCTTTGATTTGGCTGCCATCGTACTCGCATCGACCTCTGCGTGTATCGCATTTTCGCTGCGCCCCGCCGCGTAGTTGACGATGAGCGACAGACTCGCATATTCCATGCCCAGCTCCATCGCCAGCGACGCTTCAGGCATCAGGGTCATGCCAACGAAGTCGGCACCATCGCGCTCCAGCCTGTCTACTTCCGCAGCTGTCTCGAGTCGCGGTCCCTGCGTCACTGCATAAACGCCGCCGTCGTGAACAGCAACCTTCGCAATTGCAGCAGCTGCCAGCAAGGCCTTGCGGAGAGTCCCCGAAAATGGCTCAGTGAACTCTACGTTGACGATCGCATTGGTGCCATCGTAAATGCTGTGCTCCCTGTCGTGCGTGTAGTCGGTGAGTTGATCCGGCAGAGCGATCTCACCCGGATGGGCATCCGCAGTAATGACGCCGACCGTATTCATGCCAATGATGCAGTCGACCCCGAGCTGCTGCAGCGCCTTCACGTTTGCCCGGTAATTGATTTTGTGCGGTGGTATCAGGAAGTCATCACCATGTCGTCCGAGAAAGAGTACCGATCGGTCACCATAGATCAGTTCACGGACCGGGCTGGACGGATCACCGAATTCTGTCGTGACTTTCTGCGCTGCCGATTCGGCGGCCAGTTCCTGCAGGCCGCTGCCCGCGATGATGGCGTATTGCTTTTCTTCTTTTACCACTGGCTTCATCCTGCCTGTTTGTCAGTCAATGTGAATCGGTGTGAATGCGATCATACAGACACTTCCGGTAATTACGGCCCTGCGCGATGGTACAACGGAGGCAGGTAACAGGCGACACAAAACGTGAAACGAGCTGCCAGAGATCGTGCTGCGATTGGTCAGGAATTACCCAGGCCGATGTATGAATCGATGCCACCAAGAGCTGCCCCAACGGCCACGAAGTTCCAGCCAAGCGTCAGACAAGCATCCCTGTCCCACGGACCATCACCGTAATAGGTGATTGAGTGGAATTCGGAACCAAGCCTGGATAATGCAAGCTGCATAATTTCAGTGCGCTCGAAAGAATCATCGGACGTCGCCAGCGGGAACCGGGTCAAATCGAAATTTGCCGATTTAAGTTTTAGAAGCGCCGTATCAAGCCAGCCCCCGGTCGCAATTGCAACGGAGTGGACGTCTGAGGCGCGGAAACTATCAAGCATTTTCTTTGCCCCGGGTACTTCTTTGAATGGGCCGTTCTCTCCAATGTGAGATGACAACGCTTCAACAAAATGCGCTTTGATTTCTAATTCATGTCCTGGATTCAATTTAATTGAGTTGTCATCGAGAACCTGTAACAGAATTCCTGAGTCCGTGACGAAATCATAATCACTGAGTGCTGGCCGAAACCGGACAGAGCCGAGTACGGCCACGACTGATGCTCGATAGAGTGCATCGTCCACTGGTGCGGATTGGAGCAGCGTGCCATCAATGTCAAATATTACGGCGTGCACGAAGTGTGATTGTAAATGTTCGTTGAGTTGCCCGGCGGCCAGCGCGGTGATTTGCTAGCCATCATGTCTCTTCTCATAGTGACTTAGAAACAAGAGGGCTCCTGCTATCCCGAGCACGACACACAAAATATGCAGGCTTCGTAACGTAATCCATCCCAGCAACACGTTCGAATCGCCGAATGGAGCCCAAGGCGTCATATCGGAGTGCATAATCGCGTCAAAAAACAGATGAGAGAATGTTCCCAGGAATGCGCTGAGACCGGCTGTCCTCCATGATATGGCCGGCCAGGGATACCGAAACAGCCGAAGTACGAACTCGCTAATCGGCTTACCCACCAGAGTCGCGATTATACCTATTGCGAGTGCACCACCGATCGTGTGACTTGGACCATGAAGAACTGCGTCACCGGCAATCATTCTGTATCCCGGTTCAAGGTCAATCAGAACTTGAGACCCACCAAAGATCATAAAGCTGAATCTGTCTCTACCCACGCCCTTGAGCAAGGCGCCCGGCCCCAGGTGAAAAAGTGTGAATGGCAAATGCTGCTCCTGACGGCTAACGTTTTGGCTTGCTGTCGCCAGTTAACTGGCGCGTTTTGTGCGAAGCAATCATGATAACAATGCGCGAAGCGTGTTAGTTGCCACCCGGCGGCCAGTGCAACGATTTGTTAGATGGTCAACACTCTTTCCCTTCCCGCTGTAATGCCTCAATGTATCCAAAAGCCCTAAATTCGGGAGCTCCAAGAGTGCCAACGTATTTGGCGATACAAACATCCACACCAATGTTTGGCATATAGAAGAATTGTACATTGACTGTTTCTCCAGAAATTAGGCTGACGTCCGCTTCCCACATTGATGACGCAGAGGCGTAGTTTCCAGGTGTCGGAAACCGCGTTATAGAGAGTATCTGCCCCGGGCCAACATCTTCCAACGTAAGTTCCCGCGTATTCCAGAAATACGCTCCTATTCCAATGCCGCCATAGGCCAAAACAGCCACAAGGACGATTTTGCCGCCGCGCACAAAATCTTCTCGATAGAAATTCCAAAATTCCGCGATGTCTTTCAATTCGCCTTCCAAATTAAAAATATCTTGCGAAAGTGGAGCATATCATTCCGATCAGCGTACAGCCGGCACATCCGCCTTGGGTCGGCCTACTTATCATTGGTAGTGATGGAAACTCTTCACTGATACATAGCGCTAACCGCCATGTTCCAGTCGATGCCACCGCCATCATATTTGGTCACGCAAGTATTGGCATCGATGAATAAATCTTCATAACGATTGCGCATTCGTTCGGTGATGTTGAGTATTCCTGAAAACGCCGGGATGTAACCAGTCCGAGCAATGAGTTCTCCTTTGGGGTTCCTGAACTCAACCTTGCCCTCAGTGTTTTTCGTACAAGAGAAGCCACCCTCATGTACCAGCCGATGATGATGACGACAAAGTTGTACCAGGTTGGCAAGACTGGTCTCACCACCCTTGCTCCAGTGCTTGATATGGTGTCCATCGATGTAATGTTTGAGCGTGCAGCCCGGGAACTGGCAGCCTTCATCTCTCGCTTTTAGCGCTCTGCGCATTGCGGGCGGGATAATCCTCGATTTTCGGCCGATATTGAGCGGTGTGCCGTCTTCACCTTCAGTTAATACGCTGATACCGGTATCGCAACAGAGTCTTCTGGATGTTTCCGCGGAAACATGGGGACCATCCTGCAGATGAGAGATATGCCCTTCGTTGTTGGTCAGTGTTTCCGCGGAAACATGTAATACCACTTGGTAACGATCGGCAGTCGAGGATGAGGCTGGACCATTGGCAAGGTAGCTTTCTGCAATATTTGTTAGTGCATCAGCTCGTTGTTTGTCCCAGCCCTCTTTTTCCATTGGTACGGGCTTCCTTTTATTGTCTTGTGCAACCACACCCGATGTTTCCGCGGAAACATCGGTCTCGGGGGGATCGGTCTGTTCCATCGCCATTTCTATGGCCTTTAAGACCAGCTGGGCTTTTTCCGCCGGTAAGCGAGCTTTGATCATCATTGAGCCATCGGGCTCATAGTAGAAATGTACTGAGCGATGGTCATGTTGCTTTTGGGCATCGCCGGTTTCCTGGAGCTTTTTGGCACGGCGGTACTTTCTGACCAGGGTTTCTACGTGGTAGGCGGTGCCGTGGCGGGCGATTCTAAGCAGGTAATCTTCGTTGTCTGGCGTGGCTACGCGGGTCATGGCTCTTACCTTGGAATAGCTGATTTCACCGCTGGCGAAAGAGGCACTGATCTTGTGCAAATCATCGAGTGCGTTCGCAACTCTTACCTTTTCTCTTGCAGCGTTCATGCCGATGCCGCACTTCCAGTTTAACCAGTGGGCGCAGGAGCAGATGCCTTCCAGGTGCCAGAGTTCCTGCTGGTCGAACTCGCGGATCATAGTCAGCAACTGTGCAGTAGCGGCGTTGATGTATCCGTAGAGTTTGGTGATTTCCTGGCCGAGGAGTTCTGAGTGTTGGCGTTTTGGGCTTAGGTTGGCGGAGAGGTAGGTGATGGTGGGTTTGGACATGGGAGGCACCTTGGGGGGGTAATTATTATACTGTTGTTATATACACTATTATAACCCTATATCACTGTTTATCAAAGAAAATATTGCCATTTAGCATGGTGTGTTTTTGGGCAATTCGCGGCTAAAGCCGCTCCCACAGAATGCTGCCAATAGAAGCATTCTGCCAGCCCCCACGCCCAACTGTAGGAGCGGCTTTAGCCGCGAATGGGGTGGAACTGTCGCTTCAGTAGGATTGCTGGCAGAGTCGCCTATATCTACTTAGCCGCGAGTTGTAATTCCCTGGTCCATATTCGAATTAGGCATCCAGCTTTAGTTCGGGGCGGTCCAGCCAGTGGTGCAGTCGGTCGGTTGCCGCGTGCCATTCGTCGCTTGCTAATAAGGACTCGCGCATTACGTGGCCGGTTCCGTGCAGGCGGGCCAGGCGTACGAGGGACAGTGGGTTTGAGTATTCTCTTAAGGACGCGACAGTGGAGCTCGCTGCCGGACGGTCGTTGCAAACCAGCACCATATCGCAGCCTGCTTCCAGGGCCAGTTTGGCCCTTGCCGGCATTGAGCCGAACGTTTCTGTTGCCTGCATGCTTAAGTCATCGCAGAAAACGGCGCCATCAAAACGCAGTTGCGAGCGCAGCTGGTTCTGAATCCAGTAAGACGAGAATCCAGCCGGTAACGGGTCCAGTTCTGCGTAGACAACATGTGCCAGCATGACGCCGGCGAGTTGCCGCTTGCGGATCATTCTGTCGTACGGTTGCATGTCGTCGAGCAGGTCGCCATAACTACGGCGATCTATGGGCAGCGCCTTGTGAGAATCTGCAACCACTGCGCCATGGCCTGGAAAATGTTTGCCTATTGCCGCCATGCCGGCGCTACGCATTCCGACTGCAAACGAGCCTGCCAGCTCGGCAACAACATCGGGCGTCTTGTGAAAAGCGCGGTTACCGATGATCTCGCTTACCCCCCAGTCAATATCCACGCAGGGGGCAAAACTGAGATCAATATCCATCGCCCGGAGTTCCGATGCGATCAACCAGCCGGCTGACTTTGCCAGTGACAGCGCAGCCGCCGGATCACTATCATATTGTCGCCCCAACTGGCGCATGGGAGGAATGGCGCTGAAGCCCTCGCGAAAACGCTGTACTCGCCCACCCTCATGATCGACGGCAATCAGCAACGGCGGGCTGCGTACTGCACGGATCGTGGACACGAGGTCAGCAAGTTGTTCGGGCGACTCGTAGTTGCGGGTAAACAGCACAACACCGCCTACCGCAGGCTCGCGCAGCAGCGTGCGGTCCGCCGAGGTCAGCGCCAAACCCTCGATATCGAGCATTACAGGTCCCAGTGCCATCCCCTAAGACTAGCAGCTTGCCGGGAAACCCTCATGCGCTTAAGGAATTCAATATAACTGGTTGTTTTTATTTGTTTTTATGAAACACGGCGATGGACTCGACGTGCGCTGTATGTGGGAACATATCAATAATACCGGCCGCCTCGAGCTGATAGCCCTGCTCACGCACCAGGATGCCCGCGTCCCTGGCGAGCGTTCCCGGATGGCAGGACACATAAACAATGCGCTCTGCACCTATCCTGCCCATGTCACTGACCAGCTCCTGGGCACCGCTACGAGCCGGATCCAGCAGGATGCGATCCCAGCTTTCACTGCGCCAGCGTTCGTTGCTGTCAGCAACACACAAATCTGCGCAGCGAAATTCGCAGTTGTCGATATTGTTGCGCGACGCGTTCTGTCGAGCCCGCTCGACCTGGCGCACCTCGCCTTCAATACCCAGCACGTGACTTGCCTGGCGTGCCAGCGGCAATGAAAAATTGCCGATGCCGCAGAAAAGATCGAGTACACGATGCTCATCGCTAACCTGGAGCAGGCGAATTGCCTCGGCCACCATCAGGCGATTGACCCGGCCATTTACCTGGATGAAATCAGTTGCATCGAATTCGATCTCGATATCGAAATCCGGCAGCGTATAAGTCAGGGGTATCGGTGGCGATTCTGACTGCAAAGCAGCAATCGTATCGAGCCCGCCGCTTTGCAAGGCAATCTGTACCTTATGTTCGCCGGCAAATGTGCGTAACAGCGCTTCGTCCTCATCGGTCGGTGGATCGAGAACCCTTAGTACGAGTGTCGTCGCGTTGTCGGCGACAGCCACTTCGATTTGCGGCAGCCTGCTGCGAATACTCAAACTCTCGACGAGTTCGCTTAGCGGATCGATCAGGCTATCGACGGGTTTTGCCAGCACCTCGCAACGGTGCATGTTGGTTACAAACGGCGCATGTCGCTCACGAAAACCGACCAGGACCCGCCCTTTCGCAAATACGTCCTTAACAGCGAGTCGCGCCCGACGGCGATAATTCCAGCTGCCATCGGTGGAGTCGTCGCAGATCGGTGGCAGCCATTCCTTTGGTTCAACCTGGCCAATGCGCTGCAGGCTGTCTGCCACTGCGGATTGTTTGATTTCACGTTGCTCTGCATCAGAGACGTGTTGCAGTGAGCAACCGCCACAGGTGCCGAATGCCGCACACCGCGGCTCAATTCTCTGGCTGGCGGGTTCCAGTACTTCCAGTAATTCGGCAACGTCGAAGTTCCTGCGCCGTTTACGCCGTTGAAAACGGACCAGTTCGCCCTGCAGTGCACCCGGGACGAATACCTTTTTACCGGAGACGGCAGCAATGCCCCGTCCATCGTGGGTCATCGACTCAATCCGAGCCGTTTCCGGTTCACGTCGCTTTGCCACTATTCTTTGGACCAGGCCGCGGCGAATTCGCTGAGATGTGGCTGGTCTGCTGCAGCGATGCTTGAGCGGACGAGTTCGAACTCGCGCTGCAACGCCTTCTCGTCCAGGTTGCCACGCATATATTCGAAGCGCAGGTACACAAGGTGGGTGTTCAGGACATCGGTTTCGCAGTAGTTGCGTATTTCATCTATGCCGCCATCCAGCCAGCACGGCCAGACTTTGTCGCCGCTCATGCCAAGCTTGCCGGGAAAACCCAGCATCACGGCTATCTGGTCCAGGCTTGCTTTGCCGCGCATCTGATATCCGGCCAGTACATCCATCAGATCGATGTGACGCCAATGAAATCGGCCGAGATAATTATTGAAACGGAATTCCCGCTCATTGTCGCCGGTTTCCCAGTAGCGCGGCGCCTGGATACCGTGTTTCAGTGCACGATAATGCAACACGGGAAGGTCGAAGCCGCTGCCATTCCAGGAGACCAGTGTTGGCGTGTAACGCTCAATACCGTCATAAAAGCGACGGATTATCTCCGCTTCGTCAGCGTCTTTGTCGCCCAGCGTCCAGACACGGAATGTGTCGCCACTGCGCAAAGCGACCGATATGGCGACCACCCTTTGCTGGTGTAGCGGCAGGAACTCGTTACCGGTCGCCTGTTGTCGCTTGAAGAACATGGCGGTGCCCACGTCCTCATCAGACAGGCCGTCCAGATTCCACATGCGTCGCCCGAACTCTACATCAGGAATTGTTTCAATATCGAAGGAAAAACAATGCATTACAGTAGTTTCTTAAAGTTATTATGAGTTTGATTAAGCTTGTTCGACAATCGCAAAGGCAATGATCAGGCCCGCGTCATCACTGAGGCTGACGTGACCAGCGCCGATGCCAAGACGCTCACAGACACCCTGCCCCCGCTCCGACCAGATTACCTCAGGCCGGCCCCAGTCGTTGTTAACGATGCCGACATCCCTGATCCACATACCATGCGCAAAGCCCGTGCCCATGGCTTTGACTGTCGCCTCTTTGGCGGCGAAGCGCATCGCCAGGAAGCGTACCGGCCACTTGTTGCGCTCGAAAAGTTCGCGTTCCTCATCCATCAACAAACGCCTGACGAAATGATCACCGAAGCGGTTATAGGTTTCCTGGATACGTGACAGTTCCACGATATCTGTGCCGACGCCGAATATCATCAGCGTTTTCTGGCGTCGTTCATCAGCGCCTTGATCTCACTGACTGCTGCTGCAAGTCCAACAAACACCGCTCGTCCAATAATGGCATGACCGATATTCAGTTCGACCAGTTGTGGAATCAGCGCGATTGGCGTGACGTTGTCGCAATGCAGACCATGCCCCGCGTTGATGACAAGGCCGATCTCGTGCCCGTAGGCAGCTGCAACAACCACGCGGTTTAGTTCGGCGAGCTGCTGCGCGCCGCTGGCATCCGCGAAAGTGCCGGTGTGCAACTCGACAACCGGGGCACCAACAGCGAGGGCAGCATCGAGCTGATCCGGCTCAGGATCTATGAATAGTGATACGCGGATGTCATTTGCCGCGAGCTCCGCGCAGGCGTCAGCGATCTTGCTCTTTTGCCCCGCGACATCCAGTCCGCCTTCTGTTGTCAGCTCCTCACGTTTTTCGGGAACCAGGCAACAGTCCTGTGGCCGAATGGCGGATGCGATTTTGAGCATCTCGTCGGTGACTGCCATCTCGAGATTCATGTGCGTTTGCATCACATCTTTCAGGCGAACGAGATCGTCATCCTGAATATGCCGGCGATCTTCACGCAGATGCAGTGTAATGCTGTCGGCGCCGGCCTTTTCTGCCATCAATGCGGCTTCAATCGGGTCCGGGTAGCTGGTGCCTCTCGCCTGGCGCAAGGTTGCGACATGATCGATATTTACGCCGAGGAGCAGTTCTGAATTAATTTGCAATGTACTAACCTTGTCAGGTCGAGTATTTCATGAGTGGGCGGGACTGTCGGTTTCTGTGCCGAGTGCAGCGCGGCCGATCGTGCGAGAGACGTAGCAGGGACTACGTGTCGAGCAGGATCGGGCGCGATGTGCCGGCACAGGAAGCGACAGACCGGCAGGCGCCAACTGTAACCCATCAACACTGACCGAACTTTGCCCAATCATATGAATCATCTATTGTTCTCCTTCCTGCAAGCTGACACTCGTGAATTACTCGGCCTAGGTCGCTCGGTGGATTTCTCGCATCACTTTGCGACTTTTAAGTTCTTTGCCATCGAGATGGTAGGCAATAACATGCCGCAACAATCTACTGGCATTCTTTAGTGCTGCTGGTTCCGAGAAATCCTGCCGATGCACGGCAGCAAGTTCTTCACCAGTGAAAATCATCGGGCCCTCGCGATTATGCACCGGTACCGGTCCCTGCTCTGCCCTGTATTCATATTGTATTTCGGGACGGAGTTTGGCTTGAGTCTGTGTATCATGATCGAGATTGAGCGCGTAGCCAAGCATGCGCAGCAATTCAATTTCAAAGTGGCGCAAGGTAGCGGCGATATCGTTTGTACCTGCCAGGCCGGCAATGGTGCTGGCATAGGCTGCATGAATTTCAGGTTGTGGATCATGCCGGTGCAGCAGGTACAGCAGCAGCTCGTTCACATAGTAGCCAGACAGAAGCGCATCACCGGTAAGGGTTATCGGGGCACCGTTCATTTCAGCGCCCGTTAGCGTGCCGAGATCAGAGCGAATAACCCAGGACAGCTGCAGCGGGGTAAACGGTCGCAAATAGCCGCGTAACTTCGATTTCGCGGAGCGAGCACCCCTGGCAACCAGTGACAGGCGACCATGATCAAGACTCAGGACATCGAGAATCCGGCTGGTATTGCGAAATGGCCGGTGATGTAACACCCAGGCCGGTTGGTTGAACACTCGCTTGCTGGACTGCATGGTTAGAGAGACTCGTAGCCGAGACGCAACAGTTCCTTCTCATTATCAGACCAGTTGTCTTTTACTTTTACCCAGAGTTCCAGATGAACCGGAACACCATATTCGGCTTTGAGTTCAAGGCGGGCCGCACGCCCGACTTTCTTCAGAAGTTTCCCGCCTTTGCCAACGACAATGCCTTTCTGGCTGTCGCGATCGATCCAGATAATTGCATTTATAGCGATACCGTTATCATCTCTTTCGAAACGTTCTACCTGCACGGTCAGTCCGTAGGGGACTTCCTGGCGCAGAGCCAATGTAAGCTTTTCACGAACCACCTCGGCGATACGGAAATTCTCACTACGATCCGTAATCATGTCTTCAGGGAACAACGGCGGCGACTCCGGCAAGAATCCCGGCACCAGCTCTACCAATCGGTCGACGTTGTTGCGCAACTTCGCAGATATCGGAATCACCTCTGCAAATTCATGGCGAGCCGACATTTCCGCAATTGCCTGTAGCAACATTTCCCTGGGGTGAACCTTGTCCATTTTATTCATTACTGCAATCACCGGCGCGGAAGTGTTCTGAATACGTTCCAGAACGTCCTGATCTTCCACCGTCCAGCGGTTGGCCTCGGTGACAAACATGATTACTTCGGCATCCATGAGTGCATTGGCCGCCGTACGATTCATCATGCGGTTCATGGCCTTGCCGGCATTGCGATGCAGTCCCGGCGTGTCGATGTAGATCACCTGGTAGCCGGTATGTGAATCAACACCGAGAATTCGATGTCTTGTCGTCTGTGGCTTCGGCGTTACGATGCTGATCTTGCTGCCAAGAATAGTGTTGATCAGCGTCGACTTACCAACGTTCGGCCGACCAACGACCGCCACAAATCCGCAATGAAAAGGTTTATCACTCATCTTTTACTCAATCTTGTCGACTGCATCGAGCATTGCGAGCGCAGCTTCCTGCTCAGCGTCGCGGCGGGTCAAACCTCTGCCCGTCGATGCGGTTTCAAGTTCCGGGATCGTACAGCTGACCTCGAACGACTGTTTGTGTGCCTTGCCGGTAACATTCTCCACCGCATAGACCGGTAACGCGAGGCCCCTGCCCTGCAACAGTTCCTGCAGCCGCGATTTCGGATCGCGGAGATCCGCGCCATCCGGCATATTCTGCAAGCGATCCCCGTAGGCAGTACATATAACCTGCCGGGCCGCATCGAAGCCAGCGTCCAGATAGACGGCACCGAATATTGCCTCGAGCGTGTCAGAAAGAATCGATTCCCGACGATGGCCGCCCGATTTCCTTTCACCCGATCCGAGAAATACGTGCTCACCGAGTCCCAACTCCAGCGCTACCTCGGCTAATGTTACGTCTCTCACGACGGATGATCGCAAGCGACTGAGCTGGCCTTCGCTGGCTTCAGGTTTCTGCATGAAAACAATATCTGAAACGATGACCTGCAAAACGGCGTCGCCGAGGAATTCAAGTCGTTCGTTATTTGGCCCGTTTGCACTGCGATGCGTAAGTGCTTGCCGGAGCAAATGCTCATCTGCAAAGGTATAGGCCAGAGATTTCTTCAGCCAGGCGGTGGCTTTGTCCAAGATTAGTCGCTCAGATTAGGGCAGGTCCGGCGAACGATTATATATTTGTTTTAGTCGCCGGTGGGCGTTTCTGTGACAGTCGAATTGAAATTATGGGTAACTGGAGCGACGCGGAGCTATCGGCGAATCGTAACCCGCTCGTCAAATTTGACGGTAAAGTAGATATTGCCAATGAACGGCACGGTGTGATCGTAAACCGCCTCGACCAGGAACCCGCCGCTGTCCGCCGTTACCTTGATGTCGCGGGCGGTGATAATGGAAACACTTTCCACGTCAAAGCGGCGCTGGATCGAGCGGCGAATTGCCGTCCGTGAAGGGCTTTGGCTATCGAACTCTTTGAATGTCCCATCCAGGACACCCGCAACCTTCATATAATTCAGATAAATTGGCGTCAGTCGCAGGCCGCCAAACGCGAACAAACTGATAAATATGACCAGAATAATGATGCCGAGGGCTGTCATGCCATCTTCGCGCGGCACCGATCGTCCACCTATGCGGGTGTTTTGAAAAAAACGTCGTGCCGGATTAACACTACCGTTGCCGGAACCGTTCATCTGCTTCACTCCAGGAACTACGCAATCAAGCCAGAAAATGCATTACCAAGCTAAATTTTGGGTGATTTTAACGGCAAAATCAGTGACTTGCACCTCATTATTGAATCTTTGTCCCGATTCGGCTCCAGGTGGGCCATTCCAGGCCATCCATGTGCATCCAGATACGTACCGCTTCGCCGACCAGGTGCGACTCCGGAATCGCCCCTATGTAGCGGCTGTCCTGACTATTGTCACGATTATCGCCCATCATGAAGTAGTGTCCCTCAGCCACCTCGTAGACCCCCTCTCGCGAGCGAATATTGAGGTCGGCAACACGGATTTCATGCTCCCGGTCATCGAGTTGCTCAATAAAAATCAATCCGGAATCTTGCAGATTCGTATCCGGATGTTTTACCAGCGGCATCAGGCGGCCATTGATGGTGACCTGGTGATCCTCGTAGACGATGGTGTCGCCCGGCAAGCCGACAACTCGTTTGATGTAATTGATGCTGGTATTCGAGGGCAAGCGAAAAACAACGACGTCACCGCGCTGCGGTTCGCTGATCTCGAGAAATTTCTTCTCAATGACCGGCCAGCGCAAGCCATATGTATATTTCTTGACGAAAATATAATCGCCCTGCAGCAGCGTGGGCATCATGGAACCGGACGGGATGCGAAACGGCTCGAAAATGAACGAGCGAATAATCAATACAAAAAGCAGCACGGGAAAGAACGAACGGGAATACTCGATAACCGTATCCAGGATACGACCACCCACACCGTCGGCCGCCGTACTTCGCTTCTCATAATAGAAACGGTTGAACGCTACCACTGCGCCAGTTGCCGCGGATAACAATGTCAAAATTAATGCCAGGTTTACACTCAATTTAGTACTCTCATTTATCAACACGCAGGACTGCCATGAAGGCTTCCTGCGGTATTTGTACGGAACCGATTTGCTTCATGCGTTTCTTGCCCGCTTTTTGCTTTTCGAGCAGCTTTCGTTTGCGACTGATATCTCCACCGTAACACTTCGCAGTTACATTCTTCCGCAGTGCTTTTACATTGCTACGCGCGATTATCTGTCCGCCAATCGCAGACTGGATCGCAACATCAAACATTTGTCGCGGAATCAATTTACGCATTTTCTCAACCAGGTCGCGACCGCGTGTCGTGGCTTTGTCACGATGCACAATAATCGACAATGCGTCAACGCGCTCCTTATTAATGAGCGTGTCCAGACGCACCAGCGGGGCAGGCTGAAAGCGTTCAAAATGATAATCAAACGATGCAAAACCACGACTCACCGACTTCAGGCGATCGAAGAAATCCAGTACAACCTCGGCCAGCGGCAACTCGTATTCCAGCGATATCTGCCCACCCAGGTAGCGCAGGTGTTTCTGCACACCACGTTTCTCGATGCAAAGTTTCATTACCGCCCCAACGTGCGCATCAGGGACCAGGATATTCGCCGTTATTATTGGCTCGCGAAGTTCTGCAATATCGGTAACCGCTGGTAATTTCGACGGATTATCTACATACATGACCTCGCCATTGGTCATCTCGACTTCAAAGATCACTGTCGGCGCGGTGGTAATCAGATCGAGTCCGTATTCGCGTTCCAGGCGCTCCTGGACAATTTCCATGTGCAGCATGCCGAGAAACCCACAACGAAAACCGAATCCCAGTGCGACTGATGACTCCGGCTCAAAATGCAGAGCAGCATCGTTAAGGCGAAGTTTTTGTAACGCTTCCCGGAAATTTTCGTAGTCATCCGAACTGATCGGGAACATCCCCGCAAAAACTCTCGGCTGAACCTGTTTGAAGCCAGGCAACGGGTCTTCACAGGGGTTATTGGTTAATGTGAGGGTATCGCCGACGGGCGCACCATAAATATCTTTTATGCCAGCAATTACGTAGCCGACCTCCCCTGTCGCAAGACCTTGTCGATCTTCCATTTTCGGCGTGAAACTACCCACCCTGTCAGCAACATATGAACGCCCCGTAGAAAAGACAGTGATCTTGTCCCCTTTCGGCAAAGAGCCATTCACAATGCGCACCAGGGAAACGACACCAACGTAATTATCGAACCAGGAATCAATTATCAATGCCTGCAAGGGACCGTCCGGATCTCCTTGCGGAGCAGGTATCGTTTTTACGAGGCGTTCAAGTAATTCAGGAACGCCAGCTCCGGTTTTCGCACTCACACCGAGCGCATCCGATGCATCTATACCGATGATCTCCTCGATTTCCGCCTTCACCTTGTCAGGTTCTGCCGCAGGCAAATCGATCTTGTTCAGAACCGGCATTACTTCAAGGCCGAGGTCGATCGCGGTAATGCAATTGGCCACACTTTGTGCCTCAACGCCCTGCGCGGCATCGACAACCAGCAGCGCCCCCTCGCAGGCAGCGAGTGAGCGGGAGACCTCATAGGAAAAATCGACATGACCCGGTGTATCAATGAAATTCAACTGGTAGTCGATGCCGTCCGCCGCCGTGTAGTTCAGCGACACGCTCTGCGCCTTGATCGTGATGCCACGCTCGCGCTCTATGTCCATTGAGTCCAGAACCTGCTCCAACATCTCGCGGTCCTGCAGCCCGCCGCACAGCTGTATGAAACGGTCGGCGAGGGTCGATTTTCCGTGATCAATGTGCGCAATGATGGAGAAATTGCGGATGTTTTCCATGGGCGGTTATTTCGGTGATTCGTTGCAGCGGCGAAGTATATACGTTCCGTCGGCTTTATGAGTCAGGTTGTTGGCCTGTATGTGATATCAGGATTCGCCAGCCATGCTGCGGAATCGCTCATTTTGGCAGGCGGTCCAGAATTTCCCGAATAGCACTATGGTCGAGCGTGTACTGGCAGACGAATTGCCCTGCAAATTCAAGCACCGGGATACGCGTACCGTATTCGCGGCCCAATTCGGCATCATCATCAATGTTCACGACCTCGATCTCCAGGCGCCCTCTAACCAGCGGTAGCAAGTCCTCCAGGAGCAGCTCGCACAAATGGCAGCCGGGCCGGCTATAAATGCGCAGTGGCGCCATCGTCTGGCCTGTCAATCGAAGGTACAAATTGCTTGCACCAGTCATCCTTGCGTAACTGACTGCGACCCGCGATAAAGCCTGCCAGGAGTCCGGCAAGAGCGATCAGCGCGGCCACAAGGTCGCTTAGCGGCGCCATGACAATCCAACCGAGTGTTAATGCGGATACAGTGCCCGCCAGCGGCAACCCATAAGCGAGCAGTGCTGCGCGTAACAGGCTGGATGAGGCGATGGACAATGTGACCGCATCGCCAGCACGATAATGGTGCCCGGGCAGCAGCTGAATTTCGATTTCCGTGAATCCTGTCTTGCCCGTCAACAGGCCTGCGCCGCAGCCCTTACCGGCAGCACATCGCGCGCAGCCGGTATCCGCAACGGACACAGTTGCCGTGTCTGCACTAACGGATATTATTTTACCGGAGGCCTGGTCCATAAAATTTGTTTACAAGGATACAGTTTGAACGCACAGATAATACACCCGGCGGACCCCGGTCTCGTGCAAAATTACGGGTTAATGGTTTTTCTTACTGCTGCTGCATCGACGTGGCGATGCGCTGCACGGTACTTGCCGGAACCTTGCCGACGGCGGTGATCTGAAAATCGCCGAGCTGCGTGCTATAGGAATTTGAAGTGCCTAGTTTGGATGCCCCGGTAATACCTTTATCACTTGCCTCAGTAACAAAAACCGAGACGTCGGCCAAACCATCGCTATAGACGATATGCGTTACCGCTGCATCAGATGCAGACTCTATTTCTGTTTTTGTGGACATCGTGCGAAATCCAGGCGGAATATCCGCACTGTTCCAGAGCGTATCGACATCGACTTTCTGATAGCGCGCTGGTTCCTTGTACCACGTGAAGCTTTCTATACTGACTGATGGCGTAAGTACGTTCTGCGAAACACTGCTGCCAAACCTGATTTCCGCGAACTTGACCTGCTCAATGATATCGCCGTCAACATCGATTAGTTGTGTTTTTAACGGAAATGCAGTCTTTTGATCGAGCCAGATGCGGTGACCGAAGCGATATTCATCGTGCGGGCGAATCGCCAGCATCACAGCTGAACGCCCCGCTACACGATCCTCGCGTACCAGCGAAACATCGTATTGTGCCGCGTAGCGTACGTCACTGCCTGGCAGGGCAGAAAACAACGTGCTTTGATTGTTCCATTCCTCAACCAGCACCGACTGCTTGTCGGGAAGAATGCAATGCACCTCATTGCCAACGCGAATAATTTCCAGGCCATTACCTTCCTGGGTTGTCAGCCGTTCGTTGATGACACCATCGACAATTTTGCGCGCAACTTTAAGCGTGTCCGAAGTTCCGTTCTGGCTACGAATCACTGTCCCTTCGTAATTCATGCCTGATGCCACATCAGTCATGCGATCGAGCCATTCACCCGGGCTCGATTGCGCCAGACCGTCTGCTGAAAATGCAGCAAACATCAGGCCAATCGTAAGAGATGCTTGTCTCAGGTTATTGTTATTTCGACTCATAAAGAAACGTCTTATTGGTCTTATTCGCTATCGACTTTAGCCTCATTTTCCGTTTTTGCCGGTTGCAAATGCTGATCTGGTTCAATCTCCACCAGCTCACCTTCACGAAGTTCGAACGTCACCATACGGGTAAGCGTACCATTCGTACCGAGGTCAGACGAGCTATCGTCATGACGCCGGACATACTCCAGCAATTGCGGATTCGGCTGATTTGCCAAAGCCTGTTCTACGGCTGGCTCCGTGTAAGCTATTGCAACAGCGCCATCAAGGTCCGGGTCGATTGATGCATCAAGCTGGCTCAGGCCAACCAATGCAAGTGCAGCGACAGTTGCGGCAACTGCTACACCGGTCGCAGGCGTCATGAATCTGGAACCAACAACACGCTGCTGCTCCTCTTCCACCGGAGCTACATCGTCGCCCAGCGCCGCGGCGATTCGATTGCGCAGACCATCCATTCCCGGCACCTCTACATCCTGTCGAATCAGCCTGCCGATCGCCAGGTATTGTGCCACCTGCGCTCGCAGAGCCGTGTCCTGGCTCAGGCGGCGCAATAACATCTCCGATTCGTTGTCGGGCAATTCGCCGTCAACAAAGGCCGAAATCTGTGTTCTTAACGCGTCGTTCATAAATCCCCGCAGCGGGCCTCAGCCCTCAAATCCTTAACAATCAGTTAGCGCATCAGCAGGCTCTGGCCCGTTGCCACACTATAAAAAAATCAATCAATTACGTTTCCAATCTTCTTGCCAATCGCATCGCGCGCCCGGAAAATTCTCGAACGTACAGTGCCCACCGGACAATCCATTGTCTGTGCAATCTCTTCATAGCTCATTCCATCGAGCTCTCGCAAAACTATTGCCGTTCGCAGATCATCCGGTAAACCATCAATCGCCTTTTCCACAATCGCATGCAATTCACGACCCAGCGTCAAGCCTTCCGGCGTATCCGTCTCTTTGAGCTTCGCATGCAGGTCGTATTGCTCCGGGTCCTGCAAATCCAGCTCGACATCCATCGGCCGTCGCCGCTGCGCTGCCAGGTGATTCTTCGCCGTATTCACCGCTATCCTGTACAACCAGGTATAGAACGCACTGTCACCTCTGAACCTTGGCAGCGCACGGTAGGCCTTGATAAAAGCCTCCTGTGTAATATCCAGTGCCAGGTCAGGGTCTCGTACATAACGCATCACCAGGTTGACGATCTTATGCTGGTATTTCAGTACCAGCAGGTCAAATGCACCCTTTTCACCCTTCTGGACTCGCCGGACCAGCTGGGCATCGGTGGGCTCACTCGCCATACACATCGCCCCCGCTCAGGGATCGACATAACCGACTAACTCCCGGATAGACCGGGAGCGGTCCGGAAAGTTCGTCGAAAACCGCATAAATCATTGTTTTTTGTGCTCGAAACTGTGATCCGTATCCAATACGCCAGACTCCCTGTCGGCGGTGCACTGCACCATTATCCGGCCGCGCTGACCGAAGCGGCTGATGGTATCAGCTTGGCCCGCATGATTCGCCAGTTTGGCGTAGATAAGCCGGATTGAGTGGTGGCTCGGCCGTTACGACGCTCAAGGTCAACACTGCAGAAATTGTAACTATTTGATAATTGTGCCTTATTTAGAATCGTCAAACAGGGTGACGATTTTTCGACGCAAAGGCCATCCTGCTTTGTTGCCAGATCAGCTGCAGCCGTTGCCAGCGAGGATCGCTTATCGGGTCGCCCAACATAAGCTCGGCACAGATACAGCCATCCGTAAAACGCAGCCTGAACCAGGCCAGCCGCGGCAAAACCAGCGATCCGGAAAGCAACACGACGTACTCACTGCGGCCGTCCGGCCTGGTTGCGAAAACGTCGCCGTTGGCATCTAGCTGCAAACGGCTTATGCGGGCCGAACCGCGCCGTATTTGTCTTAGCTCGCGTACACAATCAGCGATCCAGACGAAGCAAATTATGCAACGCAGGAATAACGGCAAAGGTAGATACAGGATTATGGCGATGCCCGCCAGTAGCGCCGCAACGCCGGAATACAGTACGAATTTGCGCAGACCTTTGCTAGGTACCAGCTCTGTTTTGAATACGGCTAACGACATTTGCGATATGGGTATCGACAGGAATTTGTCCGCCTAACAGATAACTGATCAGCTCCGGATCCGGTAGTGCCAGAAGCTCACGAAATGCGGATTTTTGTGCCTCGCCGGAAACGGGATACTCGTTTTCGAGAAATCTGAGCAGCAGCTGGTCCAGTTCTCGCATGCCACGCCGGCACTGCCAGCGGAGTTGACCGTCACTCATCAGGAAAAAAGTTCAATGCCACCGACCTGTGATTAGTGGCGACGCTCGGCCAGCATCTTCTTTGTCTCGGCAATAGCGCGTGCCGGATTGAGGCCCTTGGGGCAGGTATTGGTGCAGTTCATGATCGTGTGACAACGATACAGGCGGAAAGGATCTTCCAGATCGTCCAGGCGTTCACCCTTCGCCTCATCCCTGCTATCGACCAGCCAGCGATAAGCGGCAAGCAACGCAGCCGGCCCCAGATAACGATCACTGTTCCACCAGTAGCTCGGGCAACTGGTCGAGCAGCATGCACACAAAATGCAGGCTGCCGGCTCGTCGATTTTCTCCTGGTCGGCTTTGCTTTGCAGTCGCTCCCTGTCCGGCGGCGGCGGTGTCCTGGTCTGCAACCAGGGTTTGATCGAAGCATATTGCGCATAAAAATTAGTCAGGTCAGGAACCAGGTCCTTAACCACTGCCATATGCGGCAACGGATAAACCTTCACGTCGCCTTTAACGCTGTCGGAGGTGACCGTGCAAGCCAGCGTGTTGCTGCCATCGATATTCATCGCGCACGAGCCACAGATACCCTCGCGGCACGAACGACGAAACGTCAGGGACGGGTCAATTTCATTTTTAATTTTGATCAGTGCGTCAAGCACCATCGGACCGCAGCTATTCATGTCTACTTCATAAGTATCCATACACGGATTCTCGCCGCTGTCAGGGTTGTATCGATACACAACAAAGCGGCGCACATTGGTAGCACCGTCGGCCGCCGGAAAATGTCGGCCTTTCCTGATGCGCGAATTTGCCGGAAGTCTGAACTCAGCCAACTGCTGCTCCTGCCATTGATCGTTCCATTAGTAAACGCGCGCCTTTGGTGGCACAAAGTCGACCTCGTCCGTCAACGTGTGAGCATGTACTGGTCGGTAGTCGAATGTAACTGAGCCATTGTTATCGA